>Ga0210025_1001518_pt1 | contig 25020 bp, 23 predicted proteins | sample CryGeyme20150102_FD_183989 | JGI IMG/M metagenome (GOLD analysis project Ga0210025, IMG submission 183989) | Groundwater microbial communities from Crystal Geyser aquifers in Utah, USA - Crystal Geyser metaG 2015-0102 (SPAdes) (version 2) | ecosystem: Environmental > Aquatic > Deep subsurface >... | reverse complement strand
GATCGCCTTTTCCAGCGGTTCCACCAACATCACCATCCCGGGTCCGCCGCCGTAGGGCCGGTCGTCGATGGTGCGGTAGTTGTCGGTCGTGAAATCGCGCGGATTCCACGTTTGCAACTCAAACTTGCCCAACTCAACTGCTTTGCGCGTCACCCCATAACGGGTAATCGCGTCAAACATTTCGGGGAACAACGTAACAACATCAAACCTCATGGATACCTCGCAAACCTACTGCGCTCCTTGCACTCAAGTCGCTCGCTACGGTTTTCGAGGCATTCATCATTCAAGGTAGTCCGCCTGCCAATCCACCCGGATCGTCCTGTCTTTCAGGCTCACTTGTTTGATGACGCTGTCGATGAACGGAATCAGCAATTCGCCATGCCCGCCCTTGACCACCAGCACATCGTTTGCGCCGGTCTCCAGCAATGAATCGACTGTGCCCAGTTTGTCCCCGTCCTGATTTTCGACGGCCAGGCCGATCAGATCAGACCAGTAATACTCGTCTTCTTCCGCCGGCGGCAAATGCTCTCTTGGAACGGCAACCAGCAGACCTTTGTATTTTTCGGCGCCAGTACGATCGGCAACATCCTGCAGTTTGGCGACCAGCACTTTGCCGTGCACATTTGCCTCGACCACCTTGCACGGCTGCCAGGACTGCTCATTGCCCAGATACCACGATTTATAGTCAAGCAAGCTGTCCAGATATTCGGTGAAAACCTGAATCTTAATCCAGCCCTGGATCCCTTGCGCCGCAACGATTTTCCCCATGACCACCATAGGGCTTGCAGGAATCAAAGATTGCTTTTCTCGTTCGCTTCCACTCTCTCCTGGGGAGGATTGGGGAGGTGGACTCCCATCGGACGCGCCGGAAAATCCAGCATGGCGAACCGCCATGCTAGTCAGACCTTGGCTGCGGCACCGGCTTTTTTGACCAGGCGACCGACGGTCTCGCTCAATTGCGCGCCTTTGTCCTGCCAGTGGGTCACGCGATCCAGCGCTATGCGCAGACCTTCGCTGCCTTCGACAGCCAGCGGATTGTAGAAGCCGACGCGCTCGATGTAGCGACCATCACGGCGGTTGCGGGAATCCGCCACCACCACGTTGTAGTACGGGCGATTCTTGGAACCGCCGCGAGAAAGACGAATGACGACCATAACGATTATCCAGTAATTAGCTTTGGCCAATGCCAAAAGGGCGCGAATTCTACGACACCCCGTTGAATTTTGGCAAGGATTAGTTCAGCGCCGCAAAATGACTTCCAGCACGAACTGGGTGCCAAGATAGGCCAGCAACAGGAAAAAGAAGCCGCTCAAGGTCCAGCGCACCGCGGTATGTCCGCGCCAGCCGTAGAAGTGATGGCCCAGCAATAGCACCCCAAAAACCACCCAGGACAGCAGTCCAAACAGTACCTTGTGGGTAAATTGCCAGGGATGGCCAAAAATTTGCTCGGAAAACAGGAAGCCGGAGGCAACCGTCGCCGTCAGAATGACGAAACCTACCCAAATCACCCGGAACAGCAAAGATTCCATGGTCATCAGCGGCGGCAGATTCTTCAGCACCTCGGGCATTTTCGGGTGGTGCAGACGCTTCTCGACCAGCGCAATCAGTCCGGCATGCAACGCGGCGATGGTGAACAGGCTGTAGGCCAGCATGGCCATCAACACGTGGGTGTCGAACAGGCCTGAGGCGGGATGCACCAGCATGTGCGCGGTCGGAAAGAGCGCGGGCAACCCGGACGCGGCGGCGGCCAGCGGCAACATCAGAGTGAGCAGGCTGGCAACCGGATAGAACCGGCGCGCCAGCCAATAGACCAGCACAGTCAGCCACAGAATCAGCGAAAACGCATAGGCCAACCCCAGATTGAGCGTGCCCCAGACGAACAGGGTGCCATACAGCAACCAGCCGTGCAGCAGCAAAGGGACGATCACCGCAAACCCCAGGGCACCGCGATTCCGCTGTTCGGCATCGCCGGCAGACTGCGCTCGCCAGAACAGAATGGCCAGCACGGCATAGAGGACAAAGGTCAACAGATGCAAGGCGAGGTTCGACATGGGGCGGGCAGATGTTTTAGACTGCGCGAATTCTACAGGAAGCGCCGCAAGATTTCGCCTGCGGCATTTTGGATTGTCTGTCTTGGTAGGAGCGGCTTCAGCCGCGATGACAACTTCGCGGCTGAAGCCGCTCCTACCTACCCAATTACCCCAGGACACAAAATATGCTCGATAATCTAACCCAGCGTTTCTCCGGCATCATCAAAAACCTGCGCGGGCAAGCGCGCCTGACTGAAAGCAACATTCAGGATGCATTGCGCGAAGTGCGCCTCGCCCTGCTGGAGGCAGACGTCGCGCTGCCGGTGGTGAAGGAATTCATCGCCAAAGTGAAGGAAGCCGCGCTGGGCCAGGAAGTCATCGGCAACCTGAATCCGGGACAGGCGCTGATCGGCGTGGTCAACCGCGAGTTGACCCGGCTGATGGGCGAAGCCAATGTCGGCATCAACCTCGCCACCGTCCCGCCCGCCGTGATTCTGATGGCCGGTCTGCAGGGCGCGGGCAAAACCACCAGCAGCGGCAAGCTGGCCAAACTGTTGCGCGAGCAGCACAAGAAGAAAGTGTTGCTGGTGAGCTGCGACGTGTATCGCCCCGCCGCCATCGAACAGTTGCGCACCCTGGCGCAGCAACTCGACATCGATTTCTTCCCCTCCGACGTGGCGCAAAAGCCGCAGGACATCGCGCTCGCCGCGCATGACTTCGCGAAGAAACACCACCACGACGTGCTGATCGTCGATACCGCCGGTCGTCTCGCCATTGATGAAGCGATGATGGCCGAGATCAAGGCGCTGCACGCCGCTCTCAAGCCGATCGAGACGCTGTTCGTGGTCGATGCGATGACCGGCCAGGACGCGGTGAACACCGCCAAAGCCTTCGGTGATGCGCTGCCGCTGACCGGCATCATCCTGACCAAACTGGACGGCGATGCGCGCGGCGGCGCGGCGCTGTCAGTGCGGCAAATCACCGGCAAGCCGATCAAGTTCGTCGGCGTCAGCGAAAAGCCGAACGGCCTCGAAGCGTTCCATCCCGAGCGCATGGCGCAGCGCATCCTCGGCATGGGCGATGTGCTGTCGCTGCTCGAGGAAGCGCAGCGCAACGTCGATCACGCCGCAGCGGAAAAGCTGGCGAAGAAGGTGCAGAGCGGCAAAGGTTTCGATCTCAACGACTTCAAGATGCAGATTGTGCAGATGCGCAAGATGGGCGGCATGTCGGCGTTGATCGACAAGCTGCCGGCGCAACTCGCCAATGCCGCCGCCGGCGCAAAAGTGGACGAACGCCAGATCAACCGCACCGAAGGCATCATCAACTCGATGACCCCGTTCGAGCGATCCCATCCCGACCTCATCAAAGCCTCGCGCAAACGCCGCATCGCGGCCGGCGCGGGGGTGCAGGTGATGCACGTCAACCAGTTACTAAACCAGTTCGAGCAGTCACAGAAGATGATGAAGATGATCAGCGGCAAGGGTGGCATGGCCAAGATGATGCGCGGCATGGCGGGGAAGTTTCCGGGGATGCGATAGAACTGGTACGCCAACGGGATGCCGGTTTATGTAGGTCGGGCTTCAGCCCGACATGTCGGGTTAAAACCCGACCCACATACCGCCGACTCCCTACGTGAATTGTTTTTTAATAGGAAAAACCGATGACACTCAAAGCAATCATTTTCGACGTGGACGGCACGCTGGCGGACACCGAGGACGGCCACCGCAAATCGTTCAACAAGGCGTTCGCCGAGAACGGGCTGGACTGGAACTGGGACGTGGCGCTGTATGACAAGCTGCTCAAGGTGACGGGTGGCAAGGAGCGCATCAAGTATTTCATCTCGGATTTTCTCAAGGACTACACCAAGCCGGACAATTTCGACGACTTCGTCAAACATCTGCACGCGGTCAAGACCGGCCACTACACCGCCATGCTGCGCGAAGGCGCAATCCCCCTGCGCCCCGGCATCAAACAGCTGATCAACGATGCGCGCAACGCCGGGATCACTCTCGCCATCTCGACCACCACTTCTCCGGAGAATGTCTCCGCCTTGCTCGAAGTCGGCTTGGGCAAGAACTGGGCAAATTATTTCGCGGTCAACGGCTGCGGCGACATCGTGCCCAATAAAAAACCCGCGCCGGACATCTACCACTGGGTGCTGCATGAACTCCGGCTCGCGCCCTGCGACTGCATCGCGCTGGAAGACTCCAACAACGGCCTGCGCTCGGCATTGGCGGCAGGCATCAAGACCTACATCACCACCAACCCCTACACGCAGAAACAGGATTTCGCCGGGGCCGCTGCCGTATTTGACGACTTGAGCGACCTGTCCGCCTTCTATGCTTTAATTGGCCTCACCCGCTGACACGATCGCCACCATGAACGAATATCTGAAACGCATCCTCACCGCCCGCGTCTATGACGTGGCGATCGAGTCGCCGCTGGAACACGCGCCAATCTTATCGGCACGCACCGGCAACACCATCCTGTTCAAGCGCGAAGACATGCAGCCGGTGTTCTCGTTCAAGTTGCGCGGCGCCTACAACAAGATGGCGCATCTGTCGCCCGCCCAGCTCAAACAGGGCGTGATCGCCGCCTCGGCGGGCAACCATGCGCAGGGTGTGGCGCTGTCGGCACACAAGCTCGGCTGCAAAGCCATCATCGTGATGCCCACCACCACGCCGCAGGTGAAGATCGATGCGGTGCGCCATTTCGGCCAGCGCGCGGTCGAGATCGTGCTGCACGGCGACAGCTACAGCGATGCCTACACCCATGCGCTCGCCCTCGAAAAAGAGAAGAAACTCACCTTCGTCCATCCCTTCGACGATCCTGATGTCATCGCCGGACAAGGCACGATCGGCATGGAAATTTTGCGCCAGCACCAGACACCCATTCACGCCATCTTCTGCGCCATCGGCGGCGGCGGGCTGATCGCGGGCGTGGCGTCATATGTCAAACAAGTGCGGCCCGACATCCGGATCATCGGCGTGCAGACCACCGATTCGGACGCGATGTATCGCTCACTCAAAGCGAAGAAGCGCGTCACGCTGAACGATGTCGGCCTGTTCTCCGACGGCACGGCAGTCAAATATGTGGGCGCGGAGACTTTCCGCATCTGCAGGCAATATGTGGACGAAGTCATCCTGGTGGACACCGATGAAGTGTGCGCGGCGATCAAGGACGTGTTTCAGGACACGCGCTCCATCCTCGAACCCGCCGGCGCGCTGGCGGTGGCCGGGGCAAAACGCTATGCGGCGCGCGAAAAGCTCAAGGGCAAGACGCTGATCCCCATCGCCTGCGGTGCCAACATGAACTTCGACCGCCTGCGTTTCGTCGCCGAGCGTGCCGAAATTGGCGAAAAGCGCGAAGCCATCCTCGCCGTCACCATTCCCGAAACGCCGGGCAGCTTCCGCAAATTCTGCTCGCTGCTGGGCAAACGCAACATCACCGAATTCAACTATCGCTACGCCGACCCGAAGGCGGCACAGGTGTTTGTCGGCATCCAGGTGAAGGACCAGGCGGAAGCGGCCGACTTGATCAAAAAGTTGCGCGGCAGCAAATTGCCCACGCTCGACCTGTCCGACAACGAGATGGCGAAGTTGCATCTGCGCCACCTCGTCGGCGGCCACGCGCCCGAGGCCAAAGATGAAATCCTGTTCCGCTTCGAGTTCCCCGAACGCCCAGGCGCGCTGATGAACTTCCTCAACAGCATGAGCCACAACTGGAACATCAGCCTGTTCCACTACCGCAACCACGGCGCGGATTACGGTCGCGTGCTGGTCGGCATGCAAGTGCCGAAAAGCGACAAGAAGGCGCTCAAGACCTTCCTCGACACTCTGGGCTATCCGTATTGGGACGAGAGCGACAATCCGGCCTATCGCCTTTTTCTTGGATAATGCGCTCCCAATAGATAGTGTTAGCAACAATAAAGCTGCACGACGCGCGATAAAACAGGATGACAAACCCGCTCTCCAACATCCGGACTAGGAAGCAGGCACTGCGGCAACGTATAATCGCCGCCCGCGATGAGCTGACGCCAACCTTACAGGCGCGTTTAAGCAAGGAGATCGTGCGCCAGCTATGCAGCCTGGCGGCATACAGGACGGCGCGCACGGTGCTGGGTTACCTGAACTTCGGTTCGGAGTTGCGGAGCGAGCTGTGGGTGCGGCAAGCGCTGACCGACGGCAAGCAGGTTCTGTTGCCGCGCGTAAACAGGGCCGGCAGGCATCTGGAGTTGTTCGGAGTCAAAGACCTGGATAACGACGTAGCGCCCGGCGCTTACGGCATCCGCGAACCGATACCTGAACGTTGCCGGCACTTCGATGCGCCGGGCGAGATTGACCTGATTCTGTTGCCCGGTGTGGCGTTCGACCGCACGGGCGGGCGGCTGGGTTACGGCGGCGGCTTCTTCGACAAGCTGCTGGCGCATCTGCCGCGGCGCCCGGTTTTGATCGCAGGCGCGTTCGCGCTACAGGTGATTGACGAGATTCCACAGGAGAGCACCGACCGTAAGGTGGATTGGCTGGTGACTGAACATGAAACGATACGTTGTAATCTAGGGAGAGAGTAAACATGGCATCGCAACAACCCGACTACGATCCGCAAGAGACACAGGAATGGCTGGAGTCGCTCCAATCCGTGCTGGAAAAGGAAGGGGCCGACCGCGCCCACTTCATCATTGACCAGCTCATCAACCATGCGCGTCTGGCGGGCGATGATGTGCCGATCAGCGCGACCACGCCTTACATCAACAGCATTCCGCTGGACAAGGAAGAACGCTCGCCGGGCAGCCATGAAATGGAACACCGCATCCGCGCGCTGATGCGCTGGAACGCGATGGCCATCGTGCTCAACGCCAACAAGGAGTCTTCCGAGCTGGGCGGCCACATCGCCAGCTTTGCCTCGGCGGCGACCTTGTATGACGTGGGCTTCAACCATTTCTTCCACGGCAAGACCGACCAGCACGGCGGCGACCTGGTGTACTTCCAGGGCCACTCGGCGCCCGGCATGTACGCGCGCGCCTTCCTCGAAGGCCGCCTGAGCGAAGAGCAGCTGTACAAGTTCCGCCAGGAAGTCGATGGCGATGGTCTGTCTTCTTATCCGCACCCGTGGCTGATGCCGAATTTCTGGCAGTTCTCCACCGTGTCGATGGGTCTCGGCCCGTTGATGGCGATTTATCAGGCGCGTTTCATGCGCTACCTGCAGCATCGCGGCCTGGCACAAACCGAAGGGCGCAAGGTATGGGCGTATCTCGGCGACGGCGAGACCGACGAACCGGAATCGCTGGGTGCGATCTCGATGGCGGGGCGCGAGAAACTCGACAACCTGATCTTCGTCGTCAACTGCAATTTGCAGCGTTTGGACGGCCCGGTGCGAGGCAACGGCAAGATCATCCAGGAACTGGAAGGCGTGTTCCGCGGCGCGGGCTGGAACGTTATCAAGGTGGTGTGGGGCGGCAAGTGGGATCGCCTGCTGGCCAAGGACAAGACGGGCCTGCTGCTGAAGCGCATGGAAGAAGTGGTGGACGGCGAATACCAGACTTACAAGTCGCGCGATGGCGCCTTCGTGCGCCAGCATTTCTTCGGCAAATATCCCGAGTTGCTGGAGCTGGTGGCCGATATGTCGGACGACGAAATCTTCCGCCTGAATCGCGGCGGGCACGATCCGCACAAAGTTTTCGCGGCTTATGCGGCGGCCTCCAAACATAAAGGCCAGCCGACGGTGATCCTCGCCAAGACGGTTAAGGGTTACGGCATGGGCTCCTCCGGCGAAGCGCAGAACCCGACCCACCAGCAAAAAAAGATGGACGGCGAATCGCTGCGCAAATTCCGCGACCGCTTCAACATCCCGGTCACCGACGAGGAATTGCCCAAACTGCCGTTCGTGCGCCCGGCCAAAGACAGCCAGGAGGAAAAATATCTGAAGCAGCGCTGTACCGAAATGGGCACGGTGCCCACCCGTGAACCGCTGGCGCATCCGCTCAACATCCCGCCGCTGGAAGCCTTTGCCGCCCTGCTCAAGGATAGCGAGGGACGCGAGTTCTCCACCACCATGGCGTTCGTGCGCCTGCTCGGCGTGCTGGTGAAAGACAAGGCCATCGGCAGGCAGATCGTGCCGATCGTGCCGGACGAGTCGCGCACCTTCGGCATGGAAGGCATGTTCCGCCAGCTCGGTATCTTCTCCCAAGTGGGCCAGCTGTATACCCCGCAGGATGCGGACCAGCTGATGTTCTACAAGGAAGACCAGACCGGACAGATTTTGCAGGAAGGCATCAATGAGGCGGGCGGCATGGCCGACTGGATCGCCGCCGCGACCGCCTACGCCAACCACGGCGTGGCGATGATCCCGTTCTACATCTACTACTCGATGTTCGGTTTCCAGCGCATCGGCGATCTGGCCTGGGCGGCAGGCGACATGCTGGCGCGCGGCTTCCTCGTCGGCGGCACCGCCGGGCGCACCACGCTGAACGGCGAAGGCTTGCAGCATCAGGACGGCCACAGCCATCTGCTGGCGGCGACCATTCCCAACTGCGTGTCCTATGATCCGACCTTCGCCTACGAACTCGCGGTCATCATCCAGCACGGCATGGAGCGCATGTATCACCAGCAGGAGGATGTGTTCTATTACCTCACCGTGATGAACGAGAACTACGCCCACCCGGCCATGCCCAAGGGCGCGGAAGAAGGCATCATCAAAGGCATGTACAAGTTCGGCGCGAGCAAAGCAAAAGCGAAGAACAAGGTTCAGTTGCTCGGCAGCGGCACCATCCTGCGCGAAGTGATCGCCGCCGCCGAATTGCTGGAGAAGGATTTCAATGTCGCCGCCGATGTGTGGAGCGTGACCAGCTTCAACGAGTTGCGCCGCGACGGCATCGACTGCGAGCGCTGGAACACCCTGCATCCGGAAGCCAAACCGCGCGTGAATTACGTCGAGCAATGTCTGGATGCGGACACCCCCGTCATCGCGGCGACCGACTACATCCGTTCATATGCCGACCAGATCCGCCCCTACGTCAAAGCCTCCTACAAAACGCTGGGCACCGACGGCTTTGGCCGTTCCGATACACGCAAGAAATTGCGCCACTTCTTCGAGGTGGACCGTTTCTATGTCGCGGTCGCGGCATTGAAGGCGCTGGCCGATGCCGGCAAGGTTGACGCAAAAGAGGTGAGCCGCGCGATCAAGCTGTACCAGATCGATGCCAACAAACCGAACCCGACAACGGTGTAAAGAGTGATGTTTTTTGTAGGTCGGGTTTCAACCCGACAACTCGGACTGAAGTCCGGCCTGCAATCAGTTAGAGCTAGGAGAACGACGTGGCAGAAATCAATCAAGTCAAAGTTCCGGACATCGGCGGATTCAAGGATGTGACCGTCATCGAGGTGGCCGTGAAAAAAGGCGACACCCTCGCTGTCGAGCAGACGCTCATCACCGTCGAGACGGACAAGGCGACCATGGATGTGCCTGCGCCCTTCGCGGGGGTGGTCAAGGAAGTCAAGCTCAAAGTGGGTGACAAAGTCTCGGAAGGCGATCTGATCGCTTTGGTCGAAGGTAGCGCTGCCGTGAAAGCCGCCCCTGCGGCGCAAACCGCTGCGCCGGCTGCACCAGCGCCGGTCGCCGCAAAACCGGCCACGACTCCCGCACCCGTTGCAACAATGCCTGCCCCCGCGCCGGCTCCGTCCGGCGGTAGCGCGCACGCCAGCCCGTCCATCCGCCGCTTCGCGCGCGAACTCGGCGTAAATCTGACGCAAGTTGGCGGCAGCGGCGAGAAAGGCCGTGTCACCAGGGAAGACGTGCAGAACTTCGTCAAGCGCACGCTGGCGCAACCGCAAGGCGCAACGGGCGGCGGCGCATTGCCGGGCCTGCTGCCCTGGCCTGATGTGGACTTCGCCAAATTCGGCGAGATCGAGACGCGCGCCCTGTCGCGCATCAAGAAGATTTCCGGCGCCAACCTGCACCGCAACTGGGTGATGATCCCGCACGTGACGCAGTTCGAGGAAGCCGACATCAGCGAGATGGAAGCTTTCCGCAAGGAGCTCGGCGCGGAGTACGCCAAACAGAACATCAAGATCACGCCGCTCGCTTTCATGCTCAAGGCCTGCGCGCACACGCTCAAGCACTTCCCCGATTTCAACGCCTCGCTCGATGCGGGCGGCGAAAATCTGGTGCTGAAGAAATACATCCATATCGGCGTTGCCGTCGATACGCCGAATGGCCTGATGGTGCCGGTGATCCGGGACGTGGATCAAAAAGGCATCGTACAACTGGCGAAGGAACTGGGCGAAGTGAGCGCCAAGGCGCGCGACCTGAAGATCAGCGCAACCGACATGCAGGGCGGCTGTTTCTCCATCTCCAGCCTGGGCGGTATCGGCGGCACCGCCTTCACGCCCATCATCAACGCGCCCGAAGTCGCCATCCTCGGCGTGTCGCGCGCCGGCATGAAACCGGTTTGGAAGGACGGCGAGTTCGTGCCGCGCCTGATGCTGCCGCTGTCGCTCTCGTACGACCACCGCGTGATCGATGGCGCGGCCGCCGCGCGTTTCACCACTTACCTCGCGCATGTGCTGTCCGACATGCGGCGTCTTGCGCTGTAAGCAGTGAGCACCGCACCCCTCGGCATCCTCGGCGGCACGTTCGATCCGGTTCATCACGGGCATCTGCGCATCGCGCAGGAGGCGCTGGAACAGTGCGGGCTGGCGCAGGTCTGTTTCCTCCCGGCGGGCACGCCGCCGCACCGCGCCGCACCCTTCGCCCCGGCGCAGGCGCGCTGGGAGATGGTGCGTCTGGCCATCGGCGGCCATCCCGATTTCCAGGTCGATGTGCGCGAGGTGTTCCGTAGCGACCCCTGTTACACCGTGGACACGCTCACCTCGTTGCGCGCCGAGTTGGGTGCGAAGCAACCGTTGTGTCTGATCCTCGGCGGCGACGCTTTTCTGCAACTGCACACCTGGCACGACTGGCTGCGTCTGTTCGGGTTGGCGCATATCGTGGTGCTGCAGCGCGCGGGCGGGCAGCCGCTGGGCAACGCCATGGTGCAAGCGGATGCGGCACTGCAAGCCGAATATCGGGCGCGCCTCGCCCCCGGCGCGCGCGCCCTGCACGAGGCTCCCGCCGGCAGCGTCTTCGTCGCCGACATGCCCGCGCTCGATATCTCCGCCACCGATATCCGCCGCCGCTGTGCGGAAAAGAAAAACATCCGCTATCTGGTGCCGGATGCCGTTGCCCATTACATTAATACTCACTCACTCTATAAAAAACCATGCTGAACGTAAAAGAAAAGACCCAGGCCATCGTGGCCGCGCTGGAGGACATCAAGGCGCTCGACATCGAAGTCATCGACACGCGCAAATTCAACTCGCTGTTTGAAGCGATGGTGATCGCCAGCGCACAATCCACGCGCCAGACCAAGGCGCTGGCCGACCACGTGGAAGAAAAACTGAAGGAGCTCGGCGAAAATGCGCTCGGCATCGAGGGCGGCGACAGCGGCGAATGGGTGCTGGTCGATCTGGGCGATGTCATCGTCCACATCATGCAGCCGGCGGTACGCGCCTATTACAATCTCGAAGAACTGTGGGGCGTGCAGCCCAAGCTGCGCGCGGCAAAATGAAACTGCTGATCCTCGCGGTGGGCAACAAGATGCCGGCGTGGATCACTACAGGCTTCAACGAATACGCCAAGCGCATGCCGCGCGAGGCAAAAATCGAGTTGGTCGAGATCAGGCCGGAGCCGCGCAGCACGGGCAAAACCACGGCGCAGATCATGGATGCGGAAGCGCAGCGCATCGGCACCGCCCTGCCCGCTGCGGCGCGCTGCATCGCGCTGGACGAACACGGCGCCACCCCCACCACCAAACAGCTCGCGCAGCAGATGCGGGAATGGATGCAGGCCGGCAGTGATATCGCCTTCGTCATCGGCGGTGCCGACGGGCTGCACGATTCGGTCAAGCAGCGCGCGCAGCAACTCATGGCGCTGTCGGCTTTCACCCTGCCGCACGGCATGGTGCGCGTGTTGCTGGCGGAACAGTTGTACCGCGCCCAGAGCCTGTTGCACAATCACCCGTACCATCGGGAGTAGAAAAATGAACCGGATTTACCTTGCCTCGCAAAGCCCGCGCCGGCGCGAACTGCTGAAACAGATCGGCATCCGCTTCGACCTGTTGCTGTTGCGAAACGACCCGCGCCGCCAAATTGATGTGAACGAGTTGCCGCTGGTGCAGGAGTCGCCTGACGTCTATGTCGAGCGCGTCTGCCGCGAAAAGGCGCTGGCCGCGCAGGAAGCGCTGCGCCTGCGCGCCCTGCGCGCTGCGCCCATTCTGACCGCGGACACGGTGGTGACAATCAACGGGGAGATCATCGGCAAGCCGGATGACAACGCGCATGCGACCGAGATTTTGCGCAAGTTGTCCGGGGGGACGCATGAGGTCATCACTGCCGTTGCCGTCGCGCTCGCCGAGCGGACGGTATGCCGGGTCGTCACCACCCGTATCCGCTTTGCCGTGCTGGATGAAGCGCGCATCCGCCGCTATCTCGCCAGCGGCGAGGCACACGGCAAGGCGGGCGCCTACGGTATCCAGGGCCAGGCCGCCGCCTTCGTGAAACATCTGGAAGGCAGTTATAGCGGCGTGGTGGGCCTGCCGCTGTGCGAAACGGCAGAGCTGCTCAAATCATTCGGCATTGTCACCCCGTGAGCGAAGAGATCCTGATCAACGTCACCCCGCAGGAAACGCGCGTCGCCGTCATGCAGCAGGGCATCGTGCAGGAACTGCACATCGAGCGCGGCAGCCAGCGCGGTCTGGTCGGCAACGTGTATGTCGGGCGGGTGAAGCGGGTGTTGCCCGGGATGCAGTCGGCCTTCATCGACATCGGGTTGGAGCGTTCGGCCTTCCTCCATGTCGCCGACATCTGGGAAAACCGCATCGACGGCAATCCGGCCAAGCCGATCGAGAAAGTCCTGTTCGAAGGTCAAAGCGTGCTGGCGCAGGTGATCAAGGATCCGATCGGCAGCAAGGGCGCGCGCCTTTCGACCCAACTCAGCTTTGCCGGACGGTTACTGGTTTTTCTGCCTCAGGAATCGCACATCGGCGTGTCGCAGCGGATTGAGGACGAGGCGGAACGCGAGATACTGCGCGCCAACCTGATGCGCGTGTTGCCGCCGGAGCACGGCGGCGGCTACATCATCCGCACCCTGGCGGAAGGTGCCACTGACGAAGAATTGCGCGCCGACCTCGATTACCTCGACAAGATGTGGCACAACCTGCAGCAGCAATCGCAGCGCCTCGGCGCGCCCGCCCTGCTGTACAAGGAACTGGACATCGTCCGGCGCGTGCTGCGCGATTTCGCCAACGACAAGGTCTCCCGCATCCTTGTCGATTCGCGCGACACCCACCAGCGCATGCATGAATTTGCCCGCGACTACAATCCGGCGGCGCAAAGCAAGCTGTACCACTATCCCGGCGCGCGCCCGCTGTTCGACCTGTACGGCGTGGAAGAGGAGATCGAGCATGCGCTGTCCAAACGGGTGGAATTGCACTCCGGCGGCTATCTGATCATCGACCAGACCGAGGCACTGACCACCATCGACGTCAACACCGGCAGTTTTGTCGGCGGGCGCAATCTGGATGACACCATCTTCAAGACCAATCTGGAGGCCGCGCAGGTTATCGCGCGCCAGTTGCGCCTGCGCAACCTGGGCGGCATCATCATCTGCGACTTCATCGACATGGATACGCAGGAACACCGCGACGGTGTGCTGGAAGAATTCAAAAAGATGCTGGCGTTGGATCGCACCCGGGTCAACGTCAACGGTTTCTCGCCGCTCGGCCTGATCGAAATGACGCGCAAGCGCACGCGCGAGAGTCTGGCGCACGTACTGTGCGAACCCTGCCCGGTGTGCCAGGGGCGCGGCCAGTTGAAGACAGCGCAGACCGTGTGTTACCAGATCCTGCGCGAGATCGTGCGCGAGGCGCGCCAGTTCAACGCGCGCGAATACCGCATCCTCGCCTCGCAACAGGTGATCGACCTGTTCCTCGACGAGGAATCGCAGAGTCTCGCACAGCTTTCCGACTTCATCGCCAAGCCGGTCTCGCTACAGGTCGAGACGCTGTACAGCCAGGAACAATACGACGTCATCCTGATGTAGGGCTCTATGCCATTCAACCGCACCGGACTTTTTCCGGCATTCCTCGCCGCCTGCCTGTGTTTCTTGCCCGGGCTTGTGCGTGCCGGCGAGGCGCCGCCCAGCCTGCTCGAATCCGGCATTGAAGCGGGCGACAGCACGCGCGATTTTGTCGCCGACCGCTTCGTGGCGATGATCCGCGGCGTCGACCGTTTTTTTGGCGACGAGCGCAATTTTCAGGAAAGCAACGACAGCGTGCTGCAACTGGGCTGGAATGAATTGCTGGAACCCGGCGGCGAGCGCAACGGGCGCTTGTCCGGGCGGGCCAAACTGCATCTGCCCGCAATCTCGCAACGCATCCATCTCGTGCTGGAGAGTGACCCGGTGCAAAGCACCGCCACGCCCGGCAGCAATACCGCCCCAACCGACCAGCCACGGGCGATCGGCCAGTCGCGCGGCACTGATAAACAGGGCGTGGCTTTGCGCTTTCAGCACCGGCGCGCGCAACAGGAACCGACGGGGTGGCGCTTTTATTCCGATGTCGGGTTCCAGGTGCGCTCCCCGCTGCGGCCTTTTGTGCGCAGCCGCGCCAGCTTTGTCCTGCCGTTTGAAAACTGGCAGATGAATACCACCGAGTCGCTGTTCTGGTTCAACGGGGTCGGGCCGGGAGCCGGCGCGCTGCTCGATTTCGACCGGCCGCTCGCCGCCCAACTGCTGTTCCGCGCCAGCAGCAACGCCACCTGGTTCGACCGGCCGCAGCGCCTCGACCTGCGCCAGGACCTGATCCTGTTTCACACGCTGGATGAGCGCAGCGCCATGCAATACCAGGCCAGCGTGATCGGCACCACGCAACCGGCCACGCGCGTCGAGGACTGCATCGCATCGGTGCTGTACCGCCGCCAGTTGCACCGCAAGTGGCTATTCTTCGAGTTGAATCCGCAGTTGCATTTCCCGCACGAGCAGCAGTTTCGCTTTACCCCGCAACTCTGGCTGCGGCTGCAGGTCCTGTTCAGCAAGGAATAGATTGCAGCCGGTTCAATCGAGGTGCAGTGCCGGATAGCGCAGTTGCACTTTTAATTCGCGCTTCATCCGGTCATTGCGCAGCCGCCGCGATTCGTTCATGAACGACCACATCAGCGGCGACACCTGTTGCCGCACTCCGGCACGCGACAAGCGTGGCGGGCGCGGCAGACCGTGCGCGTCGGCGACGGCATCGAAGTAATCTCCCATCTTCATCTCGTCGTCGTCCACCGCGTGATAGACCCGGTTCGGGCGGGCATGGCGCAGTGCTGCGACGAGGATGTGCGCCAGATCGTCGGCGTGAATGTGATTGCTGTACCCGTCTTCGGCGGCAAGAATGGCAGGCAAGCCGGCGCGCAGGCGGTCCAGCGGCAGGCGTTCGGCCGCGTAGATGCCGGGTACGCGCAGGAGGGCGGCATGCACCCGGTTGCGCGCAGCCCAGGTGCGGATCTGGCGCTCGGCACTGACCCGCAACCGCGCGCGCGCGGTCTGCGCCCGCAGGGGCTGCGTCTCGCTCACCCGCGCGCCACCGCAATCGCCATAGACGCCGCTGGTGCTGATGTACACCATGCGCCGGGGCAGTGTGCCTTGCCCCAGCACGGCAAGCAGATTGCGCGTGCGCCCATCCTGTGCACCGCGCCCGTCCGGCGGCGCCAGGTGCAACACAACCTGCGCCAACCCCGCGAGACGGTGAAGGCTGCGCCGCTGGTCCAGATCACCAACGATAGGTGTGACCCCCGCGCTACGCAGCGCCGCAGCGCGACCCGGGTCGCGCACCAGCGCGTAAAGCTTGAAGTGGCCGGACAACAAGGGGATGGTGCGACGCGCGATGTCGCCGCAGCCGATGATGAGCAAATTTTCCATGCGGCAATTATCCTTCATTTGCACACGGCCTTGCTCGCATCATGGCGCAACACCTTGTAAAATCGCGCCCTCATTTCAAGCGGACATCCCCATGAGCTTCAACATCAAGATACAGCCGAGCGGGCACGAATTCCGGGCAGCGCCGGACGAAAGCATTCTGGAAGCGGCGCTGGCACACGGCCTGCTGTTGCCCTATAGCTGCCGCAACGGCGCCTGCGGGGCGTGCAAGGGCAAGGTCGTGACGGGCGAAGTCGATTACGGCGAACACCAGGACACGACCCTGACCGGCGCGGAGAAAACGGCCGGAATGGCGCTGTTCTGTTGTGCCAGGCCGTTGTCGGATATGGTGATCGAAAGCCACGAAGTGACACGCGCGCAGGAGATCCCGGTAAAAATGTTGCCCTGCCGCGTGGAGAAGATGCAGAAAGTGGCGGACGACGTGATGGTACTGTCGCTAAAGCTGCCCGCCAACGAGCGCCTGCAATTCCTGGCCGGACAATATATCGACATCCTGCAAAAAGACGACAAGCCGCGCAGCTTTTCACTGGCCAATGCGCCGCACGACGACGCCTTTCTTGAACTGCATGTGCGCAACATCGCGGGCGGCACTTTTACCGAGCACGTGTTCAACCGCATGAAGGAGCGCGACATCCTGCGCATCAAGGGGCCGCTCGGCACTTTCTTTCTGCGCGAGGACTCGGAAAAGCCGGTCATCTTCGTCGCCAGCGGCACCGGCTTCGCGCCGGTCAAGGCGATCATCGAGCACGCACTCAAGATCGGTTTCAAACCCGAGATGCATTTCTACTGGGGCGTGCGCAAAGTATCCGACCTGTACATGCCGGACAAGATCAGGGAATGGGAAGCCGCCGGCATAAAATTCACGCCGGTGGTGTCGGATGAGGCTTGGGATGGTCGCACCGGCTTCGTGCACGAAGCGGTGTTGCAGGATTTCGGCGATCTCTCCGGCTACGCGGTGTATGCCTGCGGCGCGCCGGTGGTGGTGGAGGCGGCGCACCGCGATTTCACCGCGCAGCGCGGGTTGCCGCACGAGTCATTCTTCTCCGACGCGTTCACGTTCGCGCCGAAGAAGTAGCTTCTCCCATCTTTGTCGCGAGCTGGTAATACTTGAACGCCTCGTCCGGCTTGTGCTGTTTTTCCGCCAGTTGCGCCAGCATGGTATAGGCCTCGCGACTCGGCTGCAGGCTGAGGCTGGCATCCAGATAGCTCTGCGCCTTGCCCCACAATTCCTGATGCAGGCAGAGTTTGCCCAGCGCCAGCATCAACCCGGCATCGTCGTGATGCGCGGCCAGCCACGCTTCCGCCTGCTCGATCTGCGCCACCACGCTGCCCTCGCGGCAGTCGCCATATAACGCGACCAGCTCGCTGTCCCACTCGCTGTTCAGGCTTTCCGTCAGCACCTGGCGCGCCAGCGCGCATTCTCCAGCCTGCATCAACACGCGCGCCGCCTCGGCGGAGATTGCCGCCGTGTGCCGCACTTCTGCCGGCATCTTTTTCCACACCCCGCGCAATGCCTGCCCGTTGCCCGCGCTCGCGCGCAATTTTTCCAGCCAGGCATGCTGGCGCATCTGTTGCGCCATGGTCTGGTGAATCGCGTCGCGCTGCTCCAGTTGGCTTGCCAGTTCCAGCACCGCATCCCAGTTGTGCGCCTGTTGCTGCGCCTTTAACTCCAGGGTCATCGCGCCCAGATGTTTGCGCACCCCGGTGTCGTTCAGCGTTTGCAATTCGGCCAGCGCCGCCTGCGGCTGGTGCTGTTCAAGCTCGAACTCCGCTTTCGCCATCAGACGCATGGTGTCTTCGCCCGGCACCTTGCCTGCCGGTTCGGCCAGATAAGCGTCGCGCCGTTCAAAATGGCGCAGGGCATGCGCCGCGCGCGCGGCAATGACAGCATTCAGCGCGGGCTGTTCGCCCAGTTCGATCGCGCGCTGTGCGGCCTTTTCCGACGCCGTGTAGCGCCCCTCGAAATAGGCGGTCAACGCGTCCCGCATCGCCGCGCGCCCATTCTTTTCCGCGCGCCCGGCGCGAAAGCGGCGCACATAGTCCGGCAGTTGCAGGGTGCGGACGATCCCGCGCAGGAGCGAATAGCCGAGCACAAAGGCCGCCACCAGGGCAAGTACGAACAGGGTGAAAGATAATTCGACGCGGTACGGCGGAACCGCCAGCAACACATAACCGGGATACCCGGCGGCAACGGCCAGCGCCACCGCCAGCACAAACAGCAGCAGCAGCCAGACCAGGGATTTCATCGCGCCGCCCGTTCCTGTGCCGCGCGGTAGGTGCGCGCGGCTTCCAGGGTCGGGCCAAGATCGGGCAAGGCGACCGCCAGATTCGCCGCCGCCAATTTTTCCAGCAGGCGTTGCGCGCTGCGCGTCTCGTTCGCCTTGGCGTCGAAGTAGCGCGCGAGCCAACCCTGCACAGTGGCCAGTTCGCGGCGGAAACCGGCTTCGTCGCGCGACAACAGGGACAGCCGCGCGGACAGCAGCACCAGCTTCAGGTTCTCGCGCAAAAAGAATGATTGTGACGGCGACAGCAGCGGCATCTCGGCCTGCCGCGTATTTTCGATGCGGATCAATTGGCGCAGATCCAGCCACAGCTCGCGCCAGAAGCGCTGCCAGGAATTGCCGGAGGCGGATGGCGCCGCCGCATCCGGCAGATTGGGCGCCGGCCGCATTTCCTGCGCCAGCGGCAACTGTTCGGCCAGCGCGATCAGACGGTCGAGCTGGCGATTCAATCCCGGCACATCGACTTCCGGCAGCGCACGCAGGCGCTCGATATCGCGCTCGATGCGCTGGCGCAAATCGGCCGCACCGGCGCGTTGCGCGCGCTGCAAACGGCTGGCGGCATTTTGCAGCGCAATCAGCGCGGCTTTCACGTTGCCCGACAACTGCAACTGCTGCTCGGCAATCAGCAGCACCTGCTCCACGTCCGCCAGCAACGTCTGCTCGCGGCTGCCGGCCAGATCCTGATACAGCGCCTCCAGCGTCGCCCGCTGCGCGGCGGTCTCGGCGAAACGACTTTCCAGCACGCTCAATTTGCCACCCAGCTCGCGGGTCAATTCCTGGTTTTGCGCAATCAGCGTCTGGCTCGCCTTGCCCGCCCCTTCCACTTCGGCCAGGCGCTGCGCCACCAATTGCTGCAACTGGTTGATCCGGTGGTTGGCATCCAGCCATTGCCAGACGAACACCACAGCCAGCACCACCAGGATGAGCTGGGTCAGCGACAGGCGCGCCAGCCGGTCCGGCTTGGGCGCGGGCGGTTCCGGAACGGCGGCGGGAAGGTTTTCTTCGCTCATCATCGGCTCATGCTTTGCGTTGCGCGGCCCATGCTACCAAACCGGCACACAAACCGTCATCCCCGCTGGCAGTGGTCAACACCGATTGCCAGCCGGCGGCGCGTGCCGCTGACGCGATGCGCGGGTGCGGCACCAGCAGCGGGATCGATTTGATTGCGGCCGCCGCCGCGCCCAGCGCCGCATCCAGATGCGCCAGCGCCTCGCTGCTGGTCAGGGTAATCGCGTCGGGCCGGGCCGCCTGCAGGGCAGCAACATCCAGAACCGCCTGGCTGCGCCGGTAGCAAGTGACATATTCCACCTCGGCACCGCGCGTTTTGAGCGTATTCCCCAGCAGCTCGCGTCCGCCGTCGCCCCGCAGGATGGCGATGCGCCAGCCGGAAATCTGCTGCAACTCCGGCAAGGCCAGCAGTGCCTCGCTGTCGAAACGGTCGCGCGGCGCCAGCACCGACGCCACGCCGAGGGCGCGCAAGGCGCGCGCGCCGCCCTGGCCGACGGCGGCGGCGCGCACCCCGGGCGGCACCGAGCGCAATGCCCGCATGGCGTAATGCACGGCGTTCGGGCTGATGAAGATGAGCAGTTGAAATTGTGCCGCGCGTTGCACGAAAGCGCGCAGGGCGGAAGGGTCGGTCGGTTCGATCTCCAGCAAGGGAAACAGCAGCGCGCTGCCGCCCCGCGCTTCGATCAGCGCGGCCAGTCCGGTGGCCTGGTCACGCGGGCGCGTGACGGCGATGCGCAGCCCGGCGAGTGGTGTGTCAGCCATTTAAAGCCGCAAGGATTTCGCCCGCGCCCTGTTGCAGCAAGTCTTGCGCGACCGCTTCACCGAGGGTTTCCGGCGCGTCGGCTGCCGCAGTCTGCTCGGCACGCAACAGGCGGCTGCCGTCCGGCGTGGCGACAAAGCCGCGCAGGCGCAACTGGCCCTCCTGCATCTCGGCGAAACCGCCCAGCGGCACCTGGCAACTGCCGGCCAGCGCGCGGCTCATGGCGCGTTCCGCCAGCACGCAGGTCGCGGTGTCGGCATGGTGCAACGGCGCCAGCAGCGCCTTGAGATCAGCGCGGTCGGCGCGTGTCTCAATGCCGAGCGCGCCCTGCCCCACGGCGGGCAGACTGTCGTAGCTGGAAAGGATGGCGCGGATGCGCTCGCCCAGCCCCAGGCGTTTCAGCCCGGCGGCGGCCAGAATGATAGCGGAATATTGCCCTTCATCCAGTTTGCGCAGCCGGGTTTGCACGTTGCCGCGCAGGGGCTCGATGCGCAGATGGGGAAAGCGCGCGCGCAACTGGCTTTCGCGGCGCAGGCTGGAGGTGCCGACAATACTGCCCGGCGGCAAATCCTGTAGCGCGGCGTAATCGTTGGAGACAAAGGCATCGCGCGGATCCTCGCGCTCGGCGATGCAGGCCAGGGCGAACCCGGACGGCAGGTGCATCGGCACGTCCTTCAGCGAGTGCACGGCAAGGTCGGCGCTGCCGTTCTCCAGCGCTGTTTCCAATTCTTTTACGAACAAACCCTTGCCGCCGATCTTGGACAGCGTGACATCGAGAATCTGGTCGCCCTGCGTGGTCATGCCGAGAATTTCGACTGCGGTTTGCGGGTATAATGCGCGCAGCCTGTCCCTGATATGTTCCGCCTGCCATATAGCCAGCGCGCTCTCGCGCGAGGCGATGACCAAACGGGAAGGCGGGGTGAAAGTGGCTTGAGTCATCTTTATTTCCTGGTGTTTATTTCGTTAGAAGCGCGGCGCATTCTAGCAGGAGCGCCGCGCTTTTGCGCCCACGACGTTTAATATGAAAACCAACCTGATCACCGTTTCCACTTCCATTTCAAGCAAAGACGCGCCCCTGCGCGACGACATCCGTTTGCTCGGCCGCATCCTCGGCGACACCCTGCGCGAGCAGGAAGGCGAGGCAACTTACTCGCTGATCGAAAGCATCCGCCGCGCCGCGGTGGGCTTCCGCAAAACCCACGACGAGCGCGACGGCGAAAAGCTGGAACAGATGCTGGACACCCTGTCGCCGGAAGAAACCCTGCTGGTGGTGCGCGCCTTCAGCTATTTCTCGCAACTCTCCAACATCGCCGAAGACCTGCACCACAACCGCCGCCGCCGCGCCCACCTGAAGGCCGGCTCCAAACCGCAGGAAGGCAGCCTGCAGCGCGTGCTGCTCAATGCCGATGCGCAAAAGGTGGCGCAAACGGCAATGCAGGCATTCTTCGACAAGGCATTGATTTCTCCCGTGCTCACCGCGCACCCGACCGAAGTGCAGCGCAAGAGCATCCTCAACTGCCAGCTCATCATTTCCAGTTTACTGGCCGACCGCGACCGCCTCGACATGACCCCGGAAGAGCTGGAAGAAAACGAGGAAACGCTGCACCGTTTTATCCTGATCCTGTGGAGCACGCGCATGCTGCGCACGACCAAGCTGTCGGTACAGGACGAGGTGAACAACGGCCTGTCGTTCTACGATTACACCTTCCTGCGCGAGATCCCCAAGCTGTACGGCGACATCGAAAAGAAACTGGAAAAACATTTCGGCCAGCCGTTTGACCTGCCCTCTTTTCTGCGCGTCGGCAGCTGGATCGGGGGCGACCGCGACGGCAATCCTTTCGTCACCCACGAAGTGATGTTGGATGCGGCACAGCGCCATTCCGCCACCGCGCTCAACTATTACATGGCCGAGACCAACCTGCTCAGCGCGCGCTTCAGTCTGTCCAGCCGCTTGGTCGATATCAGCCCAGAACTGGCCGCCTTTGCCGCCGCCTCGCCCGACGAGGCCGAAAGCCGCGCGGACGAACCCTATCGCCGCGCGCTGATCGCCATCTATGCGCGGCTGGTTGCCACCAACGAACATCTGGGCCACCGCGTGTCGCATCTGCACCCCGTCAGCAAGACGGTGATGCCATACACCGGCGCGGCAGAATTCATCGCCGAACTGGACATCGTGATCCATTCGCTGGAACGCCACGGCGCGTTCTATCTGTCGCGCGGACGCATGCGCGAACTGCGCCGCGCCGCCGAAGTGTTCGGCTTCCATCTGGCGCCGCTGGACATGCGCCAGCACAGCGGTGTGCACGAACAGGTAGTCGGCGAATTGCTGGCAAAAGCCGGTCTTCCCGGCTATGCGCAACACGATGAAAAGGCGCGCCGCAGCACCCTGCTCGCCGCCTTGCAGGCGGGCAAGTTGCTGTCGCCGGAGCTGGATGATTTCTCGCCCGCCGCACGCAGCGAACTGCAGCTGATGCGCACCGCCGCCGAGATCCATCGCCGTTTCGGCACCGCAGCGCTGCCCAACTACATCATCTCCAAGACCGATGCGGTGAGCGATCTGCTGGAAGTCGCGCTGATGCTGCAACAGAGCGGGCTGTTGCAAGGCAACGATCTGCAGCTCAACATCATCCCGCTGTTCGAGACGATCGAGGATTTGCGCGGCTGCGGCGTCATCATGGACGAACTGTTCGCCCTGCCGTGTTACCGCGAACTGCTCACCAGCCGTGGCAACACGCAGGAAGTGATGCTCGGCTATTCCGACAGCAACAAAGACGGCGGCTATCTCACCGCCAACTGGGAGCTGTACAAGGCCGAACTGGAACTGGTGCGCGTGTTCGAAAAACACGGCATCGAGTTGCGCCTGTTCCACGGCCGCGGTGGCACCGTCGGGCGCGGCGGCGGCCCCAGCTTCCAGGCAATTCTTGCCCAGCCGCCGGGCAGCGTGAACGCGCAGATCCGCATCACCGAACAGGGCGAAGTCATCTCCAGCAAATACTCCGACCCCGAGATCGGCCGGCGCAACCTGGAGATTCTGGTCGCGGCCACCATGGAAGCGACGCTGCTGCACCCGCACGGCGACGATTCCAGCATGCCCGAATACCACCGCATCATGGAAGCGATGAGCCTGGACGCCTTTGCCGCCTATCGCAAACTGGTGTATGAAACCCCCGGCTTCACCGAATTTTTCTTTGCCGCCACCCCGATCCGCGAGATCGCCGAACTCAACATCGGCAGCCGCCCGTCGTCGCGCAAGGCGACCGACCGCATCGAAGACCTGCGCGCCATTCCCTGGGTGTTCAGCTGGGGCCTGAACCGCACCCTGCTGCCCGGCTGGTTCGGCTTTGGCAGCGCCGCCAAGCAATTCATCGCGCGCGAAGGTCATGCCGGGTTGAAACAACTGCAGGCAATGAACCAGCAATGGGCCTTCTTCCGCGGCCTGCTGTCCAACATGGACATGGTGCTGTCCAAGACCGACCTCGGCATCGCCTCGCGCTATGCCGAGCTGGTGCCGGATGAGGCACTGCGCGAGCGCGTTTTTGGTGCCATTGAAGCCGAATGGCAAACCACCCTCGACATGCTGTTCAAGATCACCGGCGCGCGCAGCCTGCTGCAAAGCAATCCCACCCTGGCGCGCAGCCTGACCACACGCACGCCTTACATCGACCCGCTCAACCACCTGCAAGTGTCTCTGCTACATCGCCACCGCAACGGCGACGACGATGAAAAGGTGAAGCGCGCCATCCACCTCACCATCAACGGCATCGCCGCCGGACTGCGCAACAGCGGCTGACCGGGGCGCCACACCATGCTCGCCGCGTTGTTGGCCGTCGTCTTCGGCATCGCCCTGCTGGTATGGAGTGCCGACCGTTTTGTCGAAGGCGCGGCCGCCGGCGCGCGGCATTTCGGCATGCCGGCACTGCTGATCGGCATGGTGGTGGTCGGTTTCGGCACCTCCGCCCCGGAAATTACGGTGTCCGTCCTCGCCGCCGCGCAGGGCAACCCCGGCATCGCGCTCGGCAATGCCTACGGCTCCAACATCGCCAACATCGCGCTGATCCTCGGCCTGACCGCCCTGATCGCCCCGATCACCGTGCATTCGCAGGTGGTGCGCAGGGAATTGCCGCTGCTGATCACGGTGACTGCCATCGCCGCCTGGCAGCTTTGGGATGGCGAAGTCAGCCGTGCCGATGCCTGGGGGTTGCTGGGTGTCTTTGCCGTGGTGATGGGCTGGAGCATCCGCCAGGGAATTCGCCAAAAGCCGGATGCGCTGGGAGACGAAACGGAACAGGAATTGCGCCTGCATGCCATGCCGCTCAAGCGGGCGATCTTCTGGCTGATTATCGGCCTTGCACTGCTCATCATCAGCTCGCGCATCCTGGTCTGGGGTGCGGTGGAAATTGCCCGCGACTTCGGCGTCAGCGATCTGGTTATCGGCCTCACGGTGGTGGCGGTCGGCACCTCTCTGCCGGAACTCGCCTCGTCGATCATCGCCGCGCGCAAGGGTGAGCACGATCTCGCGCTCGGCAACGTGCTCGGCTCCAACCTGTTCAACACCCTCGCCGTGGTCGGCATTGCCGGGCTCATCCGGCCGATGTCCGTCGGGCCGGAAGTCATTGCGCGCGATATCCCGGTCATGGCCGTGCTGACCGTTATGCTCTTCGTTTTCTGCCTTGGCTTCCGCGCCGCGCCGCGCATCAACCGGATCGAAGGCGGAATGCTGCTGTCGTGCTACGTCGCCTACACAGCCTTCCTGATCATCACTTCATTCCCCGCCTAACCCGGCTGCGTCCCCCCACTCGACACATGCACAGCGAATGGCAAGGGCATGGAGCGCGTGGCAACTTCCGCCAGTTCATCAAGCCGGCTAAAGCCCGCTACGCGGACTTTGCTGATGGAAGACTGATTTTCGGCCTTATGTAGCGCGCTA
>Ga0210025_1001513_pt1 | contig 25082 bp, 21 predicted proteins | sample CryGeyme20150102_FD_183989 | JGI IMG/M metagenome (GOLD analysis project Ga0210025, IMG submission 183989) | Groundwater microbial communities from Crystal Geyser aquifers in Utah, USA - Crystal Geyser metaG 2015-0102 (SPAdes) (version 2) | ecosystem: Environmental > Aquatic > Deep subsurface >... | reverse complement strand
TCAAAAAATAAGATATCAATAATAACAAGTAGTTACGTAAATTAACTCGGTAAAAAAAGCAAAAAAAAGTGCAAAAAACTTGATTTTTAGGGGTGGAGTGAGGGATGGATTTTCAAGTTGGGTTAAAAAACTTCCTAAGATAATTGGCTGCCCAGATTGTGCGGATGGTGGAGCAGAATATATAGAATTAGTATTTCTTGATGGGAGCAAGCAACGAGTAACATTCGAATACATGAACGAACCTAGTCAACTCACAGATATTGCAGAAATATTACGCCAAACTACTGCTGACTTTAAAGAGTGTTCTAATTAAACTATTGCTCACTTCAAAAAATCAACAAATACTGAGTGTATACCGAACAGGAACTGCTAAAAGGCTGTAGAAAAGGAAAGCGAAAATATCAAGAAGAGTTGTATAAACACTACTTTGGATTCGCTATGTCAGTTTGCCTTCGTTACGCACCTGTTCGTGAAGATGCATTGGAAATTCTAAACGACAGTTTCCTTAAAGTTTTCGATAAAATTCATCTTTATGATGAAGAAAAGCCGTTCAAAAGCTGGTTTCGACGCATTTTAGTAAATACTTCACTCGATTATTATCGATCAAGAAAAAAGTATTTATACCAAATTGAATTAAATGAAGCGGAACTTGATGCTGAAATTCCAATTAATTGGGAGTCTGATTTGAAAACCGACGTTATACTTAAACTTTTTACTCAACTTTCTGACTTACAACGCCACATTTTTAACTTGTATGAATTAGAAGGTTATAGTCATGATGAAATTGCTGGAATGTTAAGTATTTCTCCAGGCACTTCTAGATCTCATTTGAGTCGTGCCAAAAAGCGAATTAAAGAATTATATGCTGAACATTTTAAATTGGATAAACTATGAAGTTTGATGAATGGTTTGCCAATCAAGTACAAAAATCGTTCGATTCTTATGAGGAAGTACCTGATAGTGAAACAATGCAGCAGTTTTCTGCACTATTGAAAAAGCGACAATCGCCTTTTTCTCAGCCAATCTATTGGGCAGTAGCTGCAGCTGTTGTTTTGAGCTTAGGACTTGGATTTTATTTCACAAAAATGAACCTATTTTCAGCATCTCAGGATTTTGAAGTTTCTCAGAATCTAAATGAGAATACTCCACAAAATGAAAAACAGATTATTCAAGTAATAGACAGTTTAAATCAGCAAAAAGTAATTCTTGCGAAAAAAGAACCCATTCAAGAACCAGAACAGCCAGGTCTTGATCAAACTAACCAAGGAATCAAGGACTTTTTTGCAGCTATTTCGAAGCAAAAAAACACAAAGCCAAATTCACCTGATATCGTTTTTTCTAAAAGTTTGATTTCTGATTATCAATCTATAACTGTTTTTGATTCTTTAACAATAACAGAAACAGAACCTAAATCTAAATCAACTTTACCTAAAATTGATTTTCTTGCTGAACAACTAAACTCAAAAGATCAAAATGAAACATTTGATTATATTGATTCTCCAATTACAGTAAAATCTCAAGTTAAACGTAGTATGGATGTAACAATGGGCTCTATGGTAACTTTTGCAGACAATGAACTTTCTGATGGATTAGGTTATGCGGTTGGCGCTATGCATTATTGGAGAATTTCAAATTCTATTCAATTAGGATCGGGTGGATATTTATCGCAAAATAGTAGTTCTTATTCACCCAATAAAGATTTTGGACCCCATGTTTTATTAGCTGACTTTGTTAATGCAAATGAAAGTTCACCTGTAACAGTTTATGATGAGCAAAGAGTTCAAACAATAGCATTAGAAATTCCATTAATTGCTCAATATGATTTTAATTCACAGCGAGATAAAGGTTGGTCTTTGGGACTGGGTATTTCGTCTCTATTCTATTTAAAACAGTCTTTTTATAATTCCGGAAATTTGTATTACGGGACTCAAGTTCAAGGAAATAATGGTGAATTTAATACTGTTTTGAACACAGAACCATTCGAAAACGAAGAAAAAATTCCTGCGTTAGAGAAATCAGATTGGGCTGGATTAGTCAATTTTAGTACGCTTTATCGTATTTCAAAACGCTGGGAAACGGAAGTCTTTTTGAAGTACCCGTTACAAGCTATTACTGCGAAAGATTTAAAACTAAGTTATACAGGGTTTAATCTTAGATATCGTTTTTATACGAAGTGATTTTTTCTAAAATTGATTATTCTTAATCTGGCTTATTATTTAACGGTAAATATTATATAAATCAACTAGTTATGAGTACTGAAGTGCTTTGAAATTATTTTTCACTATTCTGAGTTCTTAAGCAATTCAAAAAAATAGATTAAGAATATTTTTCAGTGTATATAATTTGAGAATCAAAAATTATTCGACTTAAAGAAAGATTAACGCTACGTTTTTTTTCAACTAATATAGTACTAAACGAGTCTTTTGAGTTTAAATAGACCTCTTCTTCAGCTAAATAAGTTCTTTAATAACTCTTGAGAGATTGGCTTACTTATAAATTTCTTAACATGCGGATTTGAATATGATTTCTTAACATCATTAAGATCTTGAGATGATGACAGCATATAGATCTCACACGTTGTTTTCCTTTTGTCAGATAATTTTTCAAATTCACCTAAAAATTCAAACCCATCCATTTCAGGCATTTTTATATCTAGAAAAATAATTTCAGGAAATCCATTGTTAATATTTTTAATAAAATTAAGAGCTTCCAAACCTGAATTTGCTGTAGAAATGGTTTCAGCACCCACGAATTTTTCTAAAAAAGTTCGGGTTATGAATAAATCAATATAATTATCATCAACAAGCAATATTTTTTGGGGGGCAAGCATATCAGTTGATTTTATTGGGGATTCTTACAGTAAAAATACTGCCTTCACCAAATGTGGATTCAGAAGTTATCGTGCCGTTTAATTTTTCAACAGTTTCTTTAGCAATATATAAACCAAGACCTGAACCTGTAGATTTTTCAGTAGCGCGAAAAAACATATCGAATATCTTTGGGAAATATTCTGGCTTTATTCCTATTCCGTTGTCGCTAATCGTAATTATTGCTTCATTCTCTTTTCGATCAACCGTTATCGATATTCTCGATTCAGGTTTACTGCTATCCAAATATTTAATTGCGTTACTTATTAAATTATTTAAGATTATTTTCAATCGTTTTCTATCAGACTTAATTATGTTATTCCCATTAATTGAAATTTCTAATTCCCATATTATACCATTATTTAAATAATCTAAACTTTTTACGATATACTGAATTTCAGTTTCAAAATTAATCTCCTCAGAAGCTACTGGTAAATGATGATTTCTAGAATAATCTAATATTTCTGAAATGAAATCATCGAGCTTTTTAACAGATTTTCCCATCATATTATAAATCTGAATAAACTCTGAATTCTCATCAGTAGTCATTGTTTCTGCAAGATTTATTAAGCCTAATAATGAGGAAAGTGGTGCTCTTAAATCGTGTGATGCACTATAAACGAATCTATCGAGTTCAGAATTTCTTTTTCTGAGTTCCATTTCAAACTTAATACGATCTGAAATATCACGACAAATTCCTTCATGATATAAAACATTGCCCTCTTCATCTTTTACATAACGGGCATTATCTTCAATCCAAATTGCAGTTCCGTCTTTTTTGCGTAAACGGTAATTCTCTTCTTGATTAATAAATTCGGCGTTATGAGTTAATATATCATCTCTTTCGTCGGGTTGTACATAAAGAGTCTTTTTTATATCTACTTGTTTAAGCTCTTCAAGATCTTGATAACCAAGCATTTCAATAAACGCAGGATTTGCATCAATAAATTTACCTTCAGGAACAGATTGATAATAGCCGTTTGGCATTGTATTAAAAAGATTTCGAAATTTCTCTTCGCTTTCTTTTAGTGCTTCTTCATATTGTTTTCGCTCTGTTATATCTCTAACAAATACAACTATATACTCATAACCAAAATCGATATACTTAGCACTAACTTCAATATCAATTATCTTTCCATCTTTTCTTCTATGTTGAGTTTCAAATCGATCAGATTTTGAAGAAATAATTTTTTTCATGTGCTCAGAAACTTCTTTTTCTGTTTCTTTTGCTTCAATATCAGAAACTGACATTGATAAAAGCTCTTCTCTTGAATAACCAATTAATCGGCAAAAAGCTTCATTTACTTCTATTATTTTGCCTTTTTTATCGTGAATCCAAAAACCGTCAATTGAATTTTGTAAGATAGTTTTATAATGAGTAGTTATTTTTTTGGTTTCAGTAATATCATTAAACGTTGCAACTACCGCATTTGGAACAGATTCATTTTCACCAAATACTGGTTGTGAATTAACTGAAATCCAAGATATTTGATCATTACTTTTTACAACTCCCATCAAAATATTCTTCTGAGGAATTCCCGTTTTCAAGGTAATCATTGCAGGGTGTTCTTCTCCTGGGAAATCGGAACCATCTTCATAAATTGTTTGCCAAGTTTTATCTATAGGAGTTCTTCCCATAAGCTGACTATTACTTAGACCTAATATTTTTTCTGCATTATGATTTACAAAAACAATTTCACCTGTTGAAATATGCATAACTAAACCTTCAGCCATGGTATTAATTATACTTTTCATTCGTATTTGGCTCTCCTGAAATGACTGCTCTGATTTAAAACGTTGCATTTCTGCAGTCACACGATCGATAAACAAATTTATAATTTGTTCAATTTGATTTGTTGTGTTGAATGGTTCTCTATTTAATGCGACAATAATTCCTAAAGGATCTCCTTCTTTAGACATGATAGGTGAGCCCAAATAAGCATTTACTCCCATTTCTTGCAATAAGATATCTTTAGGAAATAAATATTGAACATCATTGGGATAAATACAAAGTTCCTTACCCATTACATTCTGACAAGGCGTCCCATCTAATTCATATGTTAATTCACCCATTTGCGAACCCATTGCATATCCACCCAAAACGGTGACACTAAGTGTATTTTGATTTAATTTGCCAACAAAAACGTAATCTATTCCTAATATTAATGCAATTTGTGCGGAAATAGCTTCAAAAAAATCTTTTCCTGAAAGATGTGCAAATTGAGTTGATAATTTGGCGAAAATATCTTCTGAAATTCGTGTTTCAACCTTTTCTTTTACTGATATCATAAGCCATTCTGTATCAGCTATCCAACAATCTAGATTATACCAAGCATTATTTACCTTTGAATAATATAGCTGATTATAATTTGCTGGTGCATCTTCCTTTTGAAAGATTTCAAGTACATTTTGAAGGTTTAATTCTTTAAAATGATCAATAATTTCGTTCTCAAAAGAAAACAAAAATTTAAACATTGGATTCATCTTATGTAAAGAGAATCCTTTTAATTTATTCTTGCTATCTCTTATAATTCTAAAGCATGCTAAACCAAAAGGGGCAGACTCCACTAATTTCTCTGCTGATATCATGATTCAATTCATTACAGTCATAAATTCACATCTAAAGATTAATATAATCATTTTTTTAACCACACATTGAAAGTTAAATAGTTTTTAAGATAGAATTACCTTTTAACTTAAATACGCTTAGATTCCTGTTTGAATTATTATTAAACAACAATTCTTTTGCCCGTTTTTGAAGATTTGCAATCATTATGCCTTCAACATTAAACGGAATTACCCATTAAAGATCTTTGTTTAATTAAATCTTATATCCCAAGAATGATATAAATCCCAATGTTAATTCACGAATTCCTTCCATTGATACATTTCTTTAGAAAAATTTACTTAGACTTCATTGTTAAAACGTATTTATGAGTATTGGACTTACTTTTATTTGCTTGATTTCGGGTTATTTTATTTTTTCTTCAAATTTCTAATTGTGAACATACTTCAAATTTCGATTCTTCTTACAAAAGTCCACTTCTTTTCTTAAATAAATCTCTTGAACATAAAACTCCTCTTTTTTTCAATTTCTGAAGTATGTTCATAAATACCAAAGCTGTTAAATAGGCATCACCTAATGCTGTATGTCTATTTTCTATTATGATTCCTTTCTTCGCACAAAGTTCATCTAAACTATTCGATTCTGAACTATTGTTTATGCGATTCCATAAATCATTGGTATCAAGTAATTGATTTTTAATTTTATTATTTGGAAAAAACGTCCTGATTTTTTTATTCAATACTGAAATATCGAAATGAATGTGATGGCCAACAATAGGCTTATTTCCAATTCGAAATAATAATTCTCTGAGCTGCTCTTTTTCCTTTTCTGCTGATATTTCACGACTTAATTCACCATGAATACTAGAAGTGCCATTTGATGTCTCCCAAGTATAAAATTGACTCATACTTTTATTAATCTCAATTTCTCCATTCTTTAACTCAACTAAACCCAATGATATTAACTGAGCGTTTTTATCTAAACCCGAAGTTTCAGTATCAAGCACAATAAAAGAAAGTTCATTAATTAAAGTCTGCTTATTAATATTGAATGACAGATTTTCTATTCCATCAAACTCTTTTTCTTTTGATGAATTTTGAAGTCCCAAATAAGAAAATAACTTTTTCATTGATTAAAAGAATTCGGTTTTAAAACGAATTTCAATGAGTTCTTGAAGTTCTTTTAGAGGCGCAAACGTACTTTTCAAGAGCGATTTTTCTAATTTCCCCATGTCTTGAATTCTTATATATCTTCCTGAAGATTCAGAACTTATGGCGTGATTCACTCTAAAACGTAAAATCAATTCAAATGCTTGAGCTGCGTCTTCAAATAATTCTGAATAACGAGGTTCCATTTTTTTTAATTCACGAAATCGCTCAACTGTATTTTGTTTTTCTATCTGATGTTGCAAAACCAAAAGCCGAGCCACATCAACATAAGGCATTATTACTCTTTTTTTGAGATCAAATTCATGTTCATGATTCCCAGACTTTTCAACTTTTAGATTTCTGAATAAACTTATTGGGGAGGGATTTTGTAAAGCATTTTTGGCTAAAGCATGAATAAATAAAGGTTCTTTAGAACATTCATGAGCAATATGGTTCTTTAATTCTTTTGCTAATTCTGAATCTCCTGCTATAGCTCGAAAATCAAAAAATATGCTTGTTTTCATTAGATTTTCAGGATCAGGATTTTGAATCCATTTACTGAAAAGCTTTTTCCATTCGTCTAAATTGAGACAATACAAAGGATTAGATGCCATTATTTCAGCGGGACAAGCTTCAAAACCACAGAATTCTAATAGTTTTGTAACGCGCGCACTAAAATCGATATAAGCTTTTTTTTCTTCATTTTTCTCCGAAATATAAACCAATGCATTATCCTGATCTGTTCTTATCAATTGCTCTTTTCTTCCTTCACTTCCCAAACTCAGCCAACAATAATTACCATTTATTTCAAATTCTGATTCAGCTTTTTCAATTGCTTTTTTTACAATCGTATCGTTTATCTGAGCTATAATACCACAAAGAATCTGAGTTGAAACTCCTCTTTCCAGACTTCTTTTTAATAAAATATCAGCTTTATCTCTCCATTTTTTCCACACTTGTGGATTATTAGAACGCTGAATTGCTTTTACAATACTTTTAGCGTTTGAAATTTGATGCAATAAAACGTCATGATTTGAGATTATCCCAATAATTTCTGACTGACTTGTTCCATCTTTTGTAACTATTAAATGATGAATTTCATTCTGAATCATCTTAAGCTCACATTCAGACAGTGTGACATTTTGAGACACAGTTAAAACTGGGCAACTCATTATCTTCTTTATTGGTTCTGAACTATCCAATCCTTCGGAAACTACTTTATTTCTAAAGTCTTTATCAGTAACAATTCCAATAGGGAATTTTTGTTCATTTTTAATGACTATCGAGCCGACTTTATGCTCTTTCATCAAGTTTGCAACGGCTTTTATTGATTCAGATTCATAGCATGTCAAAACTTGGCACTGAAATTCAATTTTTGCATCTTCTTCTAAATTAAAAAAGAGCCTTGCACCTTTTTGACCTCCACGAACTACAGCTTGACCCGATGCATAACCTGCTGCAAAAAATAAAGACATCTGCTGATTCTCAGAAATCAAACTAAGAAACAAAGCTTTTGGAATTGCATAGATCAAACATTCATCAACAACCCGCGCTGACATTGAATAAACCTGAGAACTAAGAACAGAACGTACACCAAAAATATCGCCAGGTTCACAATAATCTACTACATCTTCGCTATCTCTAAAAAGCTCAACTATTCCTTTATTAAGAACATACACAAATCCGTTATTCTCTTCATTTTGCTCGAAAACAAATTCGTTTTGTGGAATAAATTTAACAGTTACTGATAATGCAATCTCTCGAATTCGCTCATAGGAAAAGAAACTAAACGGAGGGAAATCCTTTAGAAAAAAAGCAATTCTATCAGCGATTACATTCATTTTATTTGGGATGTCGGATGTCGGATGTCGGATGTCGGATGTCGGATGTCGGATGTCGGATGTCGGATGTCGGAGTTTGCTTTTTTTGAGAACATTTTCATGCATAAATAATCATTTTTTATAATTGAACTACTCTTAAATTTTGTTTTCAGTACATTAATCGGCTTTAGTACATTATTTGAAAAAGTTCAAACCTAGCGCCTATTCCGAAAAGTAGTTTCAGCAAATTAATCGACGATTTTACACTATTTGAATAGGTGAAAACCTACAAAACCTACTTTCTGGAGTGGGCTCAACTTATAAATTCGACTAATTGTAGTAATTAATTATTTGTGCAATTTCATTCATGTCATTAAAAGCAATTACTTAGCATGAAATTAATTCATATCTATTACAATTTTTCAAACTTCATTATAATCTAGACTTATCTCTTTTTTTACCAAATCTAGAATCTTACTTAGTCTTAAACTTATGTCCAAAGGAAGTAAATTGCTTTCTGTTTTCCCTTGAAATAAACAGGCATTAACTTCTTCGATTTCATGAATATAACCGCCACCTCGGTATTCTTCCTCAATCGTTCTTTCCGTTTCTCCAATAACATTAACTGTTATTTTTTGTGGGTGATGAAAACGACTATGTAATTTTATGGAACCTTTTGTTCCAATAATTTCTCCCTCAGTTGGAGTATTTTCACCAATACTTGAAAACAAATTCGATGTAGCTCCATTTTCATAATCGAAAATCATTGAGCAGCTTTTATCTACTCCTGTGTCAGTCATTAAAGCTTCCACTTGCATTGATTTTGGCTCACCTAAAAGCAATAAACTTAAATAAACGGGATAGATCCCTACATCTAATAAAGAACCGCCGCCTAATTTTTTATTAAGAATTCGACTTTCTTTAGAATGAGTACTTGCAAAACCGAAATCGGCTCGAACGTGTTTTATTTCACCGATTATATTGTCATCCATTAGCTTTAAGAATGTTTTTGTAGCAGGAATTAATCGTGTCCAAATCCCTTCCATCAAAAAAACCTTTTTTGAACGAGCTAAATCGACCATTTCCTTTACTTGAATGGCATCTAAACCCATTGGTTTTTCACACAAAACAGCTTTTCCATTTTCTATGCATTTTTTTGTTAATTCATAATGTAAAGAGTGCGGAGTTGCAATGTAAACCACATCAACTTCGGGATGATTTATTAGTTCATCATAAGAACCAAACGCATTTTTTGAGCCATATTCTTTAGCAAAAATTGAAGCTTTTTCAATTTCTCTTGATGCAACAGCGAATAATTCAGATTCTTGGGAAAGCAATAAATCTTCTGCAAATTTTACAGCAATTTTCCCAAGTCCGACTATTCCCCATTTAATTTTTTTCTGATTTTCCATTTATCTTTTTTGAATTTAGTTTCTTATCTCAGTGATCAATAGCATTTCCTGCGCCTCTTGGATAGCGAATAGTTTCAACTAAATCTTGAACTTCTTGAGGTGTTGGTTTCGTTAATCTAGAAACAGTTAATGCAATAATGACATTTACAAGCATCGCTATGGTTCCAAATCCTTCAGGAGAAATACCAAACCACCAATCTGCTGCCGTTCCGCCACCAAATCCGCCTAATTTGAATTTTATCATGTAAAACAACATGAGTAAAATTCCGATTATCATTCCAGAAATAGCTCCTTCGCGATTCATCCGTTTATCAAAAATGCCTAAAATTATTGCTGGGAAAAACGAGGCGGCGGCTAAGCCAAACGCAAGTGCAACAACCGCAGCAACAAATCCTGGTGGATTAATTCCGAAATATCCTGCAACAATAACTGCCCCTGCAGCGCCAATTCTCGCAGCTCTTAATTCATTTTTCTCTGAAATATCTGGGTTAATCTGCTTCTTGATTAAATCATGAGAAACCGCTGTTGAGATTACCAGTAATAAGCCTGCCGCCGTTGACAATGCCGCTGCAAGACCACCGGCTGCAACTAATGCGATAACCCAATTTGGCAAATTGCTAATTTCAGGATTCGCGAGAACCATAATATCCCTATCAATTGTTAATTCATTTGTGGCAACATCAGCTTTATACTGAATTATTCCATCTCCGTTCTTGTCTTCAAATGCAATTAATTTCGTTTTCTCCCAATTCTGAAACCATTGAGGCATATCTGCATACTGTTTTTCCGAAACAGTATTGATTAAATTCGTTCTAGCAAATGCACCAATTGCAGGTGCGGTTGTGTATAAAATGGCAATAAATAATAATGCCCAACCTGCCGAAATTCTAGCATCTTTTACTTTAGGAACAGTAAAAAATCGAACAATCACATGAGGTAATCCTGCCGTTCCAACCATTAAAGCCATCGTAATTGCAAAAACATCAATCATCGATTTTGAACCTGAAGTGTATTCAGCAAAGCCTAATTCACGATGTAATCCATCTAATTTGTCTAATAAATACGTTCCATCGGCTACTTTTGAACCGAAACCCAATTGTGGCAAAACGGAATCTGTTAATTGAATAGAAATGAAAATTGCAGGAACCATATAGGCGAAAATCAGCACACAATATTGAGCTACTTGTGTGTAAGTAATTCCTTTCATTCCTCCTAAAACGGCATAAAAGAAAACTAAAGCCATTCCAATATACACTCCAGTTTCAATTGGAACTTCTAAAAAACGTGAAAAAACTACGCCAACTCCGCGCATTTGCCCAGCTACATAGGTAAAAGAAACAATTATGGCACAAATTACAGCAACAGTTCTGCCGATTTCAGAATAATAACGATCGCCGATAAAATCAGGAACCGTGAATTTTCCAAATTTCCTTAAGTATGGCGCTAATAATAAAGCTAGAAGAACGTAACCGCCAGTCCAACCCATTAAATAAACGGCTCCATCATATCCCATAAAGGAAATTAATCCTGCCATAGAAATAAAGGATGCCGCCGACATCCAATCAGCGGCTGTTGCCATTCCATTTGCAAGTGGTGAAACTCCACCTCCAGCTACGTAAAATTCTTTAGTTGAACCTGCTCTAGACCAAATTGCAATTCCAATATATAATGCAAAGCTAAGTCCGACAATAATATAGGTCCATGTTTGAACATCCATCTTTAAACCCTCCTATTTCTCATCTACATCAAATTCCTTATCCAATTTATTCATCAGCCGGACATAAACAAAAATTAGGATGACAAATACATAAATTGAACCTTGTTGTGAGAACCAAAATCCTAGTTTAAATCCGCCAATTCTGATAGCATTAAGTGGTTCGACGAATAAGATCCCTGCTCCAAAAGAAACGATAAACCAAATGGCAAGTAAAATTCCTAAATACGTTAGATTTTTTTTCCAATATTGCTTCATTTATCCAATAATCCAATTTAAAAGTATTGTGATGCATTTTGACACTGATTGCATCATTAATAAAGGAGAATACTTTTAAAGACTGTAATAATCAACAAGATCAATAAATTAATTGAAAATTTGATTTGGGCTTTAATTTTAAATCAAAGCTTAATCTCTACTTTGTAGACGTTTTATAAAAATGTTTTGGATTGATGACGTAGTTATCCCATCTTTTTCATTTTGGGAATGTAAGTGAAGAAAAAAAACTAAGAAATTAGGCTTTGTCTTTTTTTAAAGTTGGCAGAATTTCCACATTATAGGAGACAATAGCTTCGTTAATAATTTTATGCGCCTGTTCCTTATGTAAGAAATATTCAACTAGTACTTCTTTTTGTTCTAATTTTTTATAGTCTTCGAAGAATCGTTGTAACTCTTTTATAGTATGAGGTGGTAATTGATGAATATCATTAATGTGATTCACACTCATATCGTTCAAAGCAACGGCAATAATTTTGTCATCAGCTTCGCCTTGATCTTTCATGCGCATTACGCCAATTGGTTTTGCTTCAATTAATGTTAATTGAGGCAGTGCAATACTTGAAATCACTAAAATGTCTAGTGGATCGTTGTCTTCGCAATACGTTTTTGGAATAAATCCATAATTAGCAGGATAATGTACTGCTGAAAAAAGAACCCTATCTAATTTTATAAGTCCACTTTCTTTATCCAGTTCAAATTTCCCTTTACTCCCAGCTGGGATTTCAATTACTGCTGTTACTACTTCAGGACAGTTTACTCCTGGTTTAATATCATGCCAAGGATTCATATTCTATTATTAAATGGTTAAAGAAGAAACATACAAATTTTATAAGAAGATATTCTTCGAATCAGCTAGTTTTTAAAATTTCTTGAATAATTTATGACACATAATTTTTGCCATTTATATGGGAGCGTTTTATTTCTTTTTACTCTCGATAATCACTTTTTTATAAAATCTTATTGACTAAAGCGATTCTTTTCAAGATTATTCTCCCTATTTAAGATAAAAATAGCTTTTATCTATTGACTAATAATTCAGACAATCTTATCTTAGATATAGAATTTATTAAGAATCCCGAATTGGAAGCTCAGCTTTATATTACTCGGAGAAGGTAAACTTATGAAATATTTGGTTTTAGCATTACTACTAATTGGTCAAGTTGCTTACTCACAAGATGATAGCACTGAAAACTTTTTTAAAAGTACATTTACTGTTCAAGGAACTTCTAATGATCATGCTTGGGAATTATCAAGTGAAGTCGCGGATTTAAACGTAATTGTTTATAATGAAAATGAAGTTATAAAAGTTGAGCAGTTTATGGGGAAAGTTCCTGTTGCTGAACTAAAGAATGATAACCCTTTAATGACACAAGATGCCTACCAAGCTTTAAAAGGTTACGAATTTCCATTTATCGTATTCCGATTAACCGATGTTATTTCCCAAAGTGAACATTCAGGAGATATAGTTGGAAAAGTTGAAATTACTATAGCTGGAGAAGTCTCAGTATTAGATTTTGTTGTTAAAACAAAACTATTAGATGCTGGCTTAGTTCGTATTAGTGGATGGAAGGGAATTAAGATGACAGACTTTGGCGTTCAGCCTCCAAATTTTTTTAATGGCGCAATTCAAGCCTACGACGATATTGTAATTCGCTTCGAAATGAATGTTCCTTTAACAGAAAAAAAAGCGAAAAAGTAAAACACTTAAATTATTTTGACACACCATAGTTACTAAATAAACAGGCTTAAGGTCGTCTTTGATAGGACGACCTTTTTTTTACCAAAAAAAATCTCGTATTTCATTATTTTTCAAACACATACGTGCTTTTAATGAAACCTTTTTTATTACTAAGACAAACTTTTTTAAAAATATTTCTTTTCAACTATTGCACCTGATAACGGAGTCTTGTATCTTATTTATGAAATTGAATTTTATTTCTCTTCTCTAATCTAATCTCAAAACTCAAAAAGCCGACTTCGATAAAGTCGGCTTTTTTTTTGCACAAAAATTCCAATTTAATACTTAATCACAAAAGCTCTAAAGACCTAAGAATTAAATGCTTATTCATCGAAAGTAATTGCTCGTTTTGCAATTACTCTTTTAAGCAATCCGGGGAAAAATCGTTTTAAATACAAACCAGCTATTTCAGTGCCACCAACTATAATTTCTTTTTTCTTTTTTATCAGACCATTTACAATTACTTCTGCACAACGTTCAGCAGACATTCCTTTTGCTTGAGTCTCATCCATTTTTCCATATTTCGAACCTTTTGCAGTTAAGGCATTTAGTGAAATATCCGTTTTGATATATCCTGGATAAACCATGCAAATATCAATTTCATTTTCTGCAAGTTCGTATGCTAAACCTTCAAAATAGCCATCTAATGCGTGCTTACTTGCCGAGTACGCAGTTCTAAATGGAGTTGCGAACTTTCCTACTAAACTATTTATTACAACGATTTGAGAGCCTGATTTTAACAAGGGTAAAACCATTCGGTTTAATTCAACAAGTCCGAAAAAGTTGACTTCAAATAGAGCTTTGAGTACAGAAAGTTCGGTTTTACTTGCACTTGATCTTTGACTTATACCCGCTGAATGAATGATGATATCAAGGGAATTTGTGAGTTCTTTTACTTTTTCAAGAGCAAGCTTTCGTTCTGAATCGGAAGCAACATCCATTGGAATTACAAAAAAAGAACCTGGATTTTCTTTTTGGATAGCTTCTAGTTTTAAAGTATTTCTTGCACTTATTATTACTTTTCCGCCTTTATTCGCCAAGTTTTTTGCCAGAGCTTCACCAATTCCTGATGACGCACCACTTATCCAAATCCATTTTCCACTGTAATTCATTTTTATTTATTGAATTTTAAGATTTTACGTTATTATGCCGATTCCTGAAAAGGAAAATACAATGCAAATACTTACCACTTTGTATTCTTCAAACTAAACTTAACTGTATTTACAATTTCTCATTTTAGGGAATAAACACATTCTGTTAATTAGAGCCGATTTCTTTTACGATTAACCTGAGTTCGGGATAATGATTAGTTCAATAATTTTAATCAAAAATTTGAATAAGTGTTGGAGAACCAGCTTTTGCTTAGTATTGTCATCTTTAATTTATTCCCATATTCGGCAGAGATGCTGGGTCAGAGCCCAGCATGACGAAATTTATTTTTACCTGTTTTATATTTATTTCTTATACCGAACTCAGGTTATTACATTTAATTTTGAAGATCGAGCTTACTCTGGAAAGTGCATTTCTTCAAATTTATTGGCGATTCTCTACGAGAATAATTATATGCAAACTGAATAAATCGACTTTTAATTTTGGCTCAAGATTTATAAAAAATCACTTTCATTTTCACACAAATCAAGGCAACACTAGATTTTCAGTCAAAAAAAAGCCGAATTCTATTTGAATCCGGCTTTAAATAGTTTAACTAAAAACTTATTTGAAAGAAGCTTGAAGTTTATCCCAATCTTTCAAGAATTTTTCTAAACCACTATCTGTTAAAGGATGTTTTAACAAGGCTTCGATAACACTTAAAGGCATAGTTGCAACATCAGCGCCTAATTTGGCACAAGCAACCGCGTGCATAGGATGACGAACACTTGCCGCTAAAACTTCAGTTTCAAGCATATAATTGTCATAAATCAAGACAATGTCTTCAATTAATTTCATTCCATCTTGTGAAATGTCGTCTAATCTTCCAACAAACGGAGAAATGTAGGTTGCACCAGCTTTTGCAGCAATTAAAGCTTGCATTGGAGAGAAACAAAGAGTACAGTTTGTTTTTATACCTTCTTCAGTAAACGTTTTAATTGCTTTGATTCCGTCTTTTATCAAAGGAATTTTGACGACTACATTCGGAGCAATTTGTGCCAATCTTCTTCCTTCTTCCATCATTCCTGCATAATCAGTAGAAATAACTTCTGCACTTACGTCGCCTTCAACGATTTCGCAAATTTTTGCAATATGACCTGCAAAATCACGTACGCCTACTTTTGCACATAATGAAGGATTTGTTGTTACGCCGTCTAAAACGCCCATATCGTTAGCATCTTTAATTTCATTTAAATCTGCTGTATCAATAAAAAATTTCATAGTATTGGGTTTGAATTTATGTTTTGCCAAAGATACAGATTTGTTGGCAATCTGAATTTGGAAATGAACATTCTGGCTTAATATTGGATTTTTAACATTTTTGCTATGTCACCCATTCTCAAAAAAATTCTTTTTTCCATTCTGATTATTCTAGTCTACTTCTTTGTTTGGAGAACTATTCGAGGGGCAATTTTAGAATATGGTGTAAAGCCCTATTTAACTGAATTCATGGAACCTAATCCCGGTAGTGAGATTACGATAGTTGAAAACAACTCACTTTCCTATTTCATTCATTTAAATCATATCAAAAATGGAATGAAAGAGTACATTATAAAAGTTCCTGGCGGTATTTTCTTTTTACTTGGCTGCTTAGCTCTACTCTTTTTTGTTGGCGCAGATGGCCAAATCTTCATCAAATATGTATCTGTTCAGTTTATTGTGATGGTGCTAAATTTTTTGTTTTTGTTTTTCGGATTGTATTTGCACTACTCAGGAATTTATATGATGGATTTAATTGGTCAGTATGGTGAACCTATTGTAAACCTTGGGTTTGTATTAGTTTTTATTCAAGAAAAGAAAAAGAATGATTTAAAATTAGCGGAAAAGACTTAGAGACTAATCACTTGTAACTCGATTTAGGGGTTTACTTAACGAATTAACAAGTTCAATACATTTCAACACAAATCCGAAATTAGCATATATATAACTAAAGATCTTTTTACTTAGCTCATCTTTCGGACTTTGACCTTTTGTAAACGGTATTAATTTTGTTAAAGGTGAATTAGAAAGATTTAAGGTGAGAGGTACTTATTTAATCACAAAAATCTATTTGTAACATATTGAATTTATTTTATTTACGTAATTTTTCTTTATGCTGTCCCAAACGCTTGCGGGATCAGCATCTCAGTAAAAGAACTTAACAATACAAAAAAGTGCTTGTTGTATAAAAAGATATTAGACCGAGATCCCATTTCAGTGCACGGGTTGACTGTTTTTTTTTCGAAAACCAGTGCAGTTTGTTTAAAAACAAAGTCCGAAAGTCGAATTACTTAGCTGGATTCTAAATATTTATATAATAATCATTTTCGTATTGATAATATTTGACTTAAATGATTTTTTCTAAAGAGTATTTTTGCTATTTATTGTGACTAAATACCTATTCTGAACTTTTCAAACTATAATTGTTCAGTCATGAAATCTTAATTATTTGCTTCGGAATATTCTCGAATAAACTGCTGAAGCACTATTTCAAAATTATCTTCTAATTGATTTCTTAAATCGATTTTTGGGCTATATCCTAAGCGCGAAGTTTCCCAAATTGTAACAGGGACTTTTTTAGATTTCTTTGATTTTTTATCCGCGTCTAAAAGACGCATGAAACGGATTCGTATTTGATAACCATAGGCAATTCCTTGTGAATCACTAAGTTCAACATCTATAACAGCATAGGCTTCTGCTTTAGACTCTTCAGTAAGTCTTGCCCCAATTGATGCCAATTCGCGCTCTAATTTTCCAGTAAACATGTACGAGCTTACTTTGTTGCGAATCGCATCTGGGTTTAAAGGCAACATCCGAACATTCAAATTCTTAAATCCGCGCATAGATTCTTTATAATACTGCGCTTGTAAAGGCGAGATAAATACAACTGCGAGAAGAATTAATGAAAATGTTATTTTTTTGAACATATCGTTTTTTATCTGATGGCTAAACCTATCGATTTCAGAATACTTTCACAAGATTTTAAATGAAAATCTAATTTGAAATCTCAAAAGAACTTATTTTATTGCGAGTTCGATTGTTGTGAATAAGTTTTACTATTTACAATAATACTTTCTAAAAAAACAAGCATTTGATTTTACGGTTTTGTCGAAATCTGAATCGAACACAAAATCTTTAAGTTTAGATCGAACTAATTTTGCTTTAAATAATAAGCCACTCCAAAAAGTCAATCTGGTCGGTTTTTACCCTTTCAAATTTTATGAAATCGCCGATTATATTGCAGAAAACTACTTTTCAGAGTAAGCTCAATAATCATTTTATCAAAATCTTTACCCATGGAAAATTCAATTCAACTTCTTTCTTTTGATGAACTTACAAAAGCTGACTTATATGCGCTTTTACAGCTGAGACAAGAGGTTTTCATTGTTGAACAAGATTGTCCGTATGTGGATCTAGATGGAATTGATGATGCTTGTTATCACGTTTTGATTAAAGTTGGGGATACTTTAGCGGCTTATTCACGGATTTTACCTCCGAATTTAAAATTTGAAGATGCCGCAATTGGGCGAATTATTGTTCGGAAAGAATTTCGTGGGAAATCTTTAGGGCCAGATTTAATTCGCTTTTCCATTCAAGAATGTAAGCGTTTGTATCCTGAGGCTGGAATTACAATTTCGGCTCAATTCGCTTTAGTTGGCTATTATTCTCAATTCGGTTTTGTTCAAATTTCAGAACCTTACGACGAAGACGGAATAAAACACGCAAATATGAAACTGTCTTAGGATGTCGTATGTCGAATTAAAAAAAAACGTCATGTTGAGCAAAGGTCAGCCAAGAACTCGTTTTGTTTACTTTTGCTTGAAGTTCTGACCGAAGTCGAAACATCTTCAAGTTTAATTACAAGAATACATCAATAACTTAGAATTGCGAATTGCGGATTGCGAATTAAAAAAACGTCATGTTAAGCAAAGGTCAGCCAAGAAACTAGCTTGTTTACTTTTGATTGAAGTTCTGACCGAAGTCGAAACATCTTCAAGTTTTAAAAAACAAGAATACATCAATAACGAAATTCACTGATTGCTTTAGAAATCATTTTCAAAACAAATTCCCTCTCCACTTTTCAAGCTAAACTTTTCCCAATCCCTTCAAATTAATATTTTATAGTTTCAAATTAGTATATTTATGAGCTAATCTGTAACCAAATACTTTTAATACGATTATGATTGCTCCGGAATTAGAAGATTTTTATGAAACAGCCAATATGGAAATGGCTGAAGCCATCGAATTCCTAAAACGTGAATTCTCCCACATCCGTGCAGGAAAAGCAAGTCCTGCTCTCCTCGATGGTGTACGTGTGGATTATTACGGATCCATGACTCCAATTGCTCAGGTTTCTAACGTTTCTGCTCCAGAACCGAGAATGTTAGTAGTACAACCTTGGGACAAAAAAATGATTAACCCAATTGAACGTGCTATTCAAGCCGCAGGTTTGGGTTTAAATCCAAATAATGACGGTATTCTTATTCGCGTTCCTCTTCCCATTTTAACCGAAGATCGCCGTAAAGATTTAGTTAAAATGGCCAAAGAAGTAACGGAAACTTGCCGAGTAAGTATTAGAAATGCTCGTCGCGATGCTAACGATGGCATCAAAAAAACAGTTAAAAATAAACACGTTTCTGAAGATTTTGGTCATGACGCTGAAGCTGAAATACAAAAATTGACTGATCAATACACCAAAGAGGTGGAAGAATTATTCGCTAAAAAAGAAAAAGATATTCTTACTGTTTAAGATTTCTTTTTTCATTTTGATTTTTACAATTGGCAAAGTTTACCCTTTGCCAATTTTTTTTAAGCTAAACCATGTATCTCGCCGAACTAGAACTCCAAGGATTTAAGAGCTTTGCCAACAAAACCAAAGTCGTTTTCGACTCTGGCATAACGGCTATTGTCGGTCCGAATGGTTGTGGCAAATCCAATATTGTGGATTCATTACGTTGGGTTTTAGGCGAGCAAAAACCTTCTGCTTTGCGCTCGGCTTCCATGTCGAATGTAATTTTTAATGGAACGGCGACAAAAAAAGCACTGAATTACGCCGATGTTTCGGTTACAATTCACAACAATAAAGGAATTCTTCCTGTCGAATTTACCGATGTAACCATCAACAGAAGATTATTTCGTAACGGTGATAGTGAATATCGCTTGAATGACTCTCCTTGTCGTTTAAAAGATATTGTCGATTTATTTATGGATACGGGAATGGGAACCGGCGCCTATTCCGTAATCGAATTAAAAATGGTTGAGGAAATCCTCAACGATAAAACCAATAATCGCAGGCACTTATTTGAAGAAGCGGCCGGCGTTATGAAATACAAAGAGCGTCGGAAACAGACTTTAAAGAAATTAGAAGAAACGCGCCTCGACCTGCAACGTCTCGAAGATGTTCTAGTTGTAATCAGAAAAAGCGTTCGCTCCTTACATAATCAGGCTCAAAAAGCTTTAAAAGCAAAAGAACATACCGAAGAACTCAGAACACTTGAACTCAGCCTAGCAAAGTTCGAATTGCAACGCATTGAAGCCGAATTAAAACCACTTCACGAAAAAAGAACAGCTGCGGAATTAGAAAAAGATGCTCTTGATCGACAAATTCAGCAAACAGAAGCGGGTTTACAAAGTTCGAAAGATTTACTTGTTCAAAAAGAGTTAAAACTTCGGGTAATTCAAGATGTGTTTAATGAGACTCAAGGAAAAATTCGAGAAACTGACACTACTCTTCGAATCACAAAAGAGAAAATCATTAACGAAGAGCAAACGATTCGGCAATACGAACAAGATATTTTTCAAGCTGAAAAAGACATTGCTGAGTTAAAAGAGAATATTATTATTTCAAAAAAAGAAGCTCAGTTTCTTTCTGAAGAAGTAAAACAATTAGCCGAAGAATCGAATACGGCGCAAGAATCATACGAAACGTTTCAGCGATCTGAAACGGGGAAACAAGCACTTTTGCGTGATATCGTATTTAAGTATCAACAACTCAATCAGATGTTGGGCTTAAAGGAAACGCATAAAATTAAATTAGAATCCCGTTTGGAACATCTTGATGAAGAACTCGACCGAATTGACCGACAGGTTGAAACGGTGAATCAAGAAATGGATCAGATTTTAAAAGAGGAATCGAAAGTAAATTACGCTAAAAGTCAGGCTAGAATTTTATTTGAAGAAGCTGAATTGCGTTTTGAACGAGCTCAACACAGACGCGAAACTTTGCAAGGTGAAATCAATCAGTTAAAAGACGCTATTCGTAAGGACGACAGTGTTTTAGACGGATTGGAATCTGAAATTCAATTGTTGCAAAGTATTGCTAAATCGAATGAAACCTTTCCTTCGAGTGTACGCTTTTTAACCGAGCAAAAACCTCAGTTGTTCAAAACCGTTTCTGATGTGTTTGCAACGGATGAACATCATGCTTTGGCATTGGAATCCATTTTGGGTGAATCCTTGTATTTTGTGATTACAGAAAATCGTGAAGATGCAGAAATCGGGATTCGCTTATTAAAGGAAAACAAAAAAGGTCGTGTGACTTTCATTCCGATTTCAGAGCTTAAAAAAAACGTAAATGTTCATCCAAAATCAATCGCTGAAAAAATTCAGTGTGAAACGCTTTATGTTCCGCTTAGAGATTTGTTGTTGGGGAATGTCATTTTGATGGATTCACTTTCTGAAATCCCAACAGAAATTCAGAATCATTCTTGTTCGGGTGTAAGTTTAGAAGGCGATATTTTACGTGCAGAAGGTTGGCTTACATCCGGTTCAAAAGAGAAAAACATGGGAATTCGTCTTGGTTTAAAAGACAAAATCATGAATTTAGAACGTCAGGCTATTTCTCTTGAAGAAGAATCGAAACAAAGAAGACGTAAATTAAATGCTGCAGAAACGGAATTTCAATCCATTCATTTGATTACGATTCAAGATGATGTTCGTGAGAAATCTCAAGTTTTCAGAAAAAAGGAAAATGAACTGAGTTCGTATTTAGCTCAAAAATCGGTTTTAAAAACCAATATGAACGGGTATGCCATTCGGCGTCAGCATATTCGTGAACAGTTTTCTGCTATTGAAAAAGAAATTGCAGAAATGCAGCCTTCCTTGAATGACTTAAAGAAGGAATTGGAAAAGTATGCAAAACAAGAAACAGATGTCCGCGCTGATTTAGAAAAAGTAAGTGAAAACCGAAATCGTGCTCAAGAACGTTATAACGAAATCAAGTTAAAATTCCAGGAAATTAAGAATCAGCAGGATAATTTTTTGCGTGATGCGGAACGAGATGAAAAGCAAATTTCGGGCATAAAAGAGCGTTTGAATCAACGTGCGGAACAGGCAACTTCTAGTAAAGATCGAATAATTGGTTATCGCCAAATCGTTGAGGACGATGGATTTAAGTTGGAAGAACAACGCGAAAAGTTGTTTGAAATAAAAGCCGGTTTAGATGAAGCCGATTTAGATTGCAGCAAAGAACGAGGAAAAATAAATCAGTTTGATACTACTTTGCGAGACATTCATCGCAAAAAAGAAATTAATATCAATTTGATTCATGAATTATCGATGGCAAAATCGCAGTATGATATGCTGTCGAAGCAAATTGCCGATCACCTTTGGGAAACGTACAATTTATTAGCGGATCAGTTAGAAAGTGATCTTCCAGAAGAATTCGATGCAACAAGCTTGAAACAGGAAGTGAATTCATTGAAACAAAAGCTCAAAAATATTGGGGAAATCAATCCTTTAGCGATTGAAGAATATGAAGAAGAGCAAAAGAAACTCGATTTTTACGAAGAACAAATTGCAGATTTAGCAGGCGCAGAATCCAAATTAAAACAAACAATTGACGAAATTAACACAACGGCTCAAGAACGATTTCTAACGACATTTAATTTAATTCGCTCCAACTTTATTGATGTATTTAAGACTCTTTTCGAAGAAACAGACAATTGCGATTTAATCTTAGAAGAGAATCAAGAAGATCCATTAGAATCACGCATTGATATATTTGCACAGCCCAAAGGAAAACGCCCAAGTCATATCAATCAATTAAGTGGCGGCGAAAAAACCCTAACGGCAATTGCTCTATTATTTGCTATTTATTTAGTAAAACCAAGTCCGTTCTGTATACTCGATGAAGTAGATGCGCCATTAGATGACGCTAATATTGAACGCTTTGCTAAAATCATTCGCCGATTCAGCGCCAATACGCAGTTTATTATAATCACCCACAACAAAAAAACCATGGAAAAAGCCGAACGCATGTACGGGGTAACAATGCAAGAAACGGGTGTAAGTTCTTTGGTTGGTGTTGATATGAAGTAGAATTTTCGGGAAATTTTTGAATTCTTAATTTTGAATTGGGTTAATTTCCCATCATTTCCATTGCTACAGATTAGATTTTTGCATTATCCCTAATAAATACTCGCGTTGGAATAAAGTACATAGGTAACAGAAATGGGATTTTATTATAATATTTGCTATTTTGAATCAGCATTTTTCTATATTATTGCTGTTTCTATTCAGCATTTTATGTCTTATGGAAGCTTTACATCAAAAATCTAACTTACTTCTTTCACGAATCAGCTTAAATTTTCAGCGGAAATTGATTCAATCAATTATTTGGGAAGACCGACTTATTGGGATTACTGGAGCTCGTGGAGTTGGAAAAACTACTCTTTTATTACAAGTTCTGAAACAAAAATATGCGTTTTCTGCAACGGCAATTTACCTTTCAGCCGACGATTTATATTTCACTGAGCATAAATTGTACACAACTATTGAGCAATTTCATATTAAAGGTGGAAAAACTGTTTTCATTGATGAAGTGCACAAATACCCCAATTGGTCTCGAGAATTAAAGAATTTATACGACACCTATCCAAATTTATCGATTATTTTTTCGGGCTCTAGTAGCATCGACATCCTTAAAGAGCAAGTTGACTTAAGTCGAAGAGCAATGATTTACGAATTAAACGGATTTAGTTTTAAAGAATATCTATCCTTTGCTGAAATTACTCAACTTAACTCATTTTCTTTAACTGATATTCTAGAAAATCATGTTTCAATCGCTGCAGAAATCAGTCAAAAAATACAACCTCTTTCTCATTTTTCTGATTATCTGCGTTTTGGTTATTATCCATTTTTTAAAGAGAATCCACAAACTTTTTATTACCGCTTAGAACAGATTATTCGCTTAATAACCGAAGTTGATTTACAATTTATTGATGGATTTAATCCACATTATTCGAGAAAATTGCAACAATTACTTCTAATTCTGTCTGAAAGTGTTCCATTCAAACCTAACGTTTCAAAATTGAGTGAACGAATGGGAATTCATCGAAACACACTAACTCAATACTTACATTATATGGCTCAGGCGAAATTACTTAATCTGCTTATGTCTGACTCACATGGGATTAGTTTACTTCAAAAGCCGGAAAAATTATACCTAGAGAATACCAATATTATGTATGCGCTACTTGGAAATCGGGCGAATAGTGGAACTATTAGAGAAACGTTTATGATGACAAGTTTGAAAAATCACACCAAAAATGTTCTATTGCCCAAAAATGGAGATTTTTTGATTAATGATTCTTTTTTGATAGAAGTTGGAGGTAAAAATAAAACGACTAAACAGATTCAAGAATTTCCAAATGCTTTTTTAGCAGTTGATGATATTGAAATAGGTGCTATAAACAAAATCCCATTGTGGTTGTTTGGTTTTTTGGAATAAGTTCATATTTGATAATTCAACGAAAGCTATCTGCTACTTATAAGTAGCATTTTATATTATTTTGCTGAGCACAAGAAGCATTTATTACATTTTCGATACTTTTTTATCGTCCCTTATTGATTACTAACCAAAATTCCTTGCTAATTCATTTTGGAGCTAATGCACCTTCAATATCGTTACTATGGATTAGAATTTACATATAATCACGAGTAAATACTCGCACTAGAATGGGTAACGATGCCTGGAACGGATGTAAATTCTTTGGTTGGCGCTGATATGAAGTGATGGGGTTTGAGTTTAATTCGAAAAAAAACTTTGGCAAAGTGCTTCACTTTGCCAATTTAACGAGCGCTCTAGGACTAACAGTCCTAAAGCGCCGAATTCTATTAAGTTAAAATTATCCATAGGACTTTTAGTCCTCAGGCAAAAACCTTACTTAATTAGCATCAATTTAGTAACCTGAGTTTGAACTGCTTTTCCCGATTCCAAAATCTGAGTTCGGGCGAAATACATTCCACTTGCTAAACGAGAAGCATCGAATTGAACTTCGTGGGTTCCACTTTGCCATTGTTCGTTATTAGCTAAGGTTTGAACCAAACGGCCCATAATATCAAAGACTTGAATCTGAACTTGGGCTTTATTTTTTAGCGATAGTTTCAAACTTGTTGTTGGGTTAAATG
>Ga0210025_1001512_pt1 | contig 25086 bp, 15 predicted proteins | sample CryGeyme20150102_FD_183989 | JGI IMG/M metagenome (GOLD analysis project Ga0210025, IMG submission 183989) | Groundwater microbial communities from Crystal Geyser aquifers in Utah, USA - Crystal Geyser metaG 2015-0102 (SPAdes) (version 2) | ecosystem: Environmental > Aquatic > Deep subsurface >... | reverse complement strand
GGAACGGAGAAAAGGTCGGCCCTAGTAAATTGCCGAGTTTCTCCAAACCACCCTACCTAGCCGAACGTAGCCCTAGAGAGCTGGCATAGTCGAGAGAACGCGGTAGCGTTCGCTCGTTGCAGGTAACCGTAACTTCGAACCCTATTGTAGGAAAAGAAGATACTGCTTCTCTGCTACCACCACCCATCATCCTCAAAATTACTTCCTCTTCTAATTTTGGAAGCCATAAAATTGATACGAAGTACTGGAGTAGCGTTTTCCAAAAACTCACAATCATCGAGTACTCGAGTAGTCATGAAAGGAATACGTCTGCTAAACGTAGTTGCGACTGGCAGCAGAAAAAGAAATCAACCTGCCATAGTTTGTAGTAGTAGATGTCCCAATATTATCTGGTCATACTGCCTGCAATCACCACAACAACAACTACCACAACAACCGCAACAACAACAAACATTATTTCTTCCTACCAGTGCTCTTCAGTTTCGTCACATGGCTACTCAATCGATTCAAAAGAAACAAAGCAGTTTGAAGAAAAAGACAGTAAGAACAGCAGAAGCAAAAGCAATAAGCGCAACAACAACAGCAACAACTGCTACTACTACTACTACTGCTGCTACTACTACTACTATTACCAAAAGCAAACGACAACAGTTTAACGATATTTATGTCCCCCCTTCCATCCGGGAATATATTGAAACGATTGGTGTTGGAATTCCATCGCGAAAGAATCGTTCCAAACGCAATCGATCCAAAATGTTTCAAACGTTGGAAAGTGGTAGACGCAGTGGTCGGACGGGAAGTTTGACCAAACCTCCACCACCCTTTAGTACGGGCGGTGATGCTCTGTCGTTTATGCACCATAACAACAATAACAACGACAACAGCAACAACGACAATGATAATAATAGTATAGCAAAACAATCATCACGTAAAGTGGTTGTCATTGGAAGTGTTGCCAGTATCAACGAAACCTTTCCGACCAACAGGGAACGAATTCCCGAAGTTGCCTTGGCGGGTCGATCCAATGTTGGAAAATCTACGTTACTGAATGCTCTTCTCTACGGGAACCATCCACGTCGACCCCAAACCAACAATGATCATGATCATGAAGGAGGAGGAGAGAATAATAATTACAAGAATCCATTGGTACGGGAATATCGACGAGGTCATACTCCTGCAAATGTCAAACTTCCCAAAGGAATCAAAGCCAAAACGTCGGATAAACCAGGAGAAACACGTAAGATTACCTTTTATCAATTAGCATCCGCTGCGGCTGTTACCTCCAACAACAATAGCCACAAAAACAATCACAATAACAACCGTACTGATTCACAATCATCATCAAAGCAACAACAACAACAACAACAACAACAACAACAACAACAACAACAACAACAACAACAACAACAACAACAACAACAACCAAAGCTTGTAAAATTACGGTTGGTGGATTTGCCGGGATATGGATTCTCCTTTACGCCCACCGAACACGAAGGATTTCAACAGCTGCTGTTGCAGTACTTGCTGCAGCGTGGCAAACCATTGAAACGAATATTGCTTTTATTGGACGGTCGTCACGGCATGAAAAATGCGGATTTTGAATTTTTGGAACTCCTTCAGGAAACCGCCCTCAAGGTTTGCACAGTGTATTGTTGCTAACTGCTGTCGTTGTTGTTGCTGCATGTCTTGCCAAAACTAGTTTGTACTCAAGCGTTTTCTTCTTCTCATTCATGCATTTATTTGTCTTTGTGTGTTGCAAATTATTTCATAAATAAATAAAAGACTCCCGAAAAGACGAACATCCCTCCCATTCAAATTGTTCTGACCAAATGCGATTTGGTACCACGAGATGATTTGGCCCGTCGCGCTGTTTTGGTACGACAGCAACTATCGGATAGTTTGCGACGGGAAACCAGTTCCCTACCAGTGCTGCTCGTGAGCGCACGAGCAGGCGTTGGCTTTAACAACATTCGGGGAGGCAGGCACCACCGGGCCAAGGGTGGCGTTTTGGAATTGCAAAAAGAGTTGGCGGCACTTGTGCCTCCAGCTAGCTAGCTAGCTGGCTGGCTGGTTACTAGCTAGCTGGCTGGTTACTACCTAGTAGCCAGAGGAGCGGGGATGTCGCTGATGAGGCGACAAGATGATGACTCTTCTACCACTACCAGTCACATGCTACCTGGTACAAGACGGCAGAGGCAGGCTGAACTACAGTAGTAGACTAGTGTGTTCCTTGACCTTGATACGGTACTCTTTTTGGAAAGGAGGAGTCAAACAGCTGAAGCGACCTTCATTTACTACGGCCTGCTCGATCCATAGATCTTTTCAAGTCGTGGGAGGCCCTTTTAATTAATGTGTCTCGTTGTAGCAATAAATCTTCGGCAGTTGTGACAGCACTTGCTAATTGAAGTTGACGAACAAGCAAGCTAAAAAGACTGCAGAATGCGAATAGCAAGTAGAAAGCTTCAATACTACTACGTAGTAATCGTAGTAATCATTCCATTCTAGTAGAGTACCAGGTACTAGTAGTACCTCGGTACTGGCTAGTACTACTAGTAGCTACTCTAGCAGACTAGCTACTACTACCTACTAGTACTAGTAAAACTATTTTAGCGCTGCGTCACATCGCGGTTTCGGTTTCCCACAAGATCTTTCATGCAAGTGAGCAGCAGCTGCTTGGTACTATTAAGTAGTAAAAACCCATACACTCCTCTCGATCACAGCACAACAAGTAATAAGCCTGTTATAAAATTAATCTTGTGCTCTTGTTGTCGGTATCATTACACTCGAGTTAACGAAGTTAATCAAAATGGCAGCACCGGTACGTTCTATCTTTTGTTTGGTTTAAACTAACTTGCTTGTACTACTACTACTATTAGAGTAGTTTTGTTCTTTTGAAAGAAAAAAAAGGAGTACGAGTAATTAATAAAAACCGGAGTCGGCCTTACGACAGAGGTTTCAGCCAATAAGGGCCATTGCTTCGGTCCAGTAGGATCAATTCCTCTTTCCCCCACCTTCAACTCTTCAAATAATTTTGATTTTGAATTCAAGCCATCCATATGCTTGCCGTTTTTTGTTGTTGGTTATCACAACATCGATCAATCTGATTGTGGTAGTGTTGTATTGATTGTTACTGCTGGTAATCAAAACCTCTACAATAGAAACACAAATACCAGTAATAAAAAAGCACACACGCATAATATCACTCACTCACAGAAACTGGCTTTTCCCACTCTGCTTCGCATCCTTGTTTCCGCTCTGTATAAACTTCATTATTGGGATCCATCCTGTCCTTTTAACTCAATTTTCCTTACCTTTACCTTTACATATTTACACCCACACACGAATACGCAACTAATACCATATTCCACACAATCAATTAATAATTATTAACTCCATGGCACCCCAACAGCAGGATCCGCAGGCAGGCAACCAACATAGTAGTCATGGCAGCTCTGTTGCCTCGTCCGCTGCTTCTCACAACAACAACAGCAGCAACAACAACCCTACCGGAGGATCTGAATTTACCGTTATGATTATCGCCAGTGGTCCGCTGGTGCGGAATGGTGGGATGGTACATGCCGTCGCCGTGACGCAGCCAGTCCAATCGTGGACGGTCCTGCGGAGCCACGACGATTTTTATGCCGTCAGCGACGTCCTGGCACAGCTCCTGCCGACCGTGCCGGCCTGTCCGGTCATCGAGACACCCCCGGCTGGTGTCGCCCAAGATGTCGTGAGCGTCGTGAATGCTCGCAACGAATTGCAAAAGTGGTTAACCGCCGTTCTGACCCATCCGGGATCGACAGAAACGCTGGCTGTGCGGAATTTCCTCACGTACAATGCCAATCAGATGCTGCCACAATTTGAGGGAGTGCCGTGGACATCCTTCAATGCCGAAGGAGCCGTGGTATCGCCAACAGAAGAAGGTCATGAACAAGAGGAGGCAGCGGCCGATTCCTCCTTGGAAGAGAGAGCGACGACGTCCGAGCACTATGGTTCCGCAGGGAACTTTGATGATATGGACATGGACGAAATGTTTCAAGACGACCAGGAACCTCTGGATGCCAATTATGCAGAAGACGATGAAGATGAAGATTATATTCGACCATCCGTTCGCTACCGACCTACAGATGAAGCGATTACGGAAGAAGACGAAATAGATATGCTGGAGTTTGCCAATGAGGTGGAAATGGTAGAAGACATTGGTAGTCTCGCGCAGAGTCTAGGAGCATCGCATTTGGGACAGTCTCTCTTGTTACAGCGAGAGATTGCATCTCGTGATGGGAGTCATGATGACCAACAAAATCAAGAGCATCAGGGTCTTCACGTTGGAGGCAGCAATTACATACAGTCGGGTGCGGGCGAAGGTGGTGGTGGTATCCACAGCGCCATGAAAAATGCTACCGCCGCCGTAGAGCAGACCCCAGAAGGATTCCACAGTCGTCCACCACAATCGGCTCCCCGTTTGGATTCCTTTAAAATGATCAAGGTGATTGGAAAAGGTTCATTTGGTACGTTTATTTCTGCGGCGACACTCTTTGTTGCCACACATTCAAGCATTGTCTGATTTTCATTTTCATTTACCACACAAACATTATGAAAAATAATTAAATTTGCCCCACAGGCAAAGTATTCTTGGTCAAGGAACACAAGACTGGCCAGATGCATGCACTTAAGGTTCTTCGCAAAGACAATATCATCAAGCGAAATCAAGTGGAGCATACCAAGACAGAACGAAGTGTCCTGGGATATGTCAAGCATCCTTTCATTGTTGGAATGAACATGGCCTTTCAATCGAAGGATAAATTGTACTTTGTTCTTGATTATTGCGCGGGCGGGGAACTATTTTTTCATTTGGGAAAATTGGGAAAATTCCCAGAACCTCGAGCCAGGTTTTATGCAGCCGAAATTATTTTGGCTATTTCCTATTGCCATCAGCTCGATATTGTCTATCGTGATCTCAAGCCGGAAAATGTTCTGCTGACGGAGCAGGGTCACATTCGACTGACCGATTTTGGGCTCTCCAAAGAAGGCATTACTTCCAGTTCCAGTGGCGCCAATAGCTTCTGCGGAACACCCGAGTACCTTGCTCCAGAAATCTTGAACCGACAAGGACACGGTCGCGCAGTGGATTGGTGGAGTCTTGGGGCCCTCCTATTTGAAATGCTGACTGGACTGCCGCCATTTTATTGTCAAGATCGAGAACGTCTTTTTGAGAAAATTCGCAAAAGCGAATTGCATTATCCGCCCAGTGTCGGTCGACCAGCCAAGAGTTTATTAAAGGGTCTGTTGACCAAGGACCCCAATCATCGTCTTGGCAGCGGGCCGACGGATGCAGAAGAAATCAAGGCTCACGAATTTTACAAGGACATGGATTGGGAGAAGCTTGCGACAGGACATGTCACGCCGCCATGGAGACCACAGATCAACGGTCATTATGATACCAGTCAATTCGATAAAGAATTTACCAACATGCCCATGTTCAGCCCACACAGTATGCAGGTAAGAATATTATTTGATTGGATATGATCGCATGTTGCTCTGCATTCATTTGTGCTGTTGTTTGTTGTTGAGAAAATAGGATTCTGGCTGACCCAAATTGTATCTTTTTTCATTGTTCTTTACGATTATTGCAGAGAGTGCACGGATTTGGTGCCACACCTTCCGAGCAACATTTTCATGGATTTACATTTACGAATCGAATGTTACACGGACCTGGAGCAGCACAGACTGGAAGTCAGTGCAGCGGTTAAAACTAAGGCACAGAACTGTCGGTTCCCGGTCTCTCCTTTGACTTTCAGTTGGTTGGCGGGTCAGTCACAGTGCAGCCATGAGCTTTTTTATGTTAATATACTCAATCATTTTTACCCGTGTAATCAGTTTTATCAACCATATTGTCACTTTTTGTTTGTTTGTTTGTGTTGTTTTTGTCGCCTGTGTGTGCCATTCTACCACTTTGCTCTCTCTGTAGCCAGCTATCTAGCTTTTTGTGTACCTAGCGGGACAAAGAGGGCACGGCACACACAAAGGCACGAAAGAGTCCCGACGCGTAGTCTTGCTGCTGTAGTATGTCCATACCGGATCCTTGTAAAAGACGTGTCACGTCTTGGTTGTAAACGCAACCCTTGCCTCCCATGGAAGCTGCTGCATCGGCCGTAACATCCTGATACAGTCCCAACAAGGGGTTGGACGATCGAGTGTTTTCCAAAAGCAGGACACGTCCACTGTGTGACTTTGTTACATGTCGGATCTCGTTCAGTGCATTTTGGGCACCCTGATTGCCAAAAACGCACAAGGAGAACGTATCCACGACGGTGTCAAAAGTATTGGTACCGAACAATTCGGTCAGTTGTGACGTAGCATCGGCCTTGACGAAGGTAATGGGAATCGATTGCAACTGCGGTATGGACTTGACACGTGTTTTGGCTTCTTGCAGCATCCCCTCGGAGATATCGACCAACGTTAGTGATGTGAGTTGTTGTGGATTGTAGCTGTTCAAATTCAAACCGGTTCCCACAGCCAATTCTAATACGTGTCCTCTGGCTTGACTCAACAGTTCCGTACGAGCTTGATCGATCCCGAAAAGAGCCGCAACTGATCCTCCATCCAAATCATCGTACGTAGACGCGTACGAATCGTAAGCTGTTGCGGCATCCTGAGGAGACAGGGCACGAACACTGGACGTGGAGGACAGCAGTAGCAAAAGAAGTGGTTGTGGCAACAACAGGATTTGTTTCAACATTGTTCTTCTTTGACTACGGTGGAACGTGGAAGCAGTAGTACTATCCGAATCATGATCCGTGTTGCTCCGACCATGTCCCCAAAGGTCGGTCGTTTGTTGCCTTTGCTTCGGATATTCTGAACGGAACTTGTGGTGGTCATGAACCAATGACTCGACCCGCAGCTGCGGTACCATTAGCAAGAGCAATCCGATCAAAGACAGCTTCATCACTCTAAAAGTTTTGCTGCTTTGTCCCACCAATCTGATTCTGCAGTTGAGACTTGATCTTCGACTGATTGGTTTGGCTTGGTTTGGCTTGGCTTGGCTGACTGGGTAGTTTGGAGTAACAGCGAAATTCTTGTTTTCCGTTTTTTTTTTTTCTTCTTTTTTCCTCGATGTTTTGTGATGATGTTCCTTCACGCATGAACAACAAAAACAAAAACAACTAGACTAATAATAATAATATCGCGAAGAAGCAACGGGATGCCAAAGTTGCCACCGATTGATGGATGAGAGCCACACAAAATCAGAAGCTCGGACAGAAGAATCAACGAATGAATTTCATTTTTTATTTCTCACATCCTTCAACCTTTCAATCTTGCTCGTGACTTACGCACTTGTTGCTACAACAATACCAAACAAGATGTGACGTACTACCTGGTACTACGTACTATCTCTAGCTAGCTAGCTACTAGTAGTAGTAGTAGTAGTAGTAGTGAAGAACCAAATTGTTCTTCATGGAAAAAATAATCATAGAGGTAACAATGATACCATGGTGGTACTACTAAACTGATACTAGCTAGTACTCGGAGTAGTCTACTAGTAGTACGTCCATACATGATGCCATCAACAGATATGATAAAATTTTTGTTAATGAGACGAAGACCATTCATCATCACTGGCAAATTAAACTAAAAGAGTGGTAATCTTTTCGAAGACGACACACACGACGACGCAAAGAAGTCAACAAAGAAGAGTTGAACATCGGATCTCCAAGATTATTATTTTGGAACGCTTACCAGGTATAATTTCACATTTCCTTTTCTCCTGCTGCTGCCGAGATAAAAAAAGGATTATAATATTTATAATATTCTTCCAGAAGAAGAAGTAAATACATTATAATATTATATAATACTATCCCCTCCACTCCCCTGCCGAAGAAATAATAATATGAATTCCTTCCGAGCCGTCGTTTCTTTGTTGACTCTCACAGGAGTCGCTGCTTTCACATTGAATACACCAGTAGTATCCACTATTTATTCAACCTCGTGGAAGACTTGTGATGGTGCTGGTGCTGCTGCTGCTGCTGCTACCAATTTTGCATCCTCCAAGACAGCGCTTCACATGGCTACTTGGTCAGATCCAAAGGCAGTCAAAGAATACCAAAATTTCCTAGACACGGGCAAACTAACTCCCGATATGGCACGGGATCAAGCATCGGTCATTATTGTGGAACCCGAAACCTACTGCCACCTGGCCGATGCACTGTACACGATGGGTATGGGTGACGATATCGCCATATCACCCTACCAAGATTTGCCCGACCAGATGGAAGGCAATACGGAATATCCAATTTACATTACGCTGCCACCCAATCGGATTGCCGAATTTTTGGTCAATCTACCAGAATCGTACTTGCAACGTGCTGACGATTTCGTTTTCATGAGCGGAGGACTGGTCTACGGCAATATCGAAAAGGTCTTGCAAGAGTACGGATTTTCCCGCGAGGGACAGACGCAGGTCCTCGTTACGGGACTGAGGTTCACCGAAGACAAGCGCGTCCAGGACATTGGTGTCAAGCTGGGCATGGCCGAAAACGGAGAAGAAAAGTGGGGAGGACAGTGCACCGCCACGGGTAAATGGGCCGGAGCCATTTCCGAACGGATGCTGCGCAACGACGTGATTTGCAAGGCCGACTTTTATCGCGATTGGCGACGAGCCATGTGGGAAGCCAGTTGCGCCGATGCTATTTTCCATTTGCTGGGAGTGGTACGAGAGGAGCCTACCAGTGTCGCCAATGTGGCCCAATATTATTACGAGGAAGCCAGTGATATTCTCTGGGAAATTTCGGGACAGCTACGCGGTTGGAAGGCACTGACCCTGACTTACGGATTCGAAGAACGCTTGTACGGTGTGGCCGAAGTGAATGGCGCGGATGTGGCATGTACCGTAACTGACGAAATGTACCCATATGTCTGGGGTGTTGATGTCTTTTTGCAATCCAAAATGTTCTTGGAATACCTTCATTATGCACAAGGGCAAAAGGGGTACCTGCAAGGCACAGCTTTACCACCCATGAAGGAGGAAGGATCCACCATTATGCGTTCAGGAAATATGCGTGCTGATGGTGTTATTTAAAGACAAAACCCATCGCTGAGCGCCTGGACGAGAGCGAGAGCAACACACGAAGGAATGGAGACAAAATTAGCAATGAAGAAAGCCGGACTTTAAAACCACGAATGTCATCGAAACATCAAATCCAGGGCCAGCCGACTCTTTTTGCGAACGTCAGACCACTTTTTGCGAAGTTTAATTAAGTAGAAGTTGAATGCTCCATTAGAAACTAAACTTTTCTAAAATTCGTCATGTATGGCGTTCGTAATATTTTCCACAACTCCTGCCACAGCTTCGCATACATCACCGACACAATCCTTTATGGTGTCGGCGGCACCTTCAACAGGGTCCGTCGCATTCTCAAATCCATAATTGACGTCCAATTCGGCCATGACCCTTTCCATTTCTTCCCATTGCTCGTCGCTTCCCAAAAATGTGTACATCAAAAAGCAAATAAATGCAAAGGTTCTCGCAATCTTAAAAATATCTGACCAAGTAGTCTCCTTGAAGCTCGCAATCAAAATATCGCGGGCAAAAATAAATTTCATCAAAATGTCAAAGCTGTAAGTGGCAACCAAGTCAATGACCAAAATTGTCACAATAAAGTCGCGCGTCGCTTCGTCTGGAAAGGGGATCAATTGGAAATAGCGATTCATAGCCGGAACAGACTCACTGGCAAACATAAAGACGAGAATAAAGGTCATCAAGAGACTGTACAAAAGAGGGCGATTTTCCGTCACTCCAGTCATAAAAGGACGACCCTGTAAATTCACCACAAAGACTGTCACTTGTTGTACGCCGCTCACCAGAAAGACGACCGTGTTGAGAATACCAGGCTTGAATGTTCCGTCGAGGTTGGGTTCGTAATCAGGCTCCAAATGTCCCTTTGCTCGTTGTACAGCAATAACCATCGTAGCCAAGTGGATGGCAAACTGACCCAAGAGACTGATGAAGAGCGATGGGTGGAAAATGGAAGTCAAGGGACGGACTTTCGAGAGTCGATCCAGTGGCTTCGACCGCGAGACACTCATGAAGCTTACAGACCCTAAAAGCCCCAATGCCGTCATTTGTGTGTCGCCGTACTTAACACCATCAAGATACAAAACCGAAAGAGAGTACGAGCTAATCAAACTTTGCAAAGCCAGGATTTGGTACATTTGAATACTCGACACCAAAGTACAACGACCTTGTCGAACAATGTCAACGCAGTTACGAATACTCGGCATTTTGCTCGTGAAAGGAGCGGCGATACTGGCATCGCCCAACTTAACAACTGGCATGTCGCCAGTGTCCATTTCCTCCAGTTGCGACGCCAGGGTTGCCGCGGAGCCTTCGATGCCACGATATTTTGACATAGCAGCCTTCTTTTTCTTTCCTTCCGCCATTTCTTCGCTCATGAATTCTTTCATTGCTCTGAACTGAGCAAACGACACACCTTGCGCTTCCAATTCCTTTACACGTTCCATCATACGTTGTTGCTTTTCTGCCATGAGTCTCTTTTGCTCTGCTTGTTTCTCAGCCTTGGTCATGGTGGTTAGGTCCTTGCGATTCTTCATGTCATGTCGTTTGACAGCCATTTCGCGTGCCTTGATCTTATAGAGCTGAACCAAATCTTCTTTCTCAACCAAATCGGGATACTTGCTAGGATCAACACCCAGAGCCTTGATCTTCATCTTAATCAAACTTACAGGCAGTTGGCGCACCTGGTTCAGCACGTCTTGGCTCATAATAGCCGTGACTTCAGGCTCCTTCTTCTCTGGTTCCTCCGATTCATCCTTTTCGTCAGACCTGTCTACGTTGAGGTCTCCAAAGCCCGTAAGAAGAGCAACGCCAACGTCGGCCTCTTTCAGTGCACCGACATCCTGTAAAAAAAGCAATCACTGTTAGACGCAAGCGACGCAAAAAGGGAACAATTGCCATTGTTTAGATTACAAGCACTCACATTCGCTCCATCACCACACATCATACAAAGAGAATCCACGGAATGAAGACATTGGATGACTGTCTCTTTTGCGTCGGGAGTCATACGAGCGAAAACTTTGAAGTATCCAAGAATTTTTTGGGTGCCCTCTTTGTCGCATTCAAATGCAGATGCAAGGCACTTTCCGGTCGTTGCCAATTCATAGGTCTTTGAAAGCTCGGGAACTTTGTCAGCCTCGTAGTCACCACAAGTGGTTCCATCTTCGTAGCTTTTCCAGGACAAGCGCTTCGTGGAATTGTCCAGATAAAGAATGGGCCGGTATACCAGTTCGTCTTTGCTTTCAGCGATTTTGGAATTGCTCGATGTACCTGCCTTCTTTTGTTTCTCTGCCAAAAGAGCTTTCAGCTCCTCATTCTCTTGTGCTAGCGGGTCCATTGGATCGATTATTCTCCCGTCGACAGTCTCACAAATGTAAACTTCCTTGGCAACATGTATAGCAGTCAGTAAAGCATCCCCAGTAACCATAGTGCATTTCATTCCTCCTTCCTTCAACCGCTGAAGAACCGAAGCAGTATCCTTTCGAACACGACATGTAAAGGCAATAAAGCCGGCAAATAGGAGATCCCTTTCACAATGAGCACGCGAGTCCTTGGCTTCCTCTACAGCCGAGGCATCAAGGGGTTTGTATGCCAGACCAATCATACGGTATCCTTCTTTGGCAAGTGCTTCGGAAGTGGCATCGTAGCCTGCAGGTTTATTAGCCAAGAGCTTGCCGACAGCTTCAGGACTTCCCTTGGCAACGGCAAAGTAATTGACTCCCGATCGAACTACACAGCTCATACGCTGTAGCTTGGAGCTAAAATGATGACGGACCAAAATTTCAAGGCTGGTGAGGGTTTTGCCCGAAACCATTATGGGGTGCCCAGCTGGAAGTTTCATTTTAGCTGGAGCACCCGCAGGCTTCGGGACATTTCCCTGCTTGCTGTCTCCGCCATCTCCTCCGCTTTGCGGCATGGGCTCTACTTTGCCATCGACGCCTACATGCCACCGAATACTCTTCAAGGCAGCCATCTCTAATGGATCGCCAGTTGTTTCTTCGTCAAAAACAACCAACGAGTGACAACCAGCCATAACTAAAGCTGCTTCATTGTGGACTTGGATCATGGGCTTGAGTGAGTAGTCATTGGAAGCTTCTTTAGCAGTGGCATCAGATTTCAGAAGTTGAGACTGTTCCAAGACTCCCACAGCAACTAATTCGTCAGTCGTTAGCGTTCCTGGAATATGTAATTGAATATGAAAGTAGCAAGTGAGGAACTGAAAGAGCAAGGTCAAGATATTGGTTCGTACTCGATAGAATTGCTTCACTTACCCGTTTTATCAAAGAGACAAGCATCCAGTTTCCCGGCCATTGGCACACGGTAAGGTTCAGTACAAAAGATGTGCATCTTCATCAGCGTCATTAAACTATTGTTGACAGCCATCGCCATTTGCATAGGCAATTCTGGACGAATCACGGACGTAACAATCATGATGCAGTGCAACAAAAGTTCGTATTGAGATCGTCCTTCGTCGTGTAGACCATGGTATAGAACATAACTGGAACTGGCAATCGCAAAGAAACAGAGAAGAAGCAACAGGAGCCCAGTATCTCTTTCGTGTCCTTTGACTTTTTCTTGCGAACCTTCAATCATTCGGACCAGCTTTCCTTGGGCGGAACTGAATCCGGTTCGCAAAACAAAACATACGGCTCCATTATCAGGAGGAGAAGGGATACCCTTCGCAGTGTGAGCTTCTGCCGATTCGCCTGACAAACATTGAAGCATTTTGGTACCAGCGTAGGCAACATTCATTTTGTGTCGATTCTTCATATCCAATACATCTTCAGCGTCAGGGTCGGCCTTACTTTCATTCGTAGCCGAAGCAGCAGCGAGATCAGCCAGACCTTCTTTCATTTGCGGCACCGATTCTCCTGTTAAACTAGCTTCGTTCACAACCGTCGAACCGCGCAATAACAGAAGATCGGCTGGTACGACATCGCCGCCCTCGTCCACCACAGGAGGTGAAGGATTCTTGTCGTCGGCCTTTTTCTTTTTTGGCATGTGTCGCGTCAGACTAATAATATCTCCAGGCAAGAGTTCGGTCGATTCAATGGCTCTCCAGGTGTTATTTCGGTACACAAAAACAGGTCTAGGAGGATTCCCCATTCCTCTCAGAGCTTGCAAAGACTTCAACCGTTGAAAGACGACTGTTCCTTCAAACAAGAGGACCATGAAAAGACTGAAGAAACTGTAAATGAGATAGTCATCAATGGCCCACAGGAGGACACAGAAGAGCTGAAAGACCGTAAAGGGGTTTAAGAGTTGCGCCTGGTAGAGTTCCAAAAACTCCGGTTGTTTCACTTCAAAAATGTTGGGTCCGTAACGGATCGTGGCCGCTTCGACGACTTCTTCGCTGGCAAACCCCGTCCACGTGTGTCCCAGAAATCCTAAAGGTAAGTCTGTGCGACAACGAATTTTGGTCCAAACGCACTCTCCAGAGGCTTCTTTGACAAACAGGTAGCGTCGCCGATGATATTCAAAAGTCATTCCAAGAGTAGGAAAAAACTCAAGTGGTACCAGCACGGGCTTTTCTTTGGCTGGGGAAACCCTGGCATGTGTGGGCAAATACGACGGAATTTTGTTGGCTGGAATTGGTTGCACCGCTGCGACTTTGGCTTTATCAGCTGCATTGGCAGTAGCGGCCTTTTTGTTGGATTTGACACCATCAGCGGCAGATTTGTCCTGTTCGTAGTCGTATTCCATGATACTATCGGGAATCTCGATCTTGGTGGCATCAATTTCTCGGTAATTCATCCAGACCAAAAAGCGAACGCTCCAGTACTGCATGAGTACCACCAGTGCATGAAAGGTGACAAGAATTCCCAAAATGAGAGATGGCAAAAAGGCGGGAGCCCACTTGTTGGGGACGCGCTCCTTGTTCGTAAGAGAATCCAGCACGGATTGTTGTAAATCCTTTTTCTTTTCCTCCACCAGTTCTTCCATATCCATATCCATCCAGTCAGTCCATCCAATCTTTTTGACACGGCGATTGGGATCGTTGACATCTCCTAGAGAATGTACAAATTCAGCTCTGTAAACGGTAGACCCTTGCATGACTGATGGTTAAAAGTGTGAACAGTGTTGTGAGTGAATTATTTCCAGCATTATACAGCGAGAAAATAGAAAAAGGAAATGAAACGATATGCAATGCAATATACAGGACCATAAGGAGAAGGAACAAATCGAAAACATCTCCCAAATCGCTGCCTTCCTGCACTCCACTCTCGTACGTAACAAAATGATGATCTTACCGGCAAAGCCTTCTCGATCCGCTTTTTCCAAAAACTGCCGGTATGGCTGCCCGCAGGTTGACACGACCCAGCCGAGTTGATAAACGTAAAGGATACCAAAAATGGCATGATACCAGCGCACCCGTAAACGGCTTTGATTGGTACTACTACTGCTAGTACTAGTAGACCACTTGGGACCGTAGACCTGAACTTGCTCAATCCGCTTTGAATCGCAGCTTTGGACTGGGTAAGAGGACTGTTGTTGAGAGGAGGGCATGATCAATCAAAATGAATCGCGTCTGGATAAATTTTTGAATGAGGATTTCTTGTTCGTGCGTGTTTTGTCCTTTCGTGGAAATCAATAATCAATGATATACAAGAGAATTTGCCTCTTTTAAAAAGAATGCTGTGATCGGGCTTCCTGAAGAGACAGCTACTGCTTTGTGCATTAACTTATCCTTTGACTTTTGATCTTGGTGATGCCTCTAGTGGGGTAATAAAAGGAATAATAATAATAATAATAATAATAATATGTTACTTTTGATAAAACTCATCCGCTCTCTTCCATTTGCAAGCAAGGGCTACAGGAGCTCTGAGCTCTCATTCGCAACAGGTGAAAAAGATTTACAATGACGAGGCTGGAACAATGCTTAACTCTAACGCTACTGTACTTTGAATCAAGCCACTCCGCCCCGAAATACTACTACTATCCTTCCTTGAGTACCAGGTACTAGTAGTACGCTTCAAAAGGTACTAGGGTACCAGACCCCACTACTAGTAGTACCTATTTGGGACCGAGAGTAGAGTCGAAGTACCATGGTACTTACTGTAGCCACTCTAGTAGCTAAGTAGCTAGCTAGCTTGCTGAAGCGATGAAACATCCAGTGTACCAAAAAGAATGCCCTGGCGACGAGTGACGATTCAAGATGAAGGAGGGTCCAGGGATGTCACTACCTGACTGTCTCTGGCAGTCTATACTTCGATCACCGATTGACACAACACCATCGAGTATAGTACAGTATATGAATGTGAATGCTCACCTTCATGGTAAATTGGTACACGCAAAGACTTTCAAAGTCTATGCTGCAGTTCAAGTATAGGTACGAGAAAGAGCCAACCGGTATTCTTGTATGTTCCTGCGTGACACTAGTAGTAGCTGAGTCTTACTGGTGCAGCTTTTCTTTTGGTTCTACTGCTGCGATTGAGCCTCGCCCTCCTTGTTTTATGGTGGTTTTGCATGTTTTTCATTCGCCGTTTTTCGATGCGCTTCCTGTAATTGCGATTGTTGCCCGTTTTCCCCGCTGCTCGATGCTGCAAAGTCCATCGCTGAGGCGCTATCGCTTTCTTTTCCTTATCGAACCACCAACAGAAGAGTAGGAGCAAAGACATGACGGCATTGATAGAATCATACTGTTTGTTCAACGGCCATACTGTAGTCGCTTTCAAGATGGATGACAATAGGGGTCTAGTAAAACAAACCTTGAATGTAGCCGAGTGAAAAAGTCTGCTGCAGAGTACAAGATGAACCAAATGGAACATACATTCTAGATTCTAGTGCTTGGCTTCAATGTTAATACATTATGGTGTTATTCTTTAAGTAGCTAATAGTATAAACATGGGTGTTTTGCGTACTGCTCTGGTAGCAAACCTTGACGTGAATGAAAATTGGAGGGTGTGGCTGTATTTACAGTAGAATCGTGAACGCAGATGGAGCGCCAAGCGAGCATCTCGCTAGTCTAGTAGGGTACAGGAAGCCGATATTATTTGTTCCTTTGATGGGTGTGTGGCTTACAAAGACTTGTTTCAGTGGCTTTCATCAAAGAAGCCCCAGTCATCTTCTTCGTCCATTGTATCGTTTGAGGGAGAACTGTGCTGACTTGAAAATTCTTTTGGGTTGGTTTGACCAAGAGCACAGAGATCGACTTTGCAGGACGTTCGTCCCAACTGGCTGCCCCATCCCTGTGAAGGACAGCCAGATGATGATGAGGATAGCCGTGATGTGTATCCAAGATCGGAGAGTGTTGATTCTTCAGAGATGGACATCATCATTATGGAAGATGCCAACATGGATGTGCTGTGATCCCAGCCTGCTGGTTCTTGGTTTTGCTGCTGTTTGGAGGAGTATGTCATGGCGAAAAAAATTATGGTTGTCCGAAAGGAGTTTTGATTTATTTCTCGTTGTTGTAATTTATGCGACAACAATGAAGCAAAAAGTTCCTGAAATGTCTTTTCTTCAACGGCGGGAAACTTTGGCAAGGGTCCTTTACCATCTACTTGGAATCCAAGGCCATTAGAAACGAGAAAAGAACTGTCAAGACCAGTCGATGTGGCTGGATAAAAAAATAATGTCAAGTCTTATGTTTGGGTTTCCGATGTCTGATGACGTGATGACACACTACTTGAACCAGTGGAGTTAGGATTTAGCAAAAAGAACTCCAGTGACCTTTCGCAGGTCACAAAGCACGGCCAACGGATAAGATGCATTCGTTGAGTGGTACAAAAATATAATATTACGTAGACTAGTACTAGCTAGCTAGTACTACCGTGGCACTGGTATTGGTACGGTACTTTGAGGAAATCAAATGACCCGATGTCGAGCAATCCCCTGTGAAAATTTGTCAATAGATAATCTTGATCCCATCTTGAACTTCGTTTTAGGCAGATAAGATGATGACATCTTACCAGGTACCTGGTACTTGAGCTCTTCGTCTATTGAAGTTTGACATTTTCATTTCCCAGCGAGACGACGAATTTGGAGAACGATTCTTTCATTGTGCATTCAAGCTCTTCCGACGACGTACAGTACAAACTCGAAGGTTCAAAGTGGACAAAACGCTTTTTACTGCCTGAAAATAAATTTGTTTGCTGTGCGTTGCTTGTTATTACGAGAAGCAGAAAGATACTCCGAGTATTTAGATAGAGCTTGTTTTTGCCGCAAGTAAAGAAATGCAAGCAAAAACACCGGAACGCAACGACGACTTCTCTTAGATGATGTAATCGAGTACCATACCTGGTATAAGTGATTCCTTCTCAAAGAATTGTTACATGGTTGTTTCTGCTTCGAGTAAACAACAATCTGAAGCAAACAGTAGAGTAACGCTCATTCCTGTTGATGTGTCACACTATTCAAAATTCAAACACCTCGAACTCAAGTCAACAGAAAAATTCTACAAAAATAATCAGCGGACAAGGGGTACGCTCCTGACAGAGATTTCTTTTTGTATCGTAAACTTCAAACTTTGAGGCGACTGCTGGTAGCCTTCAAGAAGCACCGTGAAAAAAAGAAAATACCGAAAGGAGGAAGCTCGGGGATGGTCTAAGACTACTTTTTAAACGGATTATGGTGAATCTTCGTCATTTTGTAGTTGTTCAGTAAACGCTGAATAATGAAAGGGAAAACAAGCATACCAAGAAGTGATAGAATAAACGGACTAAGCCTCTGCTGAGCCGTCCCATCCCTTCCACCCAACACCCAACGAATGCTTCAATGCTGTCGTCGGTGCAGAAAGAAAGAGAGAAAGAAAGAAAACACGTCGCGACGGTGGTCCAAGGCAAGTAACTGGTGTAATTCTGTTTGGGCATCAGTTGCCAGCAACTGCTCCAGCAGATTCCGTGCTTCATGACAATAGACAACAGGTTCAGAAAGAAAAATAGAAACTACTTTACTTGGGATCTCTCACAAAATTTCCAGCACACTGCATTATTGTTAGGCGCTTGATCCAACGTGGAAACAAACAAACACGATCTTTGTCTAGCTTCAGTTTGAGAACGAAAGTGGAAGACTTGATGGAACAAATAGTTGCAATGAAAATGTCTTAAAATTTAAAATAATTGTCGGAGATCTACACAAGGTGAAAGTGAAGATTGGTAGGGAACGGGTACCATATTAGCTTAGTCGTTGCTTTTCACTATCCAGTAGGCCTAAATTTTTGCAGCAAACCCAAACGAGATCTGTTATTTGGCATGGAAAAACTTGAGATTCGGTGAATCTCTAATTTGGTGGTAACATCTGTTTTCTTTAGATGCGGCAGAGCGGGGATTTGGGTGTGAAAAAAGGAGACTTCAAACCCTTTGGTATCGCTGATGGCAAAGCGGAAAGATCAGCCAAGAAATTTCCCTCCATCTTTCCAATCTTTTTGATAGCTGCTACGGAAGTTCCCATGGTATTGGCAGCCTTGTTGGTGGCTGAAAAATGGATGATTGGTTGGTGTTAAAGTGTCGGAGATGGCGAGGAATTAGCATCGTTAGTGGTTTTTGTCATCAAAAGTGCTCCTCAAATTAGCGAGGAGTTGACCTACCAGATGGCGTAATTAGAGAAAAACCCTTGAGTGCAGGAGAGAGCCTGTAAATTTCGTAGAACCACAAGTTAGCAATGGGTTAGACAGCGTCCACTCTGTTATCGCTGATAAGAGGTTGGCGCAGCACAGATGAATCTACGATGATTTTAACATTTTAACTGACATGCACAACACTTCAAATTACTGAAAGCAAACTTCAACTCACCCATTAACAACGGTCTTGTTAGTAATGATTCGGGGGATCATGGTATTGTTAATATCTCTTTGGGTTATTTGGCTGCTGTATGGCGGAAGTTTGTTGCACGTAGTCTAGGTTCTAGTAGTAGGTACGGGTAGACGTTGTTGTTTATGGTGATGTATGCTGGCTGTTGTTACTGCATAAAAAGCTAGTGTGGAGACTACATGAATATTAGAGTAATATTATGACTAGAGTAAAGAGACTAGTGGTGTGTGTGTATAGGAAGCAGGCATAGGCACACGACCTAATAGAGAGAGACCTAACTCCTGAGTCCTATGGCAGTCCACCTGGGCTTAATTTGACTGTTTGCTGTGGTCGTTTGTGCGAGCTCTTGTTTGTGTGCAAGCTCCGTTAAATAAATGCGCCCGGGTGGAAATATAAGCGTACGTCGCCTGAGGAGGAACACAAGAAGACCACAACCGCAAAGACGACTACTAGGGTCTACTGACAGGTACTAGACTACTCTACTAGCTAGCTAGACGACACTACTCCTACTAGTACTACTGGTAGACTATGAGTGGTAACGCGAAGAAAAAGACCCCAAGAAACGGGCCCAAGCAGTCCTGCGACTGCAGCCGACGGGACCAATTCTGGAACAACGGCTTCCAAAACAAAGAATCCCTGTCAAGACAATCAAGATGCCACACGTACTTTGAAGCCGATGTGGACTGTAAACCGTCAGACCGAAAAGCACCACAGCCAGCAGTACTACGTTTTACAAAATAGATTGCTATTGTTGTTTCGCTCCAAATCAAAACATATGGACAATGCAGGTTACTAGCTACTGTATTTATAGAGATTTTAAGCTTATTGTTCGTGCAGTAGCTTATTTTCTAGGACTTCTTGCTATTTGTTGTTCGTTGAAAACATCCACGGTTGCCCTTAAGCCTCCGCTGTGTTGACAGCTGATCCAGCACCAAATGATGGATCCCGTGAACGCATCATACAGTAGCTGCCGACACGGTAAAACGTCGGTGGCGCAGCAAACATCGTGTAAGCGCTAAAAAGATCAGTAGTAACAAAGTTTCTAGGTGTATTTGCATTTAAATTCAGCATAAAAATAATACTGTATAGATTTACACAATGGCTCTGTAGGAATCCGCATCTTTTGATAAGTTTTGCACTGGTGCGACCTTGGTATGACCGCGTTGACCCAACGTCTCTGGCATCAACGCACCAAATAGGATAATCGGTACCAGAGACAGCCATATTGATGCTCTTAGACTAACAACGTGTCCAAATTTTTCAACTAGCAGTTGGCCAATATAGTTGGAAAGGGTCGCTCCCATTCCAAACGATGAATGCGTAACACCCACTTCGAAATAGGAAGATAGCAGAAGGGTAGTTAGTTGGAAGGCAAATACCAGAAAAAAGAAAGAGAGAATATAGAAACAGCCGACACAAATACGTACTCAAAACGTTGAATCGCCCCGTTCCAAACGTAATGTCAGCGATTAAATACGGGTGCACTAAGCCAAAGAGTCCACCACCAATCCCATCCAGAATTTGCGTCGACAACAGGAACGAATCTCCTGCGTCTTTCCAATATATTACTAAAGCGCATCTCACAGGTAGAGACAACAAACCTGCAAGAAACAGGGGTTTGCGACCTATTCCTTGTAGCGTCAATCGATTTCCTAACCATGTAGCTATGGACATTGTGAATTGTGCCAGGACAATGGCTCCAGCTGTTAATGGAATAGCACTGCGACGTATTCCTCCATCTTCGTCGCCAGACATGAGTTCGCCCAACACAAGCAGGACATTGGCGTTGGCAAAGCTGTGCAAAAGTAATAGAGTGTTAGCCGGCGTGAATGTTCCACGATAATGGGAGAATAGATAAGGTTGTGGTACTTACTGAAAAAAAAATCCGGTAAGACACAGTATCAGCGTCTTTCTATCCGAAAACACTTCCCAGTAAGGGGCCGCTTGTTGCTCTTGCTCTTTACCAAGAGCAGCATTCGAGGAAGTAGCTCCCTGTTGTTCACCATTATTTGTTTCATTGGTTGTCAACTTTTCTATGTGACCCTGTTTATCCATGGCAAATTCACCCTGGAAACCACGACCCATTTGTTGGTCTCCTTGGGGCAGATATTGGGTAAACAAAACGGCCAGCAACGCCGACGCTCCAATGACCAAGAAACAGTATTTAATATCTGGATACATCCAATACGCCACCAATCCAGCCAGGACGGCTGATATCATGGTTCCAACATGTCCGTACAAGACCACAGAAGCAAAGACGGAATCAAAATGGTGCGGACCAAAAGTGGCCAATGTCAGAGCTGCCAAACATGGTCCAATGAAGGACGATGACACGCCTTCTATAATCTTGGTAAAAAACATGAGTGCATGATCCGAATTTCCTTCCCGTACCAGTAAGATGGCCGATGCCGAACATGCTGTAATAAAAGCTGCGACCGCCAAAAAGATTCGACGATCAAAGGGAGTAATATCTACCAGATTTCCGGCAAAGGGTTGAACAATGAGAGCTGTTAGACCCATTAAGGATAATGCCATTCCCACAGACCCTTCATTCCATCCCAGTCCTACCAAGTATATTCCTTGAAAAATGTTAAGACCATCACCCACTTGTCCTAAACTAAAGGCTACAAGGATAAAGGAAATTCGGGGAGAAATCCAATGATGAGGAGCGACACTGGGTGGTGGTGGTGGTGAGGATTGTTGTGTATTATGTTGTTCATTGTCGTTCATGATAATGATAGATCTTTCTTTGTTTTGTTCTGGAAATGATAGAAGCAACTGTCCCAGTGAATCCAAGCAGCGTCCACGATGGACAGTTGTATAGCGTTGTGTCCTTCTGTTATTTCTGTTTCCTACAAACTGGCTGCAACCAACAACAACAACAATAATAATATAATAATATAAAAAAATGATGTTGTTGAGACAAAAAGTCAAGTATTAACGATATTTCTAATGGATCAAGTGTGCGCCATACACAACTTTTTCGAAGGGTTGAATATAAGGATAGATGCGGATGTGCCCAAAACATCATCAATAATAAACACTGTAGTATGCGCTGCTGCATTGCATGACATAAAATATCGAAAGGATAGTCTCTGCATCATCAATAGACAAGTACTGTATCATGTTCAGATGATGAAGATGATAAGGCAAATATTGCTCTTTCTATTCTTCCTTATTTGGGATAGTCAGGGCTTCGTACCGTCTTTCAGTACTTCTGCTTTCAGCAATCTATACCATCCTCGTGATCACGAAAGAAGACAAGAACGAGCTCTACCTGTCTTGCAAGGATGGTGGTGGGACGTCAAGAGCAATCTTCCTGCTCTAGAACCGTCCCGAGAAGAAGAAGAAACGACAAAGAATTCTGTGGTGGAGGACGAAATCAAAGCTCTCGAAAAACAAGTCTTGTACAGTACCCAAGCAGAATTGGATCTATTGTACGCCAAACGTGCTTTAACGGCAGCCGATACTGATACAACAACCGCAATGGCACCTCAGTGGTCCATTGCGTTGGCAGGAGGTGCATCCGCAGGATTCTTTGTTTTTATTTTGACGCAAAATATAATCCTGGGAGCCGTAGCAACACTCTTTATAGGCATCGTGGCAAGTCGCGATCCTGTCCACGAAGACGATCCAGCCGGGGCTGTGGCTCGAACGGTTGGCAGGGCTGCCCTGCAAGGTGTGCAAGCTGCAAAACCCAAGGCCAAAGCATTGGCACGAGCAGCCTGGACAGGAGACGAAGAAATTTTGGTACTGCAACAACAGGTAGCCGATTTAAAACAACAACAGTCTGCACTCCGAGCACAGAATGATGCTTTGGCTACGTGGAAGCGACGAAGAATATGGGTCGATGAAAACTTGTCATCGTACAATCTACAAGATTTGAAGGAACTTGCACGAAACAATCAATTGCCAGTGGGTGGGACCAAAGCACAACTATTGATGCGTTTGGTCGAAGCAAATGTCATTACTCCGGACTGGGAATAATATTGCTTTGTGTGAACGTAGGAAGTACTCTAGTAGTGAATTCGAATGAAGTCCAAAAAATGAATGCGAGCAACTGTTACTGTACAGTTATAGCAAACAATTACTGTAAGTTGATTATTAGTCTATGGGGTTCAAGTAAGTAGCGGTAGTTCGGAACTCCAGACCCGCCAACAAGCGAGGTCCACCAGCTTGGGCGGCCCACAAGTCCATCTTGGCGCCGCCCAAAATTTCGTCCACGATGGTTAGTACCAATCGGGCAATCAAATTGGCAATTTGAGACCGAAGCAAACCACTTCCAAGGGCTCGTTCGTGCCATTTATCCAGAAATCGCAAGTTCTCGCTCACGTCGTTTGCCGTAGCTTCGACAGCTGCCTCGAAGTCATCCGACCGCGCACTGCGTCGATTGAAATGAGATCCGCCCGCCATGGAGAGATGGTTGATCATGTCGCTTTCCGTAATTGGTTTGAAGGAAAAGGATAGCTTGTGACCCAAAATTTCAAATTCAATACCTTCCAAAAAGTCCGAAACGACAGCTGTCACTAACGTTATGATATTGCCCAGCATGGCCCGTTGCCATGCCAACGGGAAGAGCTTCAACAGTGGTGCTGATATTTGACAAGACGACAGCAGAGTTTCAACAACGGCATCACGCTGAACAAAGTCATCATCCGAAAAGTCGTAGCCGTAGCCCTTGTCCCCATTCTTTCTTGAGCCACGTCGCATGGCACCCTGCAGGGCATCGCGAGCATAATTTGGATTGCGACTGCCAGGAATAATCCCTTGCCTGCTCATGGGTGGCAGGTCGGGAGTGGCCTCCATTGCCAGTCGGATATCTGTGTGTGTCATGATATTTACTCCGTGAATGGCCGAAATGCTTCTAGAAAGGACTTCCATAATTGCTTTGGCAATGGATTTGTACGCAGCCTGTTCGGCTGTTTCTCCAATCTTCTCACCCAAGGTCTGTTTTGATCCAATACTCTGTCGCAGGAGCCAGTTTCCTCCATTACTGCCCCCTGTATTATCTTTGTTGCGTTGTCTTTTGCTGCCAAAATCGTCGTCGTCGTCGTCGTCGTCAGCCAGAAATTCATCTGGATCATCATCGTCCTCCGCTTCCGACTGCCACAGATCCGTATGATTCAGCTTTACCAATCGATGAGACGAGATTAAAAAGTCCAAGTATTCTTCCACCAGATCGTCCGGTGGAAAATTCATCTTCCGAGTCGTGATTGTGGTAACATTTCCTCCGCGTTTTTTGATGCGTTCGGTTGTGTAATTCCAAAGCGGATTATGACGCCGCTGCAGTTCGTCCTTTTCGCACGTCAACTCCCTCAGCGATTGCTGGGCTGCAGCCATTTGTTTATCAATTTCCAGGACCCGTTCCCTCCTGCGTTGCTCTTCTTCTAGTTCTTCGGGAGTCTTTCGAATGGACGGGATACCCGTCATACCAGTAGCAACCGTTTCAATATGTTGCTTCGCCACTTCTGGAATGTCCACTGGCACTACTTTTCTCCGACCAAACCATCCACCTTTTCGTGCCATGGAATCTCTTTTTTTCTCGTCGTTGGCAATTCTTTCAACGACTCCTTCTCGTGCTTTGTCAATGGCAGCAATTCTACGCCGTACGTTCACCAATTCTTCCTCTGGAATGGTTCTTGGCTCTGGCATTGTCAAGATCGATTTATGAGTCGATTTGGGTTTTCCACTAAGGATTCCATGCAGTCCTGTAACTCTGGCAGTTACCTTTCGTATCGGTCGCAACGTTCTAGATAGTCGAAAGGCCGGGCTGATACGAGATAAACCCAATGACGTCAATCCGTCAATGACAGCCCACTGTGTCGAATCGTCGTCCATACCAACAAAAAAAGAATTATATATACATAACATATATAAAATCGTATAGTATGCATCGTGAGGAGTGTGGAAACGAAAAAGCAAAAAAAAAAAACGACAACAACACACTGTACATAATGAATGTGGAACACAAGAAATCATACAGTACACAGAACATCATCATTCATTACAGAGTCAATCAATAGTAGTAGGTTCTACTTCTTTTCAACGTACCGCTCCTGTAGAAACATAATCATAATCATCATTACCATAATCGTTGTCGTTGTCGGGAAGATCTTGATTTTCCGAAGCTTGTTGCAAAAGTGATGTAATATTCTTGACACGTTCGTACTTATTTTGTTGTTGTTGTTGTTGTTGTTGTTGTTGTTGTTGTTGTTGTTGTTGTTGTTGTTGTTGTTGTTGTTGTTGTATTTCCGTACTTTTGGG
>Ga0210025_1001511_pt1 | contig 25095 bp, 18 predicted proteins | sample CryGeyme20150102_FD_183989 | JGI IMG/M metagenome (GOLD analysis project Ga0210025, IMG submission 183989) | Groundwater microbial communities from Crystal Geyser aquifers in Utah, USA - Crystal Geyser metaG 2015-0102 (SPAdes) (version 2) | ecosystem: Environmental > Aquatic > Deep subsurface >... | reverse complement strand
AGAACATCCTTTAAATAAAACTCTCAGTTTAAACAGGCTCAACGGCGCCTAATTTGATTTCAGGAGCAGGCAAGGCCAGTTGGTCGCGCCAAATGAGGAGGGATCTGGCTTCAACATTTTGGTGCGCTTCTATTTCAGGAATGGCCCAGTAGTAAACTCCAGTGCTCGTACATTCGAATCCTCAATCTTCAACCCTAAATAGTGCAAGAAAAATTATTTCTCTGTACCTGGTAGACTACTGATGTACTAGTCTAGCTACCTGGTACTCTACTACGTTATTAAAATGACCGTAACCCTGCCTACTACTGCAGTACCTTTGCACCCGAGGATATGACTCTCCTTATGAGTTTTGATGAGTCCTCCGTCTTCCACATTTTCGTTCAACAAATCTATCAACTAACCCAAAATAGAATACAGAATCCAATAATTACCCTCCACACACACAAACACATACAGACACAAACGCACAACAAGTTACGATGATTCAGCAGAAGCAGAAACTTTCGTTCTTGACAGCCGTTCTGCTGGTACAACAACTAATCCTGGTCTTGGGCCGCTCATCGTCATCATTAAATAATGACCACCACCACCACCAGCAGCAGCAGCAACCGGAGGTTGACAAGGAGGAAGAAAACGAGGACTTTGACGGAAATAATTTCTCTCCGTTGTCTGATTCGGCGGAATCCTCAGAAAGCGATGATGATGTTCTTCTTGTCAGATTGACCGTGGATAATTTTTACGAAGCTACTGCCGACAAGAAAGTTTTTATTAAATTTTACGATGTAAGCAGGTGTTGTATCATGTACAGTATGTGTATAGAGATACAGATATTATAAGTTCCATACACACCTCGAAAAACTTACAAGTCTTGTTCTTCTCCATGATTTTATCTTGTAACAAAAACAAAAAAACAGCCTATGTGTGGGCACTGTTTGATGATGGCAGATGACTGGATCGACTTGGCCGATGAGTTCGAAGACGATGACGACATTTTGATTGGTAACGTGGATTGTACTCGTACCAAAAATAAACTCTTATGCAGCTATTTCAATGTCACGGGATATCCGACACTGCTGTACGGTCATGTCATCGATTTGCAACAGTATTTGGGACAACGGGATTTTGTGCTAATGAGAGAACTGGTAGAACAAGAATTGATGGAAAAAGATATTTGCAGTGTGGCGGTACCCGACAAGTGTGACAACGACAAGCAAAAACTCGTAAAAAGGTTCCAAAACATGAATTCAGCTGAGTTGGATCAAGCCATTGCAGATCTTGACGAAAGGGATCAAGAGGCACAGCAATATCAAAAGGACATTATCGACGCATTGGAGGCAAGTTATGCAGCCAAAATTGAAACCACGCGCTCACAGAAACAAGAGATAAAACGAAACATTCAAAAACTGAAAAAGTATCTCAAACAAAAAGAGACCCATTCATCCTAGTGTGCATACTGCAGAGCAACACCTGTTGCAAGATCAATCCCAACAACATCCACAACAAAGTTCTATTATGGCGATATCAGAGACGTTGAAATGTTCTGTTATTTCAATGGATCGCCTTTAGTAACTACAAAATGAAATAATAAAGTCTTTCGACTTTGGGTTTCCATTTGCCGTCCTACAATGATACTAGACCACTTCGCATCACGAGCTATAAAAAGTGCAAAAGAGAAACTTTGGTGGCTACCGTGCTGTAAGGAGTGTAATGTGTGAACATTATTATTCAGCAACTTCATGGATTAATATTTGATGCTCAAACAGTTTTGTTGGCTTTTGTTTTACTGAAAGAGAGGAGACAAGCTTGCTGAATGAAGCTAGGACGGTAATATCTTATGCTTCCAAACTGTCGTCGACAGAAGTGGTTGTTGTTCAAGCTGGTCCTTGTCGGATACAACTGCTACTGATCACTAATCAGCTTTCGAAATTCTTGGTGCTTCCAGAAATATAGATGGAATTAGTTTTGTTCTACAGATGCACCATCTAATGCAGTTTCACTTTGTTGGATACGGTCCTCCATGGTCAATTCCTTTTGAATAAATTCAGCGATGACTTCTCGCGTCATTTCCACATCCTCTTGAAATTTGATAACTCTGCGCGTCAATTCGAAATCTTCTTCCATCGTCAACGCCTTCTTTTGAGGAGATTGCCGAATGGCTGGTGACGAAAGTGCATCGGCAGTATTTGTTGCCATCATTACTAGAAAAGCTGCACCGAGCACGAGATCGAGCTTCGTCATTGGTAAGGGGCTGAATAAAGAGTAATGGCTTAAATTTTTGTAGTATGGCAACCTTAGCTAACGATTGAGAGATCCAGCACTTACAGTTTAGTGTTTCAGTTCCTGGGAAGTGAGTCAGCGTCGTGCTGATGTTTGATACGGATCTATTCATCAACACATCATGCCGAGAAAATCATTATCCTCACCTTAAAAGGGCTACAGTACTAAATAAGGACAAGCCTCAACCTTATCCAGGTACAGCAGATCTGTCCATTATTTTTCTACCCGTACTCTACTACTAGCTACTAGTACTGGTAGACTACTACTCCTACTAGTAGTAGACTCCAGTACTTACGATAGTAGTAGAGTACCGTCATAGAGTAGTACCGAGTAGTAGGTAGAGTAGCATATTTTCATGTTTACATCATTTTTTCCACTGTGGTTTGTCCTCGCCAATCCTTCTACAAATGGCTTGAACCCCATTGAAACTGGACCATGTATGAATTTTCGAGCACTCATCTTTTGTTAGCTTGAATTCGTGCCAAACATTCTGCGCATGTCGTCTCTCGCTAGCAGACTGTTCTCTCGTCTTTCCCATAATCCGGCAATCCGAATAGCACGTGCAGTCGTCTCTCGTTCCAAGCCAGGCATTCCTTTTCCGTTGCCGAATCCTTCTAGCTTTTTTTTCTTGCAGCTCGATCTGGATCATAACATTTTTATTTCTTTGGCACCCTATTCCTGCAAGCTTCCTTCATGATCGAACCATCTCTTCTGCCGTGATGATTCATCATTAGCTCAAAGAGCAGCAAGGTTGAAGAAATAATAATCACATGCCCGTGTTTCTGTGCGGATAACCTGGCAGTGCCGTCTAATTTGGCAAACAAACCACGACGACAACGTCCAGGATTAAATACCAGTAATTAAGAGTGGGGTTCGTGTTTGTCGTGATTGAAAATATTCGCAAGACTCGTGGTTGGTTTTTGAAAATCTTCTTTAGGCCGTAAGATTAGCTAAAAATTTCAAAGCACATTTAAAAACGAGCAATCGTTTAAAGAAGAGCGAGTGCTCCCTCAAACAACAGGATCGTCCTCTCGTGAAGTGAGTAAAACCCCAGAAGTGTGCCTCTCTTTCAAAGCAGAAAGCACAAAACAGCACTCTTTCACTACTAGTAGTCTACTGTTACTCCTAGACCACTAGAGTGTGTACCGGTACTAATATTATTTTTCGACACAACGACGCAAATTTCTTCTAATAGATCTACTCAGCGATCTCAAAATACTACTAGCGACCACTAGTAGACATACCGTAGTAAGTCAAAATAGATCACAAAATGCTATCACAACGTCATTGCTTAACAGTCATGTCGATTGCAATGGCTTTGCAACTGCTTGGACTGGCGTTGTTCTGCACCTCTTTTGCTCATGCCGTTGGAACCAGCCATACGAGTCAAGCAAATCACTATGACTACAACCAACAGCAACAACGACGACGACAACAGACAACCATCACCATTATTGATGCCAATGCACCACAGGAAAAGGAAGCTGTTACTACCGCACCAATTCTGTGTACCAGTGACATCCTCACGGACGCTGACATTGGTGGCAATCAATTCATATCCCGAGCCGAGTACGTTAATCTTCTGCTGGATCTGGCACCCCACGATTGTCCTGTCATCGAGAGCTGGTTGAGCGAAATTCTCCTCCAAAGCGTTTTTGATGAACTGTCGTGCTTGTGTCACGAATTTGGTGGCATAGACGGACAGGACAATTGTTGCTTACAGGCGGTCGGTACGCCCATGTTGGCAGCCTTTGCCGCACCGACGCATCAAGTTTTCCCGGAAGCCTACACCACGACCGTCTGCGAAAAAATCAATGCTGCAATAGCATTGACGTGTCCTACTTCGGTCACCACAACCACGACGACGACGACGGTGATTGCACAGGACAATGATAACGACGACGCAACCACCGAGACGACGACAACGACACAAGAGCCTTCACCTGAAACAGAAGGACCCATAACAACTGCTGCGCCGACGGAAGTTGCAACGGAAGAGAACACTCAAGCCGGTGGGATGTTTGAAATCCTCGTACATGATGGACAAATAATTGTCGAAGAAGAGGACGAACAACAACAAGACGATCCAATGCAACCAGATTCTGACGATGTTCCAATTCACGAAGATATCAAAGATTCAACGACTCCGGTAGCACAGGGCCCTGCGACTGAATCTGTTACTGCCAACAGTGACAAGGCACAGGAAGAACTCAATGATACATCCACATCGGCACCTGCTGGAATCATTGTTGCCATTGTCTTTTTAATTCTCATTGCTGTGGCTCTCGTTGGGATTGCCTTTTGGGCCAAGTACAATGGCCTACTGGGAAAAGCTCCCGGATGGGCCAAGTTTTCAGAAGAGGATTCCGTCTTGTCCAATACCAAGGATGATGGCAACGAGAATGGCAGCGATGACATTGACGGCAGCAATAACAACAGTGATGCGTGTATTGGAGAGGATTTGCCAACTCCCATTCGCAGCAATTCAAGAAGAAATTCCTTTAGCAGTGACGATGGAGATTCTTCTACCGACGAAGAACTCGGAGACGAAGAGATGGGAAACAGACGGTACGTGCAGCTGACGAACAACATCAGTACCGGAGTAAGAAAAGACGTCGTTCGGGTCGAATTCCAGGATAATTTATCCGTTTGGGGGCGCAAGAAGCGAAGGAAGACCGAACGGAAACAGCGTCGTGAAGAACGGCGTCGGGCATCTCTCGAAGCGATTCCTCACGAACGGAAAAATAATATGAGCGAGATTTTGTCGACTCTCGAGATGGATCTCAGTAAAACTCCCGTTGCAAAATTGGAGAGACTCGAGTCCTCCGTGTCCTCTTCAAGTGATCCGGCATCTAGTGATTCAGGACAGTCACCATCTCCCGTCAAACCTTCCAGCAATGTCGACATCTTTGATGATTCCAGCGACACGTCATCCTATGCCGGTTCTCCACAAAGTGCTCGCAATTTGACTGAATCAATGGAAACATCTATTGAAGATTGGTTAGGCAGCGGTCGAGTCGCACCGGGTACTCAGTTGGGAAATGCATCTTTTGAAGATTCGGTGGGCCAAATGACTAATGCAGAAGCAACTGAGGCAGGTGACCGAAGTTTGGCCTGGTCATCGGCCGGTTCGTTCGCCGAACAAGGGACTGACACTCATACCGCCTTCTCTACAGCCCCGGTGGTGCAGCGCCAATCGAAAGATCCTGTCCTGCAAAATTGGAATGCCCAACGTCAAGACCGAACCTTACTTTCGACTTTCGGAAGCTTTCCGGTAAAGGCCGCTTTTGAAATTCCAACAACAGGAAGGACCGATTCAGCACCTCGGTTGTCATCCGAAAATATTGAGAGTAAAGGAACTGAAAATGAGGCACAAGACAAGTGAATCACTGTCACAGCGGAAGGTCGAAGGTACAACGAAGTAGGCAAGCAAATAGAAATAGTAACAAAAATAAAAGTCAAAGGATAGAGATTCTATGTAATGAGCTCATTTGCATCTAGTAGCTTTTACCGAAGGGCCCTGTATTGCCAGGAGACGAGCATGGCGCACATTCCTGTTCTCTCAATAAAATTTTATCAAGGGTGATTATATTCTGTACAGTGGCATGCAAAAATGAGGACTCTACCAGAACTATTCACTGTATTTAATTATATTCCAGAGCCCTGCTTAGTTCCACAGTTTCTCAACAAGTTTTCCCTTATTGTTGTAGATATCAAAGGATTGCGGTAGAAAGTAGTCAGTATATCCTGGTGGGGTATTTATCTGAACTCCTCCCAAAATAGCAATCTTTCCATCTCCACCAACAGCTCCTGCAGATTGAGCAACAATCTGTTCCATAAGATTGGTCTGAGCATCATATAGAGCAAGCGGAAGCTCCTTCATCTTGTCACTAGCACTATCCAGTCTGTCAGCAAAAGGCATCAGCATAGAGCCAACAAAGTATTGTTGGGCATCAAGTGGATCATCAGGGAGAACAGCTTCCTCCCCTCCAGCCTTAACGCTGGCAATGTATCCAGAAGCAGCAACAGCAGACCCACAACAAGCACCTCCACTCTCCTTTCCACGTCGAGGTACAGTTCCAGCCTTGTCACCATCAACACCAACATGAGGTCCATAGACAACAACACAGTCACCTCCATCAGGAATGTGGCTTGCCATTGCACCAAAACTGGTAGCTCCACCAAAAGGGAATCCAGCAAGGCCGCCCATATTAAAGTTGGTATCAAAGACATCACAAAGCTCAGTTTCAAGAGGACGGTTGACTTCATCACAGCACAAGGAAGTGGCAACAAGTGTCTTTTCTTCAGAGAAACCTTTCATTTTCAGGGTATCCCGCATTTTAGCCATGAGTTCTTTATTTGTCAATGCTCCAGGGTACATGGCAACGGCTTCGGGATACTTCTTTGTATCGGTTGATTTCTTAACCATAATGCTCTTTTCCTTTCTACCTTCGCTGTCGAACAAATCAAACGACAAAGGAAGAAAGTAGTCGGTGTAACCAGGGGGGGTATTAATTTGAATACCTCCTAGTACTACCGTCTTGGAGTTCTTTCCTGCAACTGCAGATCCGCTGGCATCAACAATGCGTTCCATGAGCTCATGCTGAGCGTCGTAGAGCGCGTATGGAAGTTCAACCATTTTTTCGCTCGATGCCTCCAACCGCTCCGCGAAGGGCATCAACATGGAGCCCACGAAATATTGCTGGGCATCGAGGGCATCGGTTGGCAAAGGAGCCTTAGGTTGGCCACTAAGAACTCCGGCCACATATCCTGATGCGGCGACCGCCGAGCCGCAACAGGCGCCTCCAGCCTCGCGGCCTCGACGTTCCGTCGTACCGACAGATCCGTCGTGGTCGACACCCACATGTGGCCCATACACCACCAAACAGGAGCCGCCATCTGGAATGTGAGATGCCATAGCCCCAAAGGACGTGGCACCCCCAAATGGGAAACCTGCAAGTCCTCCCATATTGAAGTTACTATTGAACATTTCGCTCAATTCCGTTTCGAGGGGACGATTTACTTCATCACAACACAACGAAGTCGCGATCAAAGTGGTTTTTTCGTTAAGATTATTCTCGCGGAGTTTCTCGCTAATAAAAGTAGTAAGTTCAGCATTAGATAGAGCTCCAGGGAATGCGTTTACTGCGTTGGGGAATTCCTTTGTATCCTTGGTGGTATCCGAGAATGCACGGGATTGCCCAGCAGTAAATCTGGCCTTTTCAGCCTTCTTTTCCATTACATTGACAATCTCTGGCTCCTTCGTGATAGTGGACGAAAGAGTAACGCCAGCTCGAACAACCGGCTGGGGTGCAAAGGCATTAGCTGCAGGCACCAAGGCCATAAGGACGGGAAGTCTAAGGGGGGATCTCATGGTTCTTTAGATTGGGTAGTAGAATTTTTAAATACTCTAGAAAATGAGATGCAACGAAACTTCAGACCAATGTCTACACTTTTCTGCCATCACGGTCGCGCTCCTCAGGAAGAGGGGGTGCACCAGCCCAAGAGTGCATCTGCACTGTAGCTAATACTACCGATATCGCCAGAGTAAAGTCAACCTTAAAAGGGTACTTTCACATTTTGCCCCTAACTTTCCTGTGACGTACTCGCCGATACACGAATGAGATTAGATCGGGAGAGTTTTAAAGCAACGATTGACAGAGCTGGCAGTCCACGCGAGTACTCGGGATAGACGTCAGGAAAACGTCTCCCCGGACAAAGCCGAATGCAGTCAACTACAGTAGTCTACTGTTAAAGTACCAAGTGGTAGTAGAAGAGAGTACTACTTAATGAAAAGGTTCGGGTTTTTTCTTTCCCTCTACGTACCGACGGTCTAGCCGATGGCTAATATTTTTAAGGTGCTCCGAGGAGAGCAGAAGATAGAATGGCTCCAGAAGGGCAGAAGGGCTAGGAGGATAGATGCTCTAGGTCGGGGTGAACAGGAATGTCGCGCGATCGTGGAGGCTTGCTTCTCTCTCAAAAGACGAACAGGACACGTCAAGTAGCATTAATGATGCTGTGGCTCTTGAAAATAAAACTCCAACTTAGCGGGAAAATAAATGGATAGATCAGATAAGAAGAAAATAGACTGCGCATGAAAAATAGCAACAGGGTATATGAAGTAAGCATTCGACAAAATCATAAAAATTAACTATTTACAAATCAATCTTGTCCACAAGGGCTCCTTTATTGTCATAAAGATCGAAACTGATGGGCAAGTAGTAATCAGTGTATCCTGGTGGAGTATTAATCTGAACTCCTCCCAAAACAGCAATCTTTCCATCACCGCCAACAGCTCCAGCACTCTTGCTGATAATCTTTTGCATTAGGTCAGACTGGGCATCATAAAGTGCATACGGGAGTTCAACCATCTTGTCATCAGCCCTCTCCAAACGCTCAGCATAAGGCATGAGCATGGAACCAACAAAGTATTGTTGCGCATCAAGAGGGTCATCAGGGAACTCAGCCTCCTTATCATTTCCAGAAAAGACTCCACCAACATAGCCAGAAGCAGCAACAGCAGACCCACAGCAAGCACCTCCATTGACACGCCCTCTTCTCTCAGTGGTTCCAACAGCTCCTGTTGCAGACACACCAACATGAGGTCCATAGACAACAACACAGTCACCTCCATCAGGAATGTGGCTTGCCATTGCACCAAAACTAGTAGCTCCGCCAAAAGGGAACCCAGCAAGACCTCCCATGTTGAAGTTGGTATCAAAGGCCTCGGATAGCTCAGTTTCAAGAGGACGGTTTACTTCATCACAGCACAAGGAAGTGGCAACCAGAGTCTTTGTCTCATCATAACCCTTGGCCTTGAGTGCAGCAGTGATCTTATCAACAAGTTCATCATTGGTAAGAGCACCTGGGAAAGTATCCTGAACTTTTGGGAAAGGCTTGACGTCAGTCTTTAAGAGCTTCTTAACCATTTTACCGTCGCTGTTATACAGGTCGAAAGAGAGGGGCAAGAAATAATCAGTAAAGCCCGGGGGTGTGTTGATCTGGATTCCACCAAGGACGGCAGTGGTACCATCACCTGCAACAGAGCTTCCAGACTGGGCCAGGATTCGTTTCATCAAGTCGCTTTGCGCATCATACAAGGCATATGGTAGTTCTTTCATCCTGTCTTCCGCAGATTCTAAACGCTCGGCAAAGGGCATGAGCATTGAACCGACAAAGTACTGTTGAGCATCTAAAGGAGAGGTTGGAAGGGAAGCTTTTTCCTCACCTCCGAGCACCCCAGCAACGTATCCACTGGCAGCCACGGCAGATCCACAACATGCTCCACCGCTCTTGCGCCCACGGCGTTCGACGGTTCCTACGTTGCCCTTGGAGTCAATTCCAACATGGGGTCCGTATATGACGGCACACGATCCACCGTCAGGGATGTGGGAGGCCATGGCACCAAAGGAGGTGGCTCCTCCAAATGGAAATCCGGCCAGACCTCCCATGTTGAAATTAGTGTCAAATGTATTACTGAGAGCATTCTCCAAAGGTCTGTTAACTTCGTCACAGCAGAGAGAGGTGGCAATCAGTGTCTTACGCTCGTCGTATCCGTTAGCGCGAAGAGTGGTTGTCATGAACTCGATCAATTCATCATTCGTCATGGCATCTGGAAATACTTGCTTCGCTTGAACGAATTCCTTGGTGTCGATTGGAGCTACGACCGCTGACAATTTAGTGACGGAAAGAGCGGCGGGCCTGTTGAGGAAGGTCGTATCGACGACAGCAGCATCGAAATTGGCTTTCTGCACGGAACGTCGCTGTTGAGGGACCACGAAAGCATTGGCCACCGGCACAAGACCAAGAAGAAATGCTGGGAAGGTGATTTTCATCGCGAAATTACAATCTTGAATTTCTAAGTGTTTCGAAATATATTATTATTTTATGATTGTGAAATGTTCACAACATAATTATTCTTAAAATTGTTTTGTTCAGAAATTGATTAGAGCCCTCCGGAATCTTGGTCCATCACAACATAAAATGAATGTCCCACGACTCAGTCCCCCATTTAGGCGTCGTCATGAACTTTATCATCACCATAGCTATTAGTTTTTGTGATTGTCGTCGTTGTTACATACACAGTCCAAGAACTACAAAATAAAGAGAGGAGGAGAGACCGGGGTAGCATGATGCGGGGGGCATCAGGAAAATTATATCACTCTGACGTTTGCCTCGGCAATGATTTTACGGGGTTCAAGCAGCACATTGTTCGATGACGTGTTGACAAACTACAGTAAGGTGAAGGTACTTTGTGATGCTTTTGCTACAGCAGGCAAAGTGTCCGCGTTACTACTAGAGATCTTGATGAGATGAGCCCGAGTTGGTTGTCTGTGTACTTGCAGTCATCTGCTCAATACGAACTGCGTTCAGAAGCCAATTGCCGTGCTCTACAATCATCTACTTTACATCAGGACATACATTGGAGGGACCTATGTAGTGTTTTTCCATGGAGTAGAAAGAAGGGCTTCTTTTAGGTTCAAATAGTAACGGAGGGAATGGCTCATCGTTCAGAAGCCAATTGTTGTACACTACAATCATCTAGTTAACGTCGGGGCATATCTTGGAGGGGCCCGAATAGCACTCTTTTAATGGGCACAAAGAGTGGCTTCTTTTAGGTCCGAATAGTAGCCGAAGGAATGGCTCATCCTTAACATTTCTATCGCCTTGGATTTACTGACAAGGCAGATTTCTTTCCAGTCCAGATCTGAGCGATGCTTTCGTTCGTCCTTGTGCATTTGTTTGCTCAGAAAGGCCACATTCTGTCCTCGTTGCTTCTGGCTGTGCTGCGTGCCTGAATCACCCCCGTCAGTAGCTTGCAAAAAACGGTTACGGTGTTGATGATTTTCATTCTCTTGAGCCTTCAGAAACGACACGACTTCGGAATGTAAGGGTGGTTTGAGACCTACAGACTGGCATACTTCATCCAATACTGTCGCATTATTTTTCTCTGATAAATCTTCCAATCGAAAAATGGGAACATCTAGGTAGTTGATAAATCCATGCCAGTGCAAATAGATTTCCATTCCTCGGTGAATGAGAAACTTTTGGATCTTTTCGTTCCGAACTCCATTTGTAATTTTTGATCGGTCGCTCCATTCACTGTCTGAAATATCATACAACTTTCTCAAGGCCGTTTGATTGGATAATTCAATGTGACGAGATACATAGTCAATGTATTTCTTGCTGGTGTCGGAATCTTCTAAGAGGGGTTCGGTAAAGGCAAGGCTGGTGAGTGCTTTAAGTGGATCCCTCACTAGGTGCCAGATGACACGGAATTTGGATTTGTAAAGTGTCGTCGGGTTCCTTGTGCCAACGACATAGGTGTCGTCATCAAAAACATGCTTCCAGGAGACGATTCCTCTTTGTTGGGGTGATCGGTTATCTGTAGTTAGTCCGTTCAATCCAACCATGGTAAACAGTTGCTGAATGAAACGAGTGCCACTGCGAGGGGCCGATGTAATAAGTAGAGGCAAGATCTTCGATCGTTGCCTAATATTCTCGGATACATTTTGCAGGTGCAAATTGTTGCAACATTCTGAGTATAAGGTGGATCGCTTGACAATGTTGTCGCAATGGTAGTCACTGCAGCATTCCTGACGATGAGAATTATCGATGCAATACTGATCCTTCAAAGTCGTATACCCAGAGTCGCCCTTGTCAAAATAGGCAATGGGATGAGGGGGGCTACCGACGCGAGCAGCACTGCGATTAGCGCTTATGGCAATTCCCCACCACAGCATTAGGCTTGTGAGCAATCCAGTGGCCAATCCAAGGGACATGTAGAGGTGTAAATTTCGCCTTGATGGATTGGAAAAAAATGGTTTTCTCGTATTAGACGTAGAAATAGCTGTCATGTTATCAAGTGCTTGCTTGTGTTTGTGTTGAGAGATTTCACAGAAGCTTACAAAAACTATAAACTTATTTATTCTAGTAGGGAGCTCTGATAGGAGAACGGAGAAGGAATGATGTAGCTAGACGAAAGACTTTTGTGCATCTGAAGGAAGATTTTAGGCAGAAAGACTGATGCATCATCCGGATAGCTTGAGTTTCATGTGGAATACCTGTCTAATTGTTAAAAAAAAAAAATCCTGCTAGCCAGAGTAGCTATTCTTTGTTGGTACCAGTTACCACTACTAAAAGATTAAAGATGTGACACGTACTGTAGTACTAGTATTCTAGAGTACCAAAAATAAGAGTCAAAATGTGAGTCGGATAACTGGGAGAATCAAATCTTCAGAATTGCTGTGAATAATAGAATAATGCGCGTATTGTTATTTTCAGTAACTGCATTGAACCCTAAAATTTACCCTCAATGATTTTTATTTTCCAGTGAGTACAACACGACAACACAAGAAGAGTAAAGAGTAAGCCTATCGTCCACGGTCGACGGAGAACAGACCCAGAAACCCAACAAGGCAGTAACCATTGGTGACCCAGGAGCAGCTCTAATAAGTCTGCATTTTAGCAACACCCGACATGTCAATTTCAAATCAAAACTTCGCGCTTAACGTACTCCAACCCTCGTCAAACATACTGGACTACGATGCCAGCAGGGCATGGTTTGGCAGAGATGACAAAGGGTAGCAAGACCACCGCGAATATTCGTCGTACCTGGTTCTTTCGTAACAGGTGATGCTCGGTTTTGGATGATATTGCTGACAAAGAATGGGATTGAAATTTTTGAAGCTGTGGTGGAAAAATTCTTCAAAAAGCACGAGATCACGTCAATGTTGCAGCAATTCTTGGATCGCAGGACAACCCCCAACGTAACGACCCTTCTCTGGTCGTCGTCGCCAAGCGGTGTGAATGAGCATCTTCAACTAGTCGATGGAGGAGTTATCCATCACATTCAAATCATAGAATTTTTTGTTTTAGGGAAGGCTGTGACAAACATATGCGGCGGAGACTAGCTGGTTCCAGCGACACAGTGAAGGGAATCTTCTAGAAAATGCACTGAGCTACCAGGAGAACTAAACAAAAGAATCATGGCCAAAAGCATACAGCTAGTAGTAGTGCCAATATCTTATGCGCGTCATCTTCTCTCTCCGTCCCACCAATAGGATCTCTTGAGTGCATTACTATACTACGATAATAAGAGGAACTCTGCTGAAAAGTAAGGAGTACCAGTACAGTACGTGACATCCGTCCCCTTCAACGAGAACTATGCGTCGTAGGCATTCGTAAATTTTCTTCCTGTGTTGTCGTTCTTTTAACTATTTCGAGACTCTAGTTTGATCGTTTGAGCACACTACCTGGTAGGTACTACATCTACCAGGGTAAGATTCAATGTGAAAGTTTGAACTGTGATTGCACGGATTTTCAACTGAAGCAAGTCATGTTACATTCGATTACTACTGGTACTACTAGTAGTACGAGTAGTATTCTACCTACGTACCTGGTACTAGTAGTACCTGGTAGTACAAGGTAGTATTTATTTCAAAGTCTGTAGAATAACACGTACAATGAAAAGAAGGCGAATCTCGGAAAAGAGCAAAAAAGAATAGAAGCTTCAACCCTTTTGTGTTCTTTGGGCCTCCCAGTGGTACATAGGCATTGAATTAACACCACCTTTTAAGTACCTGGTACTGGTACAAGTGGTAGACTAGACTACTGGTACTACCACCCTGTTACCCTGGTACGTACCTGGTAGCTAGCTGTTACCTGGTAGCTAGTACCTGGTACTGGTAGGTCAATAGTCAAGGGTTTGTGCTTGGTACCGGTACCTGGTATGGTACTACTTTTATTAGTATTATTTGATTTGTTGAAATGAAATAATGACTTCTTGTCGCTCTGTTAAAATTGGGCAGTTGTTCTGTCTATGGTACCAGGGACCTGGTATTTTACTCACTGCTCGCAAGCAACAGGCTACACCTTGTAGTACTCTTAGAAACCAGTAGTACTGGTACCAGTGCTGTGCCAGTACCAGTACATAATACAGAATACAGAACGCTGAAAAGGGATGCAAGTACTCCATACTTTACTCCTCATATGAATTTACCAGGTACGAATAGCTGCAGGACCGAGAATGATGCAGCAGAGCACTATTATGGAAATAGTGTACGGCTTGATACTTGTTACGCTTTCACTAATGTAATGCTAAAGTAGAGAATGAAGGTAATACGCATTTTATTTCGCTTAAATGGATGCTTTAGAGATATGGTCCATCAGTTCATCGTAACTGCAAAAAAAGACCTCTTTTACTGTCTTGGGAAGCTAGGTCGGGCATTTTCAAGCAAGAATCTCGCTCCTTCTCGACCCTCGCCGTCGTTATTGCCGCCGTCGAGAACGTGGAGGGCCACTTGTAGAATGTCAGAGATATCTCGGTTGCGGCTTCGGAATTGTTGGGAATTGCTATATGCAAAGTTGTCAGTAGGAGAATGGCCAGTTGCTCCAGAAGGAGCTGCCATTCTGATAGCAGAGACCAGACTGAATCCATTGCCGCAGCCATTTTCAGCTGCGTTGGGTGCGTATGTAAGGGATCGTTTGAATGTCGCCATGTTGGAGATGAAAGACTCTTCCTAATATTATAATATGTGTGTAAACTCGTGTGGAAATGAACTGCAATAATGTTTTTTTTATGGACTTCACTGCATAGAATCCCCAAAACGATTCTTACTTCATTAGAGGTGATGCCAGTTTTTGGGTTCTCGTTAATGAAGTGAAGAAGAGCTGAGCTGGCGGTGGTGACCAATTGCTTGTTCGTTGTTTGAAAACTGCATGGACGGACCATTAGCCTGCATTCTTAATACCTGGTATTGAAAAGGAAAGTGCAGCCTGAAAGTGTTTAAGTACCGGTATGAGTCATTTCAAACTGGTACCTGGTACTTTCATGAGAGCTACGGTACCTGGTACCATACCTGGTACCTGGTACGGTACTGGTATAATACTATGTACTACTACGCCATTTTTATTATAAGTATTTGTTTACTGTACCAGGTACCAGGTACCTGGTACCATACCAGGTACCACTACCAGCACTTTTTATGGAATTCAGCTGTATCAGCTATTATTAATACCACCGTACCACTCGTAAGATCATTATTATTCATAACCTCGAGCAGAAGAAGCAAGACAAATCCGAGTACCAGGTACCTGGTAGGTCTAATTATTTACTTCTTAAGGAGAAAAGACCTTCGTTGAAGCTTCCTACCAGGTACAGTAGTACCAGGTACCAGGTACCAGTACTATCTATTACCAGTGGGGAATAATAAATATTTCCAAAAATAGCAGACTGTACTACTAGACTACCAGTACTAGTAGTACCAGGTATTACTGGTACCAGCAGTAATAAAAAGGTATTCCAGAATGCCAGCCAAAACGAATGACGTACTGGTACTACTACTAGTACCTGGTAGTAATTTACCATTATTGTTCGAGGAGGTGTCCAAAAAGAGCGAAGAGGTTAATGCTTGAGACCCATCCTCAGGAGAGTACCTGGTAACGGGCCTACTACCACAAGGCCTCGCAGCAACCACACTCGCCAACGCGGTACTAGCTAGTACCAGTTTGCAAAATTGAATTTCGATTAAAATGTTTACCAGAATATTTTTTAAGGCGCTTACACGCATTAAGCTAAGAGCTCTAAAATTCTGAACCTCTTCTTCGTTACCATTGTACATTACTCAGGTATTCAGCGAAGAGAAGAGTGGACTTTATGCAACCAGATCCACGGCACCATTGGCTAGCAAACTTCTTGTAAAACGACTGTCACACCTTGGCTAAACGAAAAATGGACATGTTTTAATGTGTTAGTCCTCGGACTTCGGATGCACACAGCTAGTAGCTACTCCGAAGAGGCCAGCTGCGATGGAGGTCTCTCGTTTTTACCTAAAAAATTAACCTTTGTGAGTAAGAATAAACCTGTCTACTCGAGTATTGTAGAATCACGGTTTCCCTATGCTTCTTAGTCCTACTAGACTACTAGTAGACAGGCTTGCACCCGCGTATGGAATAAGCAGAGAGGATGAAAGACTTGGTTTGGTTCGCAAGAAAGAACAGTCGACTACCGTGGTAGTCAATTCCAATAAAAAATACGTTATTGCTCGACTGCACTTGAATGGTGAATAACCCCATCATCAGCTAGAGACAAGGTTGCCCAATTTTACCAGAACCAATAGATTAAATAATGAGTCGCCCAAAACCTGGCCCAGTACATGATGCAAAATGCAGAGAAAGCAAAATTTTGCTGAATGGAAGAAGACAATGTTGAATGAATGGTTCTATTTCTTATCTTCTTGGTTTTGCTGGGGTATTGATGATTTCACGGCGCAGTTGCTGCATCTGTTGTCACCCAGACTACCGCAGAGCGTGAAAACACTACCAAGAGATGAAATCCTTACCATTGCGTACCAACGCTACGACTTAATCGAATCTCCAGATCGGTGAGAGAGACGCACACCACCGTGACCAATGAAAATATTCATCTCATCATGGGGGATGGGGTTATCCTTATTGGTGGGTACAAAATGTCGAAAGGTAATCAAGTAGCTTGACTTGGCATTCAACTTTTGCTTCCCAACAAGGACTGCTCCTGGGCGAACCGATGCGAGAAGTTCGTAAACAATTTCTTGCTGGGGGAAAATTGTTCATGTTGCGCGAATGGCAGCTGAATACGCATGCCATTGCGGAAGTGAATGAAAGGATCGAACACTCAAACTGGTACTCTTGTTTTAAAATACGTCTTGTTTCCACTAGAGGAGGTATAATTATCAACGCCTACAGCACCAATGATATGCATTTCCTGACAATGATGGAAGCCCAAAAGGACAACACGATACTTCGCGATAAAGGTTTTGAAATGATCCACGAGTTCGTTCGTCGCGTCATGGAGCCGCAGGCACAGCAAAAAAGGTGGATCTTGTGGTGCCAACCACCCGCCACCCCTGCTGATTCATCTGGATGATTATCTCGGCAACGAACAATGCAAAATCTGGGCCTCCACTGAACTTGGAACCTGCTGTATTCAGATTGTGGTGCGAAACGGAAGATGCGTCACCAAATCAACCAACTTCGTGGAATCTTAGGAGCAAGATTATGTCAAAAGTTCCTTTTCTTGGACAAGTGTGGCAAATCACCTCATCAAGCCAAAGTAAAGGTCGTAGAAGCCCTTTCAAGGAACGCGCTAATCTAAGGGGTAATTGGACGTTTTATGATGACCACGGCAAGTTGGGATGGTTCCATCGTCTCTTATGAATCCACTGACATTGGAACTTATTTCAGTTGTCATAGGTCATAGCCACTGCGGAAGATATCTCTTTTTTTTTCATGAAAAGCTACCAGTAGCTGCGGCGAGAATGACGGGGAAAGTCAAGTCCAAGTTGGAGTATGGAAACGCCAAGGAAAAAACTCCTGCGATGAATCATTTGAATGGGATACTCAATCTGTTGAACGATTCATGATTCATCACCGGCTCCCATGTAAAATCTACTAGCGAGAAGTCATCGACATGGTTGACAATCCGATCGAAGCAGGCGCAAGTGTACGATTTCGCCTTGTCTTTATATCTGGATCCACATTCAAGGTTATGGGCGTTGCATTCTGTTTATGATTTGAGTTTGCTGGCAAAAAAAATTTGAAGTATTCGTACCAGTAGTCAATACTAGTAGTAGCAGCAGGTGGTCATAATTTTTTCTTGTTCGAGTGTGGCAGTGTGGCTCTTTGTAGTTACTGCTACTGCCACCAGGTACCAATAAAGTTCTAGGTACGGTACAGTATACTTATGTCTCTCTTTTGAGTAGCTACGGTAGTAATGTACAGTTCCGTGATACAGTACCTGGTACCGGTCCGGTAATAAATGGGTGGGGCTTAACAAAATCGCATCCACGGAAGCCGACGGGTCATCCTTGACTCCTCGCTTAGGTAGTAGTACTACTCCCTGGTACTGTAGTAGTAGTCTACTACTAATGAAATTTCACAGTCATTGGATTCGGTTTTTGATTAAAAAATAAATATTGTGCAGCACAGGAATGCGAAGCCAATCGATCTTGTTTAATTACCAGTAACACTCCCAGTACTACTACGTACGATATTATTCCTAGCGGTAGTAACATTCATGGCAACCAAAAATAACAGGTAACCAGCAGGGGGATCAGAGCAAACCCATCGTAGTTCTTACGAGAACACAGTAAAAAAGTAAAATAAAAAACCGAGATTAAGCTCGACATGACTACTAAGCTAAGTGGAAGACGACCATGTCCGTGTTCAATATTTGTGAGGTTTGCACTGCTTTTTTCTGTCACACAGGGGCAAGGGCAGCTGAATACACCAGAGATAGCTGTATCAGTACCGTACAATGATTCTCTGCAAGATCGAGATAGCAGCTTGAGTGGCGACGATTCACCGATCGTGCTGCTACAAGACAAACAGCGAATATATTCTATATACAACAAGGAAGTCATTGACTTTCGAGACTTATTTTTGTCGCCCGCTGAGTCTATCGCTGTGGCTGGATCAGGATTACAACCCTACGGAGATATATTTTCGACCTACTTTTGGCCGAATGTGGAAGGTTTAACCCGACCCGATCCGTATGGTAATACCACTGAACCTGGCCAACATGTTGTCAATACGAATCTGATTGAACCCTTGACGCTAAATCAGAGCGGAGTACCCGGAAATTTGGAATATCCGGATGCAATAAACGCTGTACTACTCAGTGGCAGAGTCAACATTACCTTTTCCGATTTCAGAATCAACAATTTGAATTCTGTTTTGCCATTGCAGCTGATACAGCCAACCACTAAACCTCACACTCTCACGAGCTCATTTATAGTGGGGAAAGAAGATGAACAAGAGGTTGTGGTTGCCTTTCGTCTGGGCATCGCTATTGAAGGGCAGAAACCGCTAGTATCCTACAATGAAGTTGACATTAGCTTTACCTTGCCATCTTCCACTTTCCATGTCGACATTGTCGTTTTGGTGGATAAGCTCAAGCTTTTCCGAATGCCGCTAGCCCACATCTTATATGTCGGATGTTGGATGGATACATTGGTATACACCGATAGCGATGCAGAGTATGACATGAAGGAGGCTATTCACCTACAGAGATTTCAGGCTACGTTGGCTGCTATGTCTTTGAATGTCACTTGCGTATCATGTGTACCTACGGTTGAATCATTCTTACCTCGTCTCATGAACAGTCTTGTAAAGGGTATCGGCAATACTGCTATTAGCAAGACAACACGGACGGGCACAATCAACAAAAACAACATTGTTCTCGAGAATTCCTCCAATCCAGTGCTTACTCAGAGTGTCGAGTCCTTTGTGGAGGACGCCGTTTGGAACCTCTGGAAAGCGTTGGACGTTGACAATGCCATTCGAGAGGCGGCAAAGTTTTGCCCAAGCCATCCCGATTTTCTCCCGGAGTATGCCCAGGTAGTACTTGCTCTAAAAAACTTTACAGCGGCCTTGAATCTGGAAAGTGCTCGGCCCACACTATCCAAGGAATCTTTTGAAACAGTTATTGCAGGTGGGCTAATTGGTGGTAGTTTGATGTTGGTAGGGACATCGCAACAGTACTTAGGCATGCGAAAAGAAGAAGCACAGAAACAAAATCCAAATGTAGTCGCCCTGCAATCCGACACGGCCTACGTAAACTGGACATCTGTGGAGTTCTTGGATACAGTTCGAAAGGCCTTGACACCCGAAACTATCAATAATGCTATTCAGAATAGTGGCTTTTTGAACGCGCTTCAAAGTGGGGCACTAGCGCTTCCTGTCTTGAAAAACCTAACTTTTGATTCAGGCCTCGGATTCATGGTCACTGTTGATCAAGTCAATGTAATGGGGCTTGATACTCTCACTAATCTGAACATTCTGGATCCTGTAAGCCCTTTTGATCTGGAAACGGTGATCGAACTGGAGCGACTTTTTGTTCGTGCGAATTTGACCATTGCAGAGATACTTGAAGACGGCACAACCCACCATCCCGAGACAATCTCAGTAAGCATGGAATTGCGTGATATTGGACTTCAGACCTCTTTTCATCTCAGGATCAATTTAGATCTGCTTGGTGAATTGCAGCTGGGAACGATTCTGCAGAACGTCAAGGATGCAGTTCCGTGTTTCCTGGCCGCATCGAGAGGATCTTACGTGGAACATCTTCAGGTAAAGGTCGGGACCATTGGCAGCCCGTTTATCCATGGCTATTTATCCCCTGGTCTACAGGCCACTGTCAATTCTGTGAGCTCAACTCTTTTCTCGGATTTTCAAGATGACCTTATTGCTGCTCTTCCAATTATCTTCCAGACAACTATTCGAGAAAGTGTCAATGAATATTTTTGGGATGACTACGTTACCAATGGTGCTGATTCTACTGTGTGTTTGGCGAATACCACCTTTGTTCGCAACAACGAATTCGTTGATTTTTACGAATTATTCGTTGGGTCGGAATATGGCAAGATTTTTAAATCCGCGTACGAGTACCTCCAGGAAAATGTGTTCTCCAGTGAGGGCGTCTCGAATGTCAATAAACTAATTGGTGGTTTTACTCAGGCCAGATCTGGAGTTGAGGGATCACTTGTGCTTTTGGAGGAAGGCGTGTTCATGAATTCCCCCTTTTCCGTTGGTAACCTGGAAGTAGAAGCACGTGTTAGGATGTGGAACATCACCTTGACAAACTTAAACAGTATTGGGCTGCCATTCACACTGATATACCCGTCCGAGGCCAACACTCTGCATAATAATGTGTCGGTTGGCGTGGACTCGCGTCCCATGACAGCGGGTGCGAATATTTTGTTTTCGGCAACAGATGGAGGTAGGTTACTCGAGAGTGCAAGTTCGATTATTTGACTCCTTTACTTTATGCCTAAAATGCTGCAATTCTTTTTCATCGTGAACAGCAAACATGGATATTTATAATAATTTCTTTGTACAACTTAGCCTTGAAGAAATTTCCGTTTTCGTACAGGTTTTATTGAAGATGTCGGAGAAGGCCCTTTTTTCCTTTCCCCTCAAGTTTTTGTCAAATCCGTATTGCTGGTTTGATCTACTTCCACCGGCAAGGCCATCTGAGCTCATTTCGGGCTTCAACAACAAATCAGGTATCGCATTAAATGGCTCGTGGGGCTATGATCGTGCTCATCTAGAAGTTGACTGCGAAAATTATTCCTGCACAAGTCCACAACTTCCTGAGCTTCTCATTAAGCTGTACAGGGAAGGAGAAGCGGACTACGACTCTATTGAAGAACTTTTCGGAAGGTTTTTGGAGAGTGACGGAGTCAAGAAATATCTCAATGATCTCGTCGCCGATGCCCGACAGAAATGTCCCCACTCACCAGACTATAACCCGAACACAACGTATATTGGTCCGTTTGCCAGGAAGTCCTTACCAGAAACGTTGGAAGTGGAAACCAACCGTGATCCCATCTCTTTGTTCATGATCATTGGATTCATAAGTTTTTCAGTTGTTGTTTTGCTCTCCTACTTACTAATGAGGCTTGTACTTTGGCAGAAGAACAGAGCATGGAAGCAGTCGCTGACAAATGAAGGTTCTTCACTCCTCCGTCAAGTGAAAGAGAAGGAAAGAGAGCGGGACGAATGCCTGGACAAATCCATGTTTCCTTTGTTCTATTCCAAATTTGTGCCAAGGTATGCTCAGACACTGGTGCCTATTGCTTTGGTCTTGAATATTGTCCTCTTTGCAGTCGCGCACTCTGCAACCTCCATTATTGTTGGCATGGACGTTTACCTTGCAGGAGATGACTTTCATATCAACAATATGTTTGAATTCAACTTTAAAGATGGCTTGCGGGCCACCTACGAGAACGGAGGGTACGAAATGGCAATCTTGCTTGTCATCTTTGCTGGAATATGGCCTTACTTCAAGTGTTTGTTGACTTTGGGTTTATGGTTTGCCCCGCCAAGTTATTTAAGATCGTCCTACCGTGGAGAGCTGTTGCTTTGGATTGATGCCATGAACAAACTTACTGTCCGGGATATCTTCAAGTTTCTTGTGGTTATTGCTCTTCTCTTTGTTTACTTCGGTGGACCTGAAGCTTTTTCCCGTGATAATGGAGATTTGTACTCAATAAGTATCACAGGTGTACCCGGTCCAGCTATCTATTGTGGCATTTCCGCCATGATCCTGTCACGCGTGAGCTCAAGGTGGATTCTAGATTTTCACCAGAATGCTTTGGAAAAAGCTCAAGAGGTTTATTATCAAAAACAAGTTGAACTAAGCATTGACAAAAAGTATACAAACGATAGGGGAAGGTCTGACGCTCTTCAAGAACAACCAAAAAGCGCCATCACTAGTAGAGAAGCCTACGCGAAAAGCATCGATCTAAGTGCAGTATCGCTGGATTACAGTAACAGTTCAAGGTCTGCGCTTTCAGGCGCTATAGATTTCAGTGAAATGGAGTATGATCAAGGATGGGATCAGTCGGGAGTACAGATGGATATTACAACAAGAGGACGCCGCTTTGTATCCATATGTGGCAAGCGTATTCAATATGGAGCCTTTGGATTTTATATTGGCATTTTGACACTTATCCTTGTGGCACTCTTGGGACTTATTTTCATCCCTGCCGTTAACATCGATCTTTCAAGCATTGCTAAGCTATTTTTGGAGTCTGGCACAACATATGACGATGCCATTTCAGCGTTTGGAGTGTACTCATTCATATGTGTGATCTTGTTCCAGGCCAGGCTGCTCCTCGGGTCAACATTGGACTATATTGCTGTTGGCTGCATCCTGTTAGCTGTAATCATTGCAATGCATCTCACCGGTTGTATGGGGATGGTCAATTACGTTCGCAACATTCGCAAAAGTGGATGGAGACAAATTTACCCACTGTTCTTTGAGAGACAAAAGAAGGTTGTTCAGCTTCCAGCTTATCTCCGGCTCTACGCATACCGCGATTTCGGAGTTTTCTTCCTCGCTTATAGCATTGGTATCTTTCAATTGGGAGCAGTCACTATCTACGCCATCCACTACTTTTGCAGCCTACTTGATAAAATCTATGAGTCTTTGGAATTCGTTGGATTGATTCCTAACACTGGTGGTCAATGTTGGGAGGCACAACTCTCTCATAGTCACAATCTCGTTGTCTTCTTCGGGTGCTTCATATACTTGACTGTTTTTTTTATGGAGCAGCTTACAGTTCAATATAAGCACAACGTGAGAGCAGCAAGCCAGTTAGTGAGGCTACAGGCACAGGAAGCTGAATTCATGGGAAAGGTCGCTGGAGCGTGGCGAGAGCGATCCAAAAAAAAGATTGGGTCCAAGATTGTAAGTGGATTGAGAGGGAGCAGCGATCGAGATAGTAAGGTGACAGGTGTTTCTACAAAAGGTTTGTCGGTATTGACGGAAGAAAGCAGCAGAAAGAGTGACGAAAACGAGTCTTCCACAATGTTGACGTTGGGTATGTCTTCCACGGGATTGATTCCGTGGGAACCTTTTGCAGGAATGAGTGAAATGATCGTCAGGAGTCATCGAAGCCGCGCCGCCAGATCGACTATGTCTGGGTTGACCTTGGGAACATCTTCCGATGACGACGATTCAAGCCTTGACGGGAAGTCCCTTGATAGTAGTACTAGTCATCATCATGTGCACGAGTGCCATAGTATCACGCAGCAGGAGGAGGATGTTCATCAAATGAGTGATTTTTCGGACGAGGACGAGACCGACGAAGACCAATTATCGAATACTTTTGATGACGGAGGGCTTATCTCCAAGTCACTGCGGACCTTCTTTGTTCAATCGCAAAGGACCGCAGAACTGAAAAAGAAGGATTCCTTGAAGGAAGATATGCTATATGATCATCCTGCGGCAGCTGTATCTCTTTCACTAGATAAAGCACCACCTGACCGCTCGTCTCTTAGGAGGCGCAGCTCTCAGCGCGTGATGCACATAACTATGGACGTAAGGGGGTCGAGTTGCTCCAGTAGGCGTGGTAGTGTTAGACTGGTGAATGCAAGCGGAACCAGTGATTCGTGGAAAAGAGGTAGCGACGCAAGTGCCCAAACCATTGAATCCTGGAAAAGAGGTAGCGGTGCAAGTGCCCGAACCGGTGATTTCTACAAAAGAGGAAGTGGTGCCAAGCCTTCTTTACAGTCCGGGTCTAACATAGAAATCACCGATGAAATTGAAGTGTAGTAATCGAAGTAAATACTAGTACTGGACTACGAGATTTTTGCCTTGTACAATTTTGTTTCAAGTAGTTGTCCTCATGCGAACAAATAAAAAATTAGAAAACGTTGTACAGGTGCTGTATTCGAACAGAGTAGCTAGTCTATGGGTGTCTACCAGTCTAGACTAGTCTAGTCTAATATTCAAACAGTAGATAATCAACCGCTAGCTCTAGTACTGTGCTATTTGTGGAAGTAGTCTAGTAGGATAGACTTCAGAAAGGACCATGCCGTTGAAATCGAAGAAAAACTATTAATTCTGCAGTAGACTAATAGTAGACTATCTATTTCAGGAGGGTCCGCCAATTAGAGCTCATATCCTAAATTTAGAGTAACGTTACTATTTTACATAAAATTTAACTATGCTAAATAATACCTCAATGAATCCTGTGTTGAAATAAAGTCCCACCTTTGAGTCATGTTGAAACGTGTTGACAGGTGTTGAAATGTGTTGACAGGTGTTGAAATGTGTTGACAGGTGTTGAAATAGTAGTAGTTAGTACTGCTGCTACTACTACTACTAGTAGTACTACTACTACTAGCTACTATTAGCAAGCGCAAATTGTGCCTGCACCTCTACGACTACAACTACTAACTAGTAGCTAGTAGTAGTAGTAGTAGTAGTAGTAGTAGTAGTAGTAGTAGTAGTAGTAGTAGTAGTAGTAGTAGTAGTAGTAGTAGTAGTAG
>Ga0210025_1001507_pt1 | contig 25132 bp, 21 predicted proteins | sample CryGeyme20150102_FD_183989 | JGI IMG/M metagenome (GOLD analysis project Ga0210025, IMG submission 183989) | Groundwater microbial communities from Crystal Geyser aquifers in Utah, USA - Crystal Geyser metaG 2015-0102 (SPAdes) (version 2) | ecosystem: Environmental > Aquatic > Deep subsurface >... | reverse complement strand
TAATAAGCTTGGTTGAATTCAACTCGAATGCAACATTTTGAGCTGTTTTACCTACTGCTTGTTTTTTGAATCCAATGGATACAAATTCGGAAGCATGTTGCAAAAAGCGATTGGTTAAACCGAATCGAGCTCTTTGCTCCAATTGTGCATCACTAGCAGGCCTATTTGATTTTTGCGGAGTTCCACGCATTACATGTATTCCGTTCCAGGTGCTCATTACGACATTTCCAACTTTACCAGTTGAAATGCCAATTTGGGAAGGTTTGATTACTCTTGCCATAGTAGTTTTTAGTATTTATTTAAAGTTTTAATTCGCGGTTGAAAACGGATATCGTTCGCCGCTGGGGTAAACTACAAATGAACACATAAGTAATTGATATAAAATGACTTGAACTTCCTTTGTCTTCCGAAAATTTCCACACTCACTTCCTATTATTTCCAAAAAAATGGAAATTTTCGGAAATGCTAAAATTGAGTAAATATAAAAACGTGCTGTTAGTGTAGGGCAGGAGTGAGGCACGAACGGACGTTCGCGCCAGAAAGCTCGGCAGTTGGTAATAATTGCAGGAAAGGGTTTAGGTGTAAGGAGGATTTTTTCGACCATCGCTTTGTATTACAAAATCAACGTACCACACCAAAATCAGAGCTGTGCTCCAAAATCCCCCTTATGCCGACCATTGTGGCTAAAAAGACAAAAAGACCTTCAAGGGGGATTTTTCGGGCAGCGCTTCGAACTACAAAATTAATGCATCAAAGTATTTAATAAAAGCACGAGCGGACGATCGCGCTATGTTAGATTTTGATTTCCGAGTTCTACAAAACAAAAATCAAAGCTCCGCATTAACCCAATTTCTCATTCATCTTTTCTCATTCATCATTCTTTCATGAACTCATTCAAAATGCAGTTTTCTTCGACTATCCTTCGGGTTTTCTTCGATAAATCGCCCAAATTTGCATGTATTGATGGTATTGGTCGAAGGAAGTACGAACTAAACCACTACTAAACCCGAATGAAACCTCAATAGAATAGAATAGTAATAAAATAATGCTTTTTTTTGCTCAAGTTTACAAAAAGGGATTCTCTCTATATTTGGTCTATGATGAAGCAAGAACTTATCCATTTACTTTCAAATCCTGAGCTATATAGCACTTCCTATAGTTTCCGGCAGATTTCTCATTTGTTACAGATCACACAAACCGCCTCTGATGATAAACAGGGCTCTCTTTCTGAACGATATGATTCAGTAGTAAAAGCGATTCGGAGCTTGTTTAAGCTAGATCTGGGAAACCCTGTTCAAACAGTTGAAACTAGAATACTTCCATTTGAGCTGGATTTAAAAACCTCCTATTTTGAATCGGCTCAAGAAGAGATTGTCTTTCGAGCTTTATATCTAGAAGTTCAACTAATTCTACAAGTATTGACTCATTCGCTGGAGCAGGTGGATCATGATGATGAGAAAGTGTATTTAGATAGAGAATTGGAGACGCTATTAAATGAACGCCTCATTTGTAATGAAAACTATAACCCAGACTTACAAGAATGGCTTGAAACGCTTGATTTTATCTTATGTGCAAATTATTTGTCAAGTAAAAACAGTTTGTTAGACTGGATTTCAGTTGCAGAAAAAAAAGTCGTTCAGTATTCCATTTTTAGACAACAAGCGTATAAGTCTTTTAATCTAAATGAAGAATGGTTGATTTCACAATTCATTAAAGAAAGTGAAGCCAAAGATAGATTCGTTTCAAACTGGTTCAAGGTTCTTGAATTAGAAGGTGTAAGTGAGCATTGTAAAGCTATACTCTTCGATGGCTTATTTATGCAGGCTTGTAGCGCATTCGAAATTTCGTTTATCTCTTTACATAATGTGGATATCAAAAAAGAAAGACTGCGCTTGCAGCAACAATTTATTAAACAAGTTGAAAAGAAAATTGGAGATTCATCACGAAGTCCAACAAAAAATAGACAATTTGTAGTGGAGTTTAAGTCATTTATACAGAATTGGCTTTCAATTTTTGCACATATAAACACTACTTTTTCTATTTCATTGGCGCAACACACGTTTAATTATCTAGATGCCATTTGGGAAGCGTCTGCAAGAAATGCACCTAAAATAGATGTGGAAGAATATGAAGATCGATTTTTCACTCTTCAAGAAGTCGCTGATAAATTGGAAGTTAGTACGAGATCGGTAAGAACATATATTTCTAAAAACGAACTGAAGAAAAGTAAAAAAGGAAATAGATATGGAGTTTATAATTCTGATCTAGAAAATTTTATACAAAATCAGAAATAAAAAATGATTAATTCTAAAAAATAGAATTAAAATATAAATGAGTTTAAATTTAAGTTTTAAAAATGTTGAAAACTTCTTAAGTGCTTTAATATTAATAAAATAAATTGTATAAGAAACTGTATTTTCCCCTTTTAAATAAATCTGTAAGTCAAATAATAAAAAGACATTGTGCATAACTTGAGCCCTTTGTGGATAAGTTTTTAAAATTTTACTTGCACTAGTCTTATGAAGCTTTCTAAATTTGAATTAAGCTATTACTCCTCCTTTTCAACCGGTTGAAGTAATAGATGTGTCGTCGAAAAAAATAAAAAACATCTAATTTCTTATGCCGCTAACTCTGATAGGTTATGCATGAAATTATATGATGTGAAATGAAAAAGTTTAAGAACTATCGTTTTTAAACAAGCAACGCGCTCAAATCTCTTTTAAAGGGTTGAGACACCATTAATAGACAATATAAAAAATTAAAAAGCCAATAGATCTTGATTAGAAATCAAGGTGTAGAGCTTTATGAAAACAACCAACCAAACCACCTATTTTAATTATCATGAAATTTGTAAAAAAAATTTACTCTCAAGAGCAGGGCTTTACAAAAGAACTAAGTGCATTAGTATTTAATGCGCGCGAAGTGCAGTTGCCAAATCCAAAAACTGAATCAGAAGTGCCCATACTAGTGGTTTCAGAAACTCCTTTTACTGGAGCAATTCGTCTCAAAAAAGCTGCTTTAGATGAAGTGCAAGATGAATTAATTCATCCCTTTAAAAACTATTTACCTCAAGATTGGCTATTTGTAAGTTTCTTTGCCAATGAGGAAGAATTCAATCAACATTCTATTCTCAATGAACTCGAACAAGTGGCACAAGTTATCCCATTAAATACTCTACAAACACAAGCAAGACTAGTCAAACGAATGGTGATGCATCGAATTTGGAAACAGTTTGATGATGCTAATCGGATGTATCTTAAAGAATTCCCTCAATCACCGCCACCCTATATACTTTCTCCAAACTTTGTTAGTGATTTAGAAGTCTATGTTCGCCTTGATGACACTTCTGAAATGGCACAATTGTATAAGGAAGCTTATTCCATTGTGAAAAAACGAAATAATGGGGTTCAAACATGGCGAGCCTTTAGTATTAGATTCAATCAAAATCGATTTGATGTTCCTTTTAGTATTAGTATTGCACACAAGGGTTTAAAGCATAGCTTAATTAAGCCAATTCCACTTACAGAAGCCTTGCTTTCTTCCTATTCACGGTTTAGTGTTATAGGAAGGGTCTTCTCCAAAAAGAATCTTAGTCAATTACCAGAACTAGGTAGTCAACTCATTCCTCTAATCTCTCTTCATGAATTGAAAAAAAGCCATTTATTCGAAGCTAAAAGTAGCAAGCGCAATACCTTAAAAGAAGATAAACAGTATTGTGATATGTTTATCAAGCGCTATTATACACCTCTTAAACGAGCTGATGCTCATGCTCCATTCAAATTGTCAAAACCTATTGTTGTTCAATCTCAACATATTCAATCGTTTAGTCCCAAAATTGGAGAACTCGTTTTTGGAAATCATAATAAAGATTTGAATGCAAAAAAGGCATTACGACTTAATGGCCCATTTGAAGCGAGTAAACATCCAATTCACTTACTTCTTATTTATGCTGAATCGGATGAGTCTCATGTGCAAGCATTTTTGCAAAAATCCATTCAACCCTTTGTAAGTGCAAGCGGAATCACGATTAAGAGGCATTACCCAATACCATACAAGGACGAATCGCAGGTTCATTCATTATTGATTTCGAAGTTTTCTTTATTGAGTCCTGAACAGAGTAGCCAAACCTTTGCCTTCATTTTGCATCCGTATTTAAAAACAGAACTAGATGAACAAAAAAGAAAATTGTATTATGAGATTGGCGCTAGTTTATTGAACTATGGTATAGCTTCTCAAACTATTGGAGTGCAACGTTATTTAGATAAAAATTATCCGCATTATATTCCAAATTTCTCTGCATCAAGCACCGCAAAATTGGGAGGAGTCCCTTGGAAACTAGCGCATCCACTTGCAGATGATTTGGTGATTGGTATCAGTTTGTTTAAATCGACTCGTGATGCTCGTTTGTTTTATGGATTTGCTCTTGGTTTTACGGGCGATGGAAGAGTTCAGCATATTGATCGCTTTGAAGACCAAGAAACACGAGAATTGGCAGGAGCAATACGTTTGGCTATTAAAGGCTATTTTTCTGATTCATTGATAAAGACTTCGTTTAAGCCCAAGCGCTTAGTGTTGCATGTTTATAAACAATTAAGTAACAGAGAGTTGAAACATCTAAATCAAGTTTTAAACGAACTTGATGTAGCTATTCCTGTTTATATCGTTACCATTTATCAACAATATTATAATGATGTGTTTATTGTAAATGAATTACGTGAGGATAAAGTAGTCCCAAATGCTACAGCGATTCAAATGGATCAGCATCATTATTTGTTGCAAGCTAATGAATTGTATAAAGAAGACATGCCAACACCCAATTCCTTTCCAAAACAACTCAAAATTGGAATACGTGCAGGCTCAGAGAAATATCCTTTAACCGATAAGATAAAACAAGAACTATTGGAACAAGTGTATCAGTTCAGTAAGCTGAATTTCCGTTCTGTAGCCACACAGCCATTTCCAATAACTGTACTATACCCAAAATGGATGGCAGAAAAACTAGCCTACATGCCCAATGTGACCATTCATCCAAACCTAAAAAACCGATTATGGTTTTTGTAAACAGGTAAATAGGAGAAAGCTGTGTAATTAACAAAACACAGCTGTCTCAAAAAATACCGCTCATAATAATCAAAGCTCCGCACTATTAACCCAAAACAAACCCAAAAAATCCCCCTTTCCAAAAAAAAACTGGCGAAAAAGCGCGAAATGATTTAGCGAAGGGGAATTTGTCGCCAAGTGCTACGCACTAAAAACCAATAAATACACACAAGAAATCCCATAAACCTTAAACATAAACCTGAAGCTTTTTTTATAAAAAACCGCTTCCATTAAAAGTATATCTTTATGTAAGGAACTTTACAAGGAAAATACTGTGTGAAAGAGCAAAATAATCTGATTTAGACTTGATTTGAATGAAAGGGATCAGATTTTTTAGCTTCAAACATGAATTTAGATTTTTAAGTGTCAATTATTAGCAAACACTAAATTTTAATTCTTATCTTTTTCATCTTCAATTTTAATAAAACAGACTTAATGAATATTTTAGTTACTGGTGCAGCGGGATTTATAGGTAGCCAACTTTGTGAGAGATTGCTCAATGATGGCAATTTAGTTTTTGGAATTGATAATTTTGACTCTTTTTATGATCGTTCAATAAAAGAACAGAATCTTTTGCAAAATAGAAGTAATCCAAATTTTATTTTGTTTGAAGGAGATATTACAGATAGTCAATTTTTGGAAAATTTATTCATTACTAATAAGATTGATATAGATGTAATTGTACATTTAGCTGCAAAGGCAGGTGTTCGACCATCTATTTTAGACCCAATCGGATACCAAAAAGTAAATGTAGAAGGAACGCAGAACTTACTTGAACTTGCCAAAAAGTATTCTATCAAACAATTTATATTCGCATCCTCATCGTCTGTTTATGGTGTAAATGAAAATACGCCATGGTCTGAGTCTGATTTTGTACTTAAGCCTATCAGTCCTTATGCTAGTACAAAATTGAGTGGCGAACTACTTGGTCATGTATATAGTCATTTATATGGCATTCGTTTTATAGGGCTTCGATTTTTCACCGTGTTTGGACCTCGCCAACGCCCAGATTTAGCCATTCATAAATTTATTAATTTGATGATGAATGATAAATCAATTCCCTTATTTGGGGATGGTTCCACACGGAGAGATTATACTTATGTAGATGATATAGTTCAAGGTATAGTTGCATCAATTAATTACACTCAATCAAAATATGAGATAATTAATTTAGGGAATCATCAAACAATCTCTTTATTGGAAATGGTACATGTTTTGGAAGTTGTATTGAATAAAAAGGCAAAAATTGAATGGTTACCAATGCAAGCGGGTGACGTGCCAATTACTTATGCTTCCATTGAAAAGGCGTCCATACTTCTAGCTTATGAGCCCAAAACAGCGTTTAAATTAGGAGTTGAAAATCTGATTGCATGGAAGAATAAAATTTGAATAATAATCCCTTGAGAATTATTATTCAAATGTACTTGCCTAGTTTTTGTTAATTTTCAACTCTTAAGTTTTTTGTGGAAAACACATTCATCAATAATTCCCAACGTTAACTAAATTTAAACAATCATGAAAATAGCTGTAATAGGAACCGGATACGTAGGTCTTGTAACCGGAACCGCCTTCGCCGACTCAGGCAACCAAGTTATCTGTGTAGATAATAATCCAGCCAAATTAGAAGCACTTCGCGCCAATAAAATTCCAATTTACGAACCAGGATTAAATATTTTATTCGATCGTAGTGTTCGCGAAGGTCGTCTTCAGTTCACTGACAATTTAGAATATGCTGTTGATAATTCAGACATCGTATTCTTGTGTTTACCAACGCCTCCTGGCGCTGATGGTCAAGCTGATTTAAGTTTTGTACTCAATGTCGCAACAGATATTGGTAAAATTATTAAATCTTACAAAGTATTAGTTAACAAAAGTACTGTACCTGTTGGAACAGCTGACAAAGTTAGAGCAAACGTTTCTGCTGTAACTTCTATGGAATTTGATGTGGTTTCAAACCCTGAATTCTTACGTGAAGGCGCAGCTGTAGAAGATTTTGTAAAACCAGAACGCGTAGTTATCGGATCTTCAAGTGAGCGTGCTACAAAATTAATGGAACAATTATACGAGCCATTTGTACGCAGTGGAAATCCAATTATCGTGATGGACGAACGCAGTAGTGAATTAACTAAATACGCTGCAAACGCATTCTTAGCTACTAAAATCTCATTCATGAACGAAATTGCCAATGTTTGCGAACTTGTTGGAGCCAATGTAGATAACGTACGAAGAGGAATAGGAACCGATACTCGTATTGGAAAACGTTTCTTATTTGCTGGAATCGGTTATGGTGGATCTTGTTTCCCAAAAGATGTACAGGCATTAGACTATACTAGTGACGAATATGGTTATAATTTCAGTATTCTGAAATCAGTAATGGAAGTAAATGATCGTCAGAAATTATCTATCGTTGCCAAAATGGACAAGCATTATGGAAATGATGTTAAAGGAAAAACATTCGGAATTTGGGGTTTAGCTTTCAAACCGGAAACAGATGATGTTCGTGAAGCTCCAGCTATTTATATCATCAAAGAGTTATTAGCACGTGGTGCAAAAGTAAAAGCCTACGATCCTGAAGCGGTAGAAACCTTCAAAATAGCAATTGGTGAATCTGTAGCATCTCAAGTAGAGTTTGTAGCTGATTCAAAAACAGCTATCAAAGATGCTAATGCATTGGTAATTTGTACCGAATGGAATGAGTTCAGAGGAGCAAGTTTAGATGAAATTAAATCAGATTTAATTGAACCAATTATCTTCGACGGTCGAAATTTATTCGATTTGAAAGACGTTAAAGAAAATGGATTTTCCTACTACAGTGTAGGGCGTCCGAATGTGAATTAGCTTAGAAAGTGCATATTGAAAGAAAAGGGTTGAAGTAATGTTTCCCTTTTCTTTTGGATTAACAAATAAGATTCAGCTATTTGAGTTTAAATAGTTAAAAAAGCTTTTCCACAGAAAAGCAGAAACAAATACTTAATAACCTTTGTTGTTAGTAAAGGCAATTGTATTTTTGCTCAAAATGGTCCAATTCTAAGATTTGTTTTCATTATACATTGTAGAGTATATTAATATTATATGTTATTTAACTCCTTAGATTTCGCTCTATTTCTTCCAATTGTATTTTTTCTTTATTGGTTTGTAGCCAATAAGAATTTAAAAATGCAAAACTTGTTAATCGTGGTAGCAAGTTATGTTTTCTATGGATGGTGGGATTGGCGCTTTTTGTCATTAATCCTATTTAGTTCTTTAGTTGATTATGCTGTTGGGATGGGCTTGGAAAAGGAAGAAAATCAACATAAAAGAAAAATACTACTATGGGTTAGTATCCTAGTTAACTTAGGGTTTTTAGGGTTTTTCAAATATTTTAATTTCTTTTTAGACAACTTTGTAACGGCATTTTCTGTATTTGGAATGGAGTTGAAGGCGAATTCATTAAACGTTATTTTACCAGTAGGAATAAGCTTTTATACGTTTCAAACCTTGAGTTATTCCATTGATGTGTATAAGAAAAAACTTGTTCCAACCCGAGATTTTATTGCCTTTTCGGCATTTGTAAGTTTCTTTCCTCAGTTAGTTGCAGGCCCAATTGAACGAGCGACCCATTTATTACCTCAATTTTATACAAAACGTGAATTCGATTATGCTAAAGCAGTAGATGGATTGAGGCAGATTCTTTGGGGATTGTTTAAAAAAATAGTAATTGCAGATAATTGTGCCGAATATGCGAATTTAATCTTTAATGACTCCTCAACTTATAATGGAAGCACCTTAGTACTAGGCGCATTATTCTTCACTTTTCAAATCTATGGAGATTTTTCGGGGTACTCGGATATTGCAATTGGTACTTCAAGGTTATTCGGTTTTGATTTAATGCGAAATTTTGCCTATCCCTATTTTTCAAGAGATATTGCTGAGTTTTGGAGACGCTGGCATATCTCGCTTTCAACGTGGTTTAGAGATTACCTATATATCCCACTCGGAGGAAGTAAAGGAGGAACTTGGATGAAAGTCAGAAATACCTTTGCGATTTTTATTGTAAGTGGATTTTGGCACGGAGCAAATTGGACATTTATAGTTTGGGGAGCCTTAAATGCAATTTATTTTTTACCCTTATTGTTAACAAAAAAGAATCGAACCAATTTGCATGGTGTTGCAGAAGGAAGAATACTCCCTAGTGTAAAAGAATTAATGCAAATGTTAGCCACATTTAGTTTAACTGTTCTAGCCTGGATATTCTTTAGAGCTAAAGATTTAACCCATGCTTTTGATTACCTATCCGAAATTCTTTCGAATTCTTTATTTAAGATGCCTAACACTGTAGAATTAAAAAGTTCTTTAATAGTAATAGTACTGGTATTACTATTTATTGTAATTGAGTGGATTGGTAGAGATGGTCATTATGCAATTGCGCATTTAAATAATAAGTATAATAGAATAATTAGATATTCAATATACTATTCCATCATAATAGCGATAATATGGTTTGGTGGAAAAGAACAAGAATTTATTTATTTCCAATTCTAAACATGAGAAAATTCATAAGTAATATATTTGTTTTTATAATTTCTGGCATTATTTATTCGACAGGTATAATTATTGTTAATTATTCAATTATCAAACTTTATACTTCTCCACAATTAGTAAATTCAGATATATTAATATTGGGAGATTCGTATACAAAACATGCAGTAAATCCAAATTTATTTAAATCGGCAAAAAATTATTCCAAAGAAGGTGAGCCATATATATTAACTTTTTGGAAATTAAAATATTTATCTAAAAAAACTAAAGCTAAGAAAATAATTTTAAGTTTGTCTCATCAAAATATTGCAGAATACAATGATTTAAAATTTTCAGATGAAAAGTGGAGTGATGAAATGATGCTTCGCTCTTATTCAATTGGTAACATTTTTGAAGTACATAAATTTTCAATTATTTCATATGTAAGAACTATAGTAAGACAAATGTTAATTTTACCTCATCTAAAACATTTTAAATTTTTAGGTAATTATAGTAAAAATAATACATCAAATTTAACTAATATTGATGATGTAATTAATACGAGATTTTATTATAAAAATCTTTCCCTTAACTTGTCACAACAAAGTATAAACTATTTAGATTCAATAATTGTATATTGTGACAAGAAAAATATTGACCTATTCTTAATAGAGACACCAGTTCATAAGGATTATTTTAAAAAAATCCCATTAAATATAAGAGACTCATATGAAACTCTTGTCCAAGAAAAAATTGAAGAGGGGGTTTATATTTACAGGAATTCTATAGAATATGTAGACTCTCTATTTTTAAACGCAGATCATATAAATTATGATGGATCAATTAAGTATACAAAACAGTTGATATTAGATTTAAATTTTGAAAGTAAATCAGATAAATGAATATTTTAAAGAAAAATATTGGTTATTTATTTATTGGAAATATTATTTCCCAAATAATTTCATTGATTGGAATTGTATATATCCCTAAGATTATGGGTGTTGAAAACTATGGAATATTTCAAATTATATTAAATTTTATTGCAATGTTCTCAATACTAACGTTACCTGGTTTTGATAGGGCAAATATAAATGAAATAATAAAAGATAAACTTGATGTAAACGAAGTTTTAAATAAAAATATAAATTTAAATTATATTGTTTCTATTATTGGTTCGTTATTAATAAGTATTTTAGCTTTTATTCTTTATAAAAATACAATAATTATTTCAGGAATAATTCTGCTTAGTTTAACAATAATAATTGTATCAATAAAGACAACTATTGAAACTATATACAAAATAAATGAGAAATTAAAATACGTAGCCTTATTTAGTATTCTGAATTCTTTACTAATTACGACAGGTACTTTAGTTATAATTAATCTCACAGATAATATAGTAACACTATTGTTATGGCAAGTAATATCTCAAGTGCTATTATTTACAATAGTCAAAATAAATCTGAAAAATGTATTTAAATTTAGAACGCCGTTTAAAGTTGGGTTTCCAAATAAAATCCAAATGATTAGAGGTGGGAATTATACAATAATTAATGTTTTAAATATTGTTGGTTCAAAAATCGATATATTTATGTTGTCTTTGTTAACTAACCCAATTGAAGTAGGTATCTATGCACTAGCTCAAAGGTTTTTTGAGAAATCAAAATTATTTGGAAATGCAGTAAATGACGCCTTATTTCCAAATTATTCAAAAAAGAAATTCAACAATTTTAAAATAATCTACAAACATGCTGTAACGTTAACTTTAATTGGTGCAGGAACTGGGCTATTACTTTATTTTACAAGTAAATTTGTAATAACAAATTATATTGGAACAAATTTTTTATCCTCTATTGATCTAATTAAAGTTTTGTCGATTAATTTTATATTCGGATTCTCCACTATCCCATTTGGATCTTATTTGGAAGTGAGTGGAAATGAAAAATACGTTATTCAAATAAAGTCGTTTAGAGCTATTTTAAACATACTACTTAATTTAGTTTTTTATTTTAAATATGGTCTTATTGGCGTTGCTTATAGTACCATTGCCTGCACCCTGATACAAGCTTTTTTGACAATATACATTGCCAGAGTAATTTTTAAAAGAAATCAAAATTTATTATGAAGTATAAATATGTAAAAATTTTTGGTGAAAGAAACACTGGAACTAATTACTTAAGTAAATTGATTATAAGTAATTTTCAAGTTCAAGAGTTAAGAGGAACAGTCCCTAAATGGCCATTAATGAAAAGTGAGTATGCCCGTGATTTATATTTCAGATTAACACATAAGTACAACTTTGGTTGGAAGTATTCAATAGTTAATGAAGATATTTTAAAATCTAATAAAAAATACAAAGATACTTTATTTTTATTTCTAGTTAAAAATCCATATAGTTTTTTATTGTCTCTACATCGACGACCTTATCATAATGAAGATTTTAATAATTTGAGATTTGGTGAATTTATTAATACTAAATGGCAGGCAAGGAGTAGAGACAGTTATTTAAATAAAAATTTTAATAATCCAGTGGAATTATGGAATACGAAAAATCATAGCTATTACAATTTTTATAGAAAAAATACATCAAATTCGTTATTAATTAAATATGAAGATTTACTAGCAAACAATGAAGTAATATTAGATGAGATATCTATGTTTTTAGAAAAGAAAGATGTAGATTATAAATATGTAAACGAGTCTACAAAAGGAGATGAGTCGAAGTACGAGGATTATAAAGACTATTATCTAAAAGAAAAATGGAGAGATAAATTAGATAAAGAGCATTTTATTCTTATTAATAATAAGTTGGATTCTAATTTGGCTGAAAAATTGAAATATGTTTTATTATAATATAAGAGAGAGCATAAGATGTTTTGCTTTTTAATTCAATACTGATAATTGCTAATGGTTTCTTAAAACCATATTTTGTTCATTTAAAGCTATTGTAAATTAACCTTCTTTAAAATTAATGAAATTCCAAAACGAACAAGACAAATTAGAGTTTAATAATACTTCGAATTCAAACGGAAGGTATCAAGGTGAGAACCCGATTGAAGGCAGTAAGAAGAATTATGATGGGGATATTGAAATTCGACAAATTATAGCACTTATAATTTATAATAAGTGGTGGTTTGTTGGTATTATTAGTTTAATTACATTAATAGCTTTAGTCATATCAATTAATATGACACCAATATATGAGAGTGAGGGAACTATAATAATTTCAACTGCCTCTAATCGATATACGATGTCTGGATCTGATATTTCTAGTTTACTCATGTCAAGTTATGGTATAGGAGTTGGGTCTAATGTTGATAGTGAACTAGAAATACTTAACTCAAGAAGTATATCATTTATTTTAGCAAATAAATTGTTGGTTGAAAAATTTGATATGAATGGTAATATTTACCCTTTGTTATGGAGGAATTATCCAATTGACTCAACTTTAACTACTGCTGATACTGTTTCAATAAGAATATTGAATCAAAAAGAAATCACACCGAAAGGGGGGAAGTTCTCAAATATATTGTCAATTAAGTTTTTGTCACCGTCTCCAATTGAAGCTTGGAGATTAGTAGATTTAATTATAGATACTTATTCAGAAGCTTCTACAAGTAGTAATAGAATTCAAGCAAAAGCCGCTTTAAAATTTTTAAGTAACGAATTAGTTAATGTTAAAAAAAATGTTGATGTTAAAGAAGAAGAGTTGAGAAATTTTATGAATAATTCTCAAATTGTAGAATTAGATACACAAACTAAAGAATTAATTCAAACATTATCTGGCTTACAAAGTGGGTTACAAAATATAGAAGTACGGTTAGCTGCTACGAATGATGCTATTAAGAGTTTAATCAATGAAACGGAGGAAATTAAACCGAGTTTATCTAATCAATTTAATAGTTCTATAGCTCCAGTTCTTCAACGGTTGCAAGTTCAACTAGCTGAATATGAAACAGAAAGAATACTTTATATTTCAAAAAATCCAAATATTGTAAAGAATAATTTTAACGAACCTAGATTAGCACAATTAGAAAAACAAATAGAAATCTTAAAGAGTGAAATATATAAAACGACAAAAGAAGTGATCGAATCAGACAATCTTCAACTTCTAGGTTACTTAAACTCATCAGATGGAGGGGTCGCTAGTCGACTAATCTCTATTAAAGATCAACTTTTAACACTAAATATTGAAAAAAGCCAAAATGAGGCACAAAAAGCAGTATTACTTAAACAAATTTCACAATACGAGTCTTTCTTTAATGAATTACCAGATAATATGATGCAATTGGCAAAGTTAAAACGTGATTTATTAGTAAATGAGGGATTATATATGAGTCTCGCGAAACAATCTGCTGAAATGGCACTGTGGGAACAGACTCAGTCTGGTTTGGCTAGAATAGTAGATACAGGTTATTTTCCTAAAAGGCCGATTAAGCCTCAGAAAAAATTAATTGTAATAATTGGATTTTTTATTGGTCTAGCATTATCTGCTGCTTTTGTTATAATATCAGAATTTTCTAAAAAAGAAATCGATTCAGTTGAAAAATTAAGAAATAAAGGATATCCAATACTATCAGTAATTCCTGATTTGGGGCCTTACATAAAAAATCACTTTGATGGAAAAGAAACTGTAGATGTGGCTGGACATAAAATATCTACTAGTTTAGTCACTTTATTAGATTCAATCTCTCCAATTTCAGAATCTTATCGTAGGTTACAAAGTAACATAATGTATTCAAAACCAGATGATCCTTATAAAGTGATCCTAACAACAAGCTCAAATAAATCTGAGGGTAAAACTACTTTGTCATCAAATCTTGCAATAACTATGGCTGAAACAGGTAATAAGGTTTTACTAATTGATTGTGATTTTAGACGACCAAGGATTCATTCAATGTTTGGAATTAAAAGTAGTCCAGGATTAGTTGATTTGCTATTTGAAGAAAGCGATTCAAAAGACTTCATACATAAGACAGTCGTAGAGAATGTATTTATATTACCAGCCGGTAATCGTCCACCTAATCCAGCAGAGATTAATAGATCAAGAAAATTAAGTAACTTAATTTCAAAATTACGTTATGAATATGATTATATAGTATTGGACACTCCCCCATATGGTATTATAACTGATGCTGCTCCATTAATTAAATTGGCGGATGGAGTTGTAATTGTTGCTAAATTTAATCAAACTAAAGATGGCGAATTAGACCATACAATTGATAGTCTAAAACGAATAAATGCAAATGTTATTGGTTCAGTTATGACAGCATTTGATGCAAAGAAGACAAGTGGTTATTATTACACAGATTATTATTATCAGTATAGTTACGAATCATATAACGATTATGATAAACGCTAATTAAATAATAATAATAGTTATTTAACTTATTGAAAATAATGAAAAAAATAATATTTATAATATTCCTAAATTGCATTAATTATTCATATTTATTTGCTCAACAGGGCTTAATGATGCAATCAAATCAAATGCGATTAGGAGCTGGTATAATTAGAATTGCAGAACCTGGGCAAATTGCAGATACGGTAAATGTATGGGGTGACATTCAAAATTCAGGTAGATTTTTAATTCCAAAGGGAACATCATTAGCACAGTTAATATCATATGCAGGTGGTCCTGTAATATTTAGAGCAGGAGATGTTCTAATTGATTGGTCAGTAATAAAATTAGAAATAGTAGTAAGTAGAAAAGGTGATTATTCAAAGCCGAACAAATTTTCATTTTATTATTCAGAATCAGTACCTAAAAATTTCTCAGATTATCAATTAGGTAACGATGATGTTATTGTCGTTCAAATTAAAAGAAAGAGAAATTGGCGAGACTATTTACAAGTGATAGGACCAATCGCGAGTACACTAACAGCTACTATTTTACTGTATAATTTAGTTAGAAATACATTTTAAAGATGTTACTTTTAATTTTATTAAAATAATATAACTTGTCTATTACTATGTCTGAATTGATTGAAAAGCAACTTTTTATTATAGGCGCAGAAAAATGTGGTACAACTTCTCTGTATCGTTATTTAGATAATCATAATGAAATACAATTATCTATACCAAAAGAACCGATTTTTTTTGAAGCAGAATATAATAAAGGTATAAAATATTATTTAGAAACATATTATGATGCAACTAATTTAAAGAATAAAATTCTTGTAGATGCTAGGCATCGAAATTTATTTTTACCATACGTACCTAGTCGAATTAGGAAAACAGTTAAAAATCCAAAATTTATTGTATTATTAAGGGAGCCAGTTGAAAGAGCAATTTCCCATTGGACTAGCAGATATATTAGTAAACAAGAACATTTAGAATTTAAAGATGCAATTGAAGAAGATTTATTAAGAATTGAAGCAGGCTTAAATTTTGGTGAAAATAATTCAGATATAATATGGAAGAATAATTTAAAAAGTACAGATAGTAAAAAAGGTGGCTTTTATAATATATTTTTTAGAACTTATGTAGACACAGGCTTCTATTACGAACAATTAAAACGTTATTATGACATCTTTGGTAAAGAAAATATTAAAGTTTATTTTTCTAAAGAATTAGAGCAAAAACCTAAAGAGGTAATGAAAGATATCTTTGAGTTTTTAAAAATAGAAGATAAATCTGATCATATTAATTATCAAAAATATAATAAAAGCGCAGACAAGCAATTGATAAAAAAAAAGAGTAAGTCGTTTAATTATTTATACAAGCTAATTAAAAAAATAATACCTAACGATATAATAATAAATTCCAAAAGAATCTTGTATAAAATTAAATTTAACAATAATAAATTAGACAAAGCAACAATTGATAATTTAAGATTAATTTATCAAAAAGAGAATGAGAAGTTAAATATATTGATAGATAGAGAAATTATATGGTAAAAAAAAATATACTTTTAGTGACAAATCAAATAAATGGAAAAAATGGATGGTCGACAGTTGGGGCAAATATTTATTTGTATTTACAAAATGACAAAGTTTATAATGTTGACGTAATTGAATACAATCATACGAATTTAAAGCTTAAAAATATTTTATATAATATCTATGTAAGTATTTTTCATATAAAAAATAATAAATACTATGACTTAATTTTATGTAATGTGGAAACTTTAATAATAAACGCATTGTTATTAAAAATAAGATTTAAAATTAAAAAAATGGGAATGATTGGACATGGAACTTACGCAATTATTCCATTTATTTATTTGAAATATTTTTACTTTAGAATTGTCAAAAAAAGTTTAGATTTTATAATTGTACCAAGTGAGTATACTAAAAATCAAGTAAAAAAATGGTATTCTGGATCAATACATAAAATTAAATGGGGAGTGAATAGTAAAAATATTAATTTCAAGTATTATAGTAAAAATAATAATAATCTGTTATTCATAGGAGAATTAAAAGAAAGGAAGGGTGTAGAAATATTGTTAGAACTTTTTGAAAAATTATCCTTAAAATATGAAGTAAAATTAAATATAGTTGGTAAATATAATAATCATTACAAAACATTAATTAAAAATCATAAATATAGTAATAATATTGTATTACACGGATCGGTTGATGATAGTCAACTAGACTCGATATTCAAAAACACGAAAATAAATATATTACCTTCAGTATCAAAAAATAATCATTTTGAAGGTTATGGACTAGTACATCTTGAAGCAAATGCTTATGGCATTCCAACTATTGGATCATACGATTGTGGGAATGAAGAGGTCATTAAAGACAATTTAAACGGATATTTATGTAATCAAAATGATATAGATAGTTTATATTCTAAAATATCCTTATTACTATCAGATGATATTTTATACAAACAGATAAGTATAAAAGCATTTGAGTTTGCAGCTAAGAATTCATGGGAGATGAATTTAAGAAGTTTGAATGAAATACTGTAAAAAAAATGTACATTAAGAATTGAAATAAATTAAATGAAAATAGTTTTAGATATTGGAATTATACCTTCAAAAAATGCATCAACAATGCAGATAACTAAGATGGCAAATGCATTTAGTTATCTGAATAATGATGTAACTTTAATTGGGAATAAACATCGAACTACATTATTTAATAAATGTGATATAACCAATTATTATAATATTAATAACAATATTAATATTAAGTTAATAATATGGATTCCTAGAATTCCTTTTTATAATGAAATATATTCCATATACAAGTCCAAAGAGATAATAAAGCTATCTCCAGATATTGTTATTACTAGAAATATTAGAATACTGAAAATATTAATTAAAAATAATATTAATGTAATATTTGAATATCATCATCCTTTTAAAGATAAAAGTGAATATTCGATATTAGAAGAATGTATTAATAACAACAATTTTAAGGGAATAATTGTTATAACAAAGTCATTAAAGAATCATTTCATTAAAATCTTACCAAATCTCATCAATAAAATATATGTATTACCAGATGGTGCAGAAATAAATAATGAAAATGAAACTGAAACTGAAACAATATCACTTACAAATAATAACAATAGAAATATTAATATTGGATACATTGGTTCTTTATATCCAGGAAAAGGTATAGAATTAATTTACAAATTATCTAAAATTGCTAAAAATTATAATTTCCATGTAATTGGTGGTAATTCAAAAGATATACGAAAATGGGAAAAAGTAAGCAGTAATATTAAAAATTTATATTTCCATGGTTTTGTAAATCAAATTAATCTAAATAAATATAAAAATGCGATAGATATATTTTTATTGCCAAATCAGGAAAAAATAATTATTGGTGACAATATTAATATCGGTGAATTTACTTCGCCTCTAAAAATGTTTGAATATATGGCAATGGGTAAGCCAATTGTAGCTTCCAATTTAAAAGTTTTAAAAGAAATATTAATTGATAGATATAATAGTTTATTAGTTGAAGCAAATGATGAAAATGAATGGCTCAATTCAATTGAAGAACTTGTTACTGATAAAACTTTAGCAAATTTTATTAGTAATAATGCCAAAAATGATATTATAACAAAATATTCATATGATAAAAGAGCAGAAAATATAATAGAAATATGTTTAAAAAATTAGTTATATATGTTTATTGAAGAATATATAAATGTAATATATATACCTACTTTAGAACAGGGTGGGGCACAAAATGTTATGATTTCTGTTGCAAATGAAATTTCTAAAAAAGGTGGTATAATTTATGTATTTTCAAATTATGGGGGTGGCTATATTGATAAAATAGATGAAAAAGTACGATTGATAATTTTTAATAAAAGGTCTTTGTTCACTGTTTATAATCAATATAAGATTTTAAAAAAGTATAATTTAATAAATTATTTAGCAACAACACCTCAATGTATTATGGCTAGTCTTATAATCAAATTAATAATAAGATTATTTAATAGGACATCTAGAATAAGGTTAGTCGTCAGAATTGCAACTCATCAATCAAGTTTTATTAAAAATCAAACAAATCTCCTTTATAAAGTATATTATTGGTTAATTGCTAGATCAATAAATTATGCTGATAGAATAATTGTTCTTACCAAAAGTATGTTTGATGATATTTCTATATATGTTAATAAGACCAAAGTAGATATAGTTAAAAACCCAACATTAAATAATGATATTAAAAATAATTATAAAAATATTGTAAAAAAATATAGTAATAATTTGTCTAATTACGATAAAATAGATATCCTAGTATTAGGAAGGTTAGCTAAAAAAAATAATATACTAGATATTATTAAAATAATGAAAAAATTAGTAGCAGATGGAAAATACGATTATTGTTGCAAAATAATTGGAGCTGGAGATGAGTATAATAATATAAAAAAAGAGATCGAAATAAATGGTTTAACTGATAATATAAACTTACTTGGAAGTATTAACATTCCTTACGAATACTTATTAAAATCCGATTATTATTTCTCAACCTCAATAATGGAAGGTAGTCCTAATGCCTTAATTGAAGCTATGTATTTTGGCAATTATCCTATAGTTTATGATTGCCCTGGTGGTCCAAAAGATATAATTCAAAATAATTGTGGTGACTTAATAGAGATTGGAGATATTGATACTTTTTGCGCTAAATTTTACAGCGTATTAGAAAAAGGATATTCAAAACAAATGATTCATGAGTCTGTAAAAGAGATGTATGATATTAATAATATTGTTCATAAATATATTGAGTATTTTAAAATATGATTATATTTAGAAATAAAATATTAATTGCATACATCATATTATTTACATTTTATAGAATTGGTTTAACAAGTGAACTATTTTATTTAGGTATTATTTCATTAGTAATATTTTCAATTATTGGAAATAATTATAAAATAAAAATGGAATCATTTTTATTAATTTTAACTAAATACACAACATTTGCAATACTTATATCAATATTTTTCTTAAAAGTAGATATTCTATTCTATAAACAATTACTGAAAGAAATGGTACTAATTTTATTGCCATTTATTATATCCAATGTGTTTATTATGGGAAGAAATAATGAACAAAGAAATAAAATATTAAACTTGTTATTTGTATCTCATCTAGTAATCTACGTATTGGAAATGTATATGAAAGGACAGTTATTCAGTATGTCATTTCTACAAATTGACGATATTTCAAATTCAGATTATGAAAGTGAAAGTAGTTTAGCATTCGTTTTTGGATTATTTTTTATATATTATATTACAATTGACACTGAAATAAAATATAAAAAAATATTTATTGTTTTAAGTATTATACTGGTTTTATTGTCTGGGAAAAGAATAGTTCTTATTGGTTCTTTGATATCTATATTATTTTATTATCTATATCCAAAGAAATTAGTAAAATTAATACCGGCGTTAGCGGTAATCGCTAATGTTTTATATGTCTATTTTATATACTCATTTTCAAATGGTGATTATGATGATATTATTTACAATTTATTGGGAGTGAACTCAAACCAGATATCAATGGGTAGACAATATGTATATGAATCTTATTTTCAAAAGTATCCAATTAGTATTACTCCTTATGGTTTAGGAAATGCTGTTGTATTTTTACAAATTAATTCATTTAAGTTGCACAATTTGCATTCTGATATAATAAAATACTCTTCAGAATATGGAATGTTTATATTTTCTGCTTACTATTATCTGACTTATAATGTGTTAAAGAAAGATAAGTTACTACTTGGTATACTTTTATATAATAACATTTTAATGCTATCTGATAATGTTTCAGTGTATGTATTTTATTTAATTTTGATGTATCTAATTTTAATAATTGTTAATAAATCGAATGAACCTTAAAGTATCAAACCTTAAATATCAATTATGGGCTATTTTGTCAAGGAATATATTTGGATTACCTTTTTTTTATATTTATGCAATTTATAAGTCTTGGAAAGGTGTTATAAATAAAAACACTTATGCTGTTATTGAAGGAATGCCAAGGTCAGCTAATACATATACTATAGCATTATTAAAAGTTTTTTATCCTAATATAAAACTTGCGCATCATATGCATGGTATATTACAATTTAAAGTAGCTTCAATATTTAAAAAAAGAATGATATGTCTTATTAGGGAGCCAAAGGATATTGTTGAATCACTTTTAATAAGACAAGAAGGTATAAATCCTAAGAATATATTAAGAGAATATATTAAATTCTATACTTATATATTACACAAAAAAAGCATTAAAATAATATATTATTCAGAAATTATTAAAAATCCTAATATTATTTTTAAAGCATTAGATTTAGAAATTCCAATTTATCCTTCAAATCTTGAAAATCTCATCAGGATTAAGATTGAAGACATGGAAAAAATGGACAGTAATTCAAATCAAGTCAATAATTATAAAGTTGGTTATCCTACTAAAGAGAGAGAATTATTAAAGAAAAAATTAACATTTGAAATATGGAATAAATATAACATTAACTTACTTCGTGAATGTGATGAATTATTTAGTGAAGCATTGAAGAGGAGTTATTTATAAAATGAAAATATATTATAAATCTCTTACTGGTGAATTAAAATTAAATTACAATACACGTAATTTAAAGCCTTTTATAATAATATTATTTTTTAGAATTTCTAACGGCTTTGCATTATCTAGGTTTATTATTATTAGAATATTAGGTATTCCACTTAGAATATTATATAGAATATTAATAGAATGGACACTCGGTGTAGAATTGCCAGATACAACTCAATGTGGATGGGGTTTGAAAATTCATCATGGTGTTGGATTAGTGGTTAATCCCAATGTAATAATTGGAAATAATGTTACTTTAAAGAATAATACTACAATAGGCTGTTATTCTGACTATAAAGATAATTGTTTATTTTACCCGAAAATTGGAAATAATGTGATTATTCATGCTAATACAGTTATTTTTGGAGGAATTGAAATCGGAGATAATTGTATAATTGGCGCGGGATCTGTAGTTAATAAATCTTTTCCACCAAATTCAATAATTGCAGGTAATCCTGGGCGTCTAATTAAAACTATAAATATTGATTAGAGGTTTGATGAAAGTATGTTTAATCCATAATTATTATACTCAAGCAGGTGGCGAAGATGGTGTTCTGTCAGCTGAGATAAAGTTGCTATCTGAGAACAGTGTAGAAAATATAGCGATTACAAAAAAAAGCTCAGCGTTAAGTAAACTTCAGCTTGGAACTAATTTTTTTATGAATAGCGTTTATTCAGAGAAATCAAAAAAGGAAATAAAACAAAAGCTTATCCTAGAAAAACCTGATGTGGTTCATGTTCATAATTTCTATTCCTTATTTACACCTTCTATTTATGATGCCTGTCAAGAGTTGAAAATTCCAGTAGTTCAAACATTACATAATTTTAGAATTATTTATCCCAATGCTTTATTATACAATAATGGGCAAGTAGATTTACGAACCATAACAGGTTCGGCATGGCAAGTTGTAAAAGATAAGGTATATCATGATTCATATATAAAAACAGCTGTTATGGCTCGTTTTATTGAATATCATAAAAAAAGAAATACCTGGAATACAAAAGTTGATAAGTTTATTGCTTTAACTGAGTTTTCAAAAAATGTATTTGTACAATTTGGTATTGAATCAGATAAAATTATAGTTAAGCCAAATTTTCAATTTCAATCAACTGAAAATATTGATTCAGCAAATCAAGTAGAATTACCTAGAGAAGACTTTGTTTTATTTGTAGGTAGAATTTCAGAGGAAAAGGGAATTGTACAATTGGTTAAGGAATGGATTGAAAAAAAATCATCCGTTAAATTAAAAATTGCAGGTGAAGGCCCTTTATTTAAAGAATTAAGTGACATTGTTAATTCATCTGGAATAAGAACGATTGAAATTCTTGGTAATCAACCTAAAGAAGAAATTAAAAAATTGATGAATCAAGCGAAAGCGCTTGTTTTTCCATCGTTATGGTATGAAGGCTTTCCAATGGTTTTAGTTGAAGCATTGTCCAATGGTTTACCTGTAATTACAACAAATATTGGAAGTCAAGCCTCTATTATAGTGGATCAATTTACAGGTTATCACGTTTCAGTAGATTCATTATCAAAAATGATTGAACAAGCTTCAATAATAATAAGTGATGATGGGATATTTACACGCTTAAGTGAAAATGCAAAAAACGAATTTGTTAAAAAATACACAGATAAGGTTAACTTTAATCAACTTATGAGCATTTATAAGGAAGCGATTGAATTAAAGAAGAAAGATGGCCAATAAATCAGTTTCCATTTTAGGTGTACCCATATTTAATGGCAGTCTTTCAGAGTTGTTGGATAATTTCAGTAAAGCTATTGAATCAAATAAAAAACTAAGGGTTTGTGTAACACCAGTAAACAATGTCATTTGGGCCCAAAAAGATGAACATTTAAAAAAGCTTTATCAAACTGCAGATTATTGTACAGCTGATGGAGTTCCCTTAGTGTGGGCATCAAGATGGCTTGGGAATCCTATCGCAAGCAGATCAACCGGTTATGATATTTTGCCAGAATATGCCAAAATTGCCGAAGAGAAAAAGTACTCCTTTTATTTTTTAGGTGGTGCAGAAGGTGTTGGTGAGGATGCAAAAGCTAATTTGTTAAAAACATATCCTAAATTAAATATATCTGGTATTTATTCTCCTCCTTATAAAAAGGAGTTTTCGGAAGAAGATATTGATGTAATGGCTTCAAAAATTAATGAATCGAATCCAAATGTTATATGGGTTTGTATGACTGCGCCCAAACAAGATTTTTTGATAGCAGCGTTATTGCCAAAAATTAATGCAAATATTGCAATTGGAATTGGTGCTTCATTAGATGTAGTTGCAGGTCGGTTTAAAAGACCTCCAAAATGGATACAAAATAATGGTTTAGAATGGCTTTATAGATTAGTTAATGAACCCAAACGATTGTTTAGAAGATATGTCATTGAAGCTCCTCAGTTCATACCATTGATTGTAAAACAAATTATTAAAGAGAAAATTCAATCTAAAAAATAATAATATGAAGATTTATGTAGCTGGTCATCGTGGAATGGCAGGTTCGGCAACTGTTCGCTCTCTTAAGAAATCGGGATATTCAGAAATTATTACAGCAACACGTTCAGAGCTTGATTTAATGAATCAAGCAAAAGTAAAAACCTTTGTTGCAGAACAAAAGCCTGATGTTATTATTATTGCGGCTGCCAGAGTTGGTGGAATACTAGCTAATAATGATTTCCCCTATGAGTTTTTGATGGAGAATTTGATTATCGAGACCAATTTGATTCAAGCAGCGGTTGAAAACAACATAGAAAAAGTCATTTTCCTTGGCTCTTCATGTATTTATCCAAAATTTGCTGAACAACCTATTCGTGAAGATTCACTCTTAACAGGTCCTTTAGAGCCAACCAATGAATGGTATGCGATTGCAAAAATTGCTGGCGTAAAATTGTGTCAATCTTTGAGAAAAGAATATGGAAAGAACTACTTTTCTTTAATGCCAACCAATTTATATGGTCCTTTCGATAATTTCGATCTGAAAACATCACATGTGTTGCCAGCCATGATTCGTAAGTTTCATGATGCAAAACTAAATGGAAATACGCCTGTAACACTTTGGGGTTCAGGAACACCATTACGTGAATTTTTACATGTAGATGATCTAGCAGATGCCATCGTATTTGCCATGCAAGCTGAATATCTGGATGATTATCTATACAATGTAGGTTTTGGTTCTGATTTAACTATTAAAGAATTAGCAGAAACGATTCAAAAAACGGTTGGTCATGAAGGCGAAATTGTTTGGGATAGCACAAAACCTGATGGAACGCCAAAGAAATTAATGGATTCATCAAAATTCAGAAGCTTAGGCTGGAGTCCGAAAATAGGTTTAGAAGAAGGAATAGAATCTACTTATAAATGGTTTTTGGAAAATGGAAGTAGCTTGAAGTTGGAAGCTTGAAGTTGGAAGTTGGAAGCTTGAAGTTGGAAGTTGGAAGCTTGAAGTTGGAAGTTGGAAGCTTGAAGTTGGAAGCTTGAAGTTGG
>Ga0210025_1001503_pt1 | contig 25179 bp, 25 predicted proteins | sample CryGeyme20150102_FD_183989 | JGI IMG/M metagenome (GOLD analysis project Ga0210025, IMG submission 183989) | Groundwater microbial communities from Crystal Geyser aquifers in Utah, USA - Crystal Geyser metaG 2015-0102 (SPAdes) (version 2) | ecosystem: Environmental > Aquatic > Deep subsurface >... | reverse complement strand
CTCACACCCTTGGAGCTTACTAATGGTTCGGGACGTTACTCCCGCCCATAGGAGACTTGCACTCCCAAGCGAAAAATTGTTTCAAAGAACAATGTATCTTCCCGATTATTAGCTATTTTATCGGGGCGATGAGCCATTCGTGGCACACACAAACGGTATATGCCAAGCTGCCCTATTCTACGCTGCGGTATTGCAGTTCAGCATATACCGCCACCGTTGTGCCGCATGTCATCAAGAACAAAACATTATGATAGGAATTAAACTAGCATATTATAGGAAAAAGGATTGGAAACGATTTGTCAAGATAATTGCTGACCGTGAAAGAATGCATTACACATGGCATGATTGGCATAAAGATTTTGAAAAAACAAAACAAGATTTGACCAATCTGGGATTCGATGTTGTTGATATTGTTGTAGATTTGGATGAATTAACGGAGTATTGTAGGCTGAAAGGAATAACAAATGATGGAAAAGCTCGTTCTCAGTTTGTTCAAGAAAAATAGAGATTATGGGATTTAAGAAAATATCGATAGAAAAATATGTGGAACTACACTTAAAAGTAACCCATCCGAAAACAGAAATGATTTGGAAAAAAGACTTAAAAGTGCATTGAAAGATTATAGAAATAGAATTAAGTGTTCATGTGGGAATGACATCTGGGTGATTGGTTCTGCTGTAGTTGGAAATAGTTGTTTTACTTGCATCACGGGTGAAAGTGAACCAACTGATGATTATGAAATTGATTCAGCAATAAAAAAACAAGCAGACAGAAAAGGTCAAAGACACATTGATAAAATGTAACGAAATTGATTCAATATACGCTTTCAGGACAAAAATCGGCCAATAATTTGGTGAAAATAGGTTACAAAATCCAACTTAGTATAGTTGCATTTGCAGCCAAAATAATGACAACTAAAAATCCAAAAATTATCCATTATTCAACTTTTTGAAAAATGTGGGTAATCAGAGGGGACTAACTGATTAAAAAATGATGCACGAAAGCTTAACTATGTTTAAAAAATATTAGCCACACCAGTGTGTATTCGAGCAGTTTTAGGCCGCTTCAACAGTGTGATAGTTCGATAAGTAATTCCCCCACAAACGACTACGATTCTTACACTCATCGTTAGGAAAAACTATTAGAAATCATAGCACTTTACAAATACCTCAGATGAGGTATTAACTTTTTAGGATTATATAGATAGGTTTTTAATTGAACGTACACTTACTCAATTAATCATGAAATTATGAAAAACCTTCTACTACTAATTTTAACATTGACTTCCCCTCCACTATTTGCACAATGGATACATGCGCCCAATTCCGAGAATGTATATTTTGGGTACGGTGGTTTCGGAATGGTTGGTGATACCTTATTCACTGGTGCAGAAATAGTGAATACCAGCGATGCTAATCTTAAGGCTTTATATAAATCAGGAGATCAAGGACTCTCTTGGGAAAAAGTGAATGCAGAAAGTGGATTGACCAATCAAAATATTTTTTTCTTATCCGTATCGAATGTTGACAGCCTACTGTTTCTAGCGAGTAATAGATATCTGCACTCTTCCAAAGATGGAGGAAGAAATTGGGAAATTGATGGAGATTTTCAGCAAGGCGATGAGCATGTCCTCGTTCACTTTGTCAAACAAGGTAATGTGGTTATCGGAGCAGCTCAAGGTAGTACAAATGATGGTGCAGATGGCGTATTTAAAAAAGTTGGTGATGGAGAATGGGAAGCAGCAAACGAAGGACTTCCAGATGGAAAAGACGGAGAAATTGCACCACAAATTTTTGATATGATTGTATCAGAGGATAGAATTCTTCTTACTGCTGGGACAGATGTTTACTTCTCTGACGATACAGCTAAAACGTGGGATAAATATACTGGAAATGGTGTTAGAATAAATAAACTTGCATCTGGCAATGGTATCGTTTTAGGTTCTGGACATGAATTTTTTAAAAGTTCTTATCTATACAAATCAACTGATAATGGTATTAATTTCGAACGAATCACAATTCCTCAAGGATTATCTCCAGGTAGTTTTTCTTTAACATTTATGAATTCATTAGAGTTTATAGATGGAGTATTCTATGCTGGTATAGAAGCGTCTTCAACTGAAAATGGTGGGGTTTATTATTCAAGCGATGGCGAAAATTGGGAACTATTAGGTCTTAAAGGATCAAGAGTAACATCTGTAACTCATACTAAAGATTACATTTTGGCTGCTGTGAATTATTCTTATGTATCAGATTCATTACTTGGTGTCTGGGCATTCCCAAAATCGGAATTAATGACTACTTTTAACGAAATAAGCGAAGAACCTTCTCTTTTTAAGCTAGAGCAGAATTATCCAAACCCGTTTAATCCTACTACAACTATTTCATTTAGCTTAAATCAGTCTGAAAATGTTACCTTAAACGTATTTAACAGTCTTGGCCAAAAAGTAGCGACTCTTGTTGATGGTGTAAAAGCATCAGGCACTCATAGTGTGCAATTTAACGCATCATCACTTTCTAGTGGATTGTACAGCTATCAAATACAAGCAAATGGCAAGGTGAGCACAAAGAAAATGCTTCTTATTAAGTAACATTTAGAGAATATAATTCAAGATTGAAGGGCGGTTTATATCATTATTGACTGCCCTTTTTTTGGAATAAATATATAACCAAGTTTTGTTTTCTATGGAACTGAGTTCGGGATAAAGATTATTACAATAATTTTAAACAAAACCCAGAATAAACAATGGAGAACGTCAATTGGCTTAAGAAGCACAAGCGGACGCTTGCGCTAGAAGTGCACGGGATGACCGTTTTTTTACGAAAACCACTGCCTTTTTTTAAAAAACGAAGTCCGAAAGTTGAATTAGAATCTGAGTAAGATTTTTATTCAAGTCTAAACTGCAAGTTGAGAAATTAAGCAATTCTAGCTTCTTGTGAATCGATGTAGAACTAGAAAACTTGTTTAGTTTATATTGAAAATCATACTTGAAACGAGTCCTTATCCCGAACTCATTTATTACAAAAACTGATTATTGAATCAGACCTTTAGAAAGGGCAAACCTAACCATAGCAGCTCTAGTGTGCACGTGAAGTTTACTATAAACATTTTTAATATGTGTTCGAACGGTATGTGGGCTAATAAAATAGTTTGATGCGATTTCTTCAGTTGAAAGATCGTCTACAATTCCTTTTATGATGTCAACTTCACGATCAGATAGTGAGAATTCTTCTTGAACTTTTTTAGCTTCTTGTACTTTCGAGTCTTGATTCGTTTTTATGTACGACAATAATTTGGATGCAATAGATGGAGAGAGCATTGCTCCACCACCGTAAAGCTCTTTTATCGATTCAACATATCGCCCAATCGGATCGTCTTTCAATAAATATCCAGATGCACCGGCGTGAATAGATTGATATATTTTTTCGTCATCTTCAAAGACGGTTTGTATAAGAATATCTATTTCAGGATAAATAGTTTTTATTTTTTTAGTAGCTTCAATCCCGGTCATACCAGACATTTCGATATCCATTAAAATAACTTGGGGTTGAACGTCTTTTGGGAGTTGATTAAGTTTTTCGATGCCTTGAATCGCATTATGTGCTTCCATAACGATATGTATATCATCGTAAAAACCAAGTCGTGCTATTAATCGGTCTCTAATTTTTTTCTGGTCTTCTATTATTCCTACTCTTATTTCCATGGTATAAATGAACGAATTTAAACTAATTTGGTAAATACCCTAGTTGAGGTATAATGGCATTTCAATTAAAATAGAAGTGCCACTTTCTGGTTGACTTCCTATTTTGTAGTTGGCAGATATATCCTCTGCTCGTTTTTTCATATTCTCCAATCCGTTTCCTAATCCAATGCTTTCGTCAAGGTTCATTCCTATTCCATTATCAGAAATTTCAATCGCAAGATTCTCATTATTTAGTGAAAACGAAATCTTAAATGCAGTAGCCTCAGCATATTTTTTTGAATTATTAAGTGCTTCTTGAATAATTCTCATCAAATTCAAGGATTGTGTTGGATTTAGTGTTATTGAAGTATTTATTGATGAAAAAACTTCAATATTCATAGATCCTAAATATCTTTTTTGCCGATTTATATAAGCCTTTACGCGCTCTATAAAATCGTTGAATCCAACTTTTTCTTTATCTAGTAACCAAATGGTTTCACGAAGATCTGTCATTGCACTACGGGCATCAGCATCTAAATCTTGAAGCATGTTTTTCACTTCATTTTTCTGATTTTTTTCATTGTATAAGGAGCTGATTTCAATTCCTGTAATCAGATTGGTGATTTGAGAACCAACATTATCATGTAAATCTCGCGAAATTCGCTCTCTTTCATTATGAATTTTCTTTTGTAGCTCTAACTCTCGATTTAAAGCTCTAAGCTTTACATTAGAACGAAGTTGCACGCCTCCTGCTCCAATAGAAAATATTCCTAACAGACAAAGTGAAATGAACCACCACGTTTTGTAGAAAGGAGGAAGAACAGTAAAGGAAACAGATGCAGTTTTATCACTCCATTGTCCATCAGGACCTATTGCAGATACAGTAAACGTATAATTTCCATCTGGCAAATAATCATAGTAGGCAGTAGTTCTTTTATCAACATATACCCAGTCTTCATCAATACCACTTAGCCTTATTCTAAAGTCAGTTTTTTTAGGAGCGAAATAATTTATTGCAGAATAGGAAATGCTTAATTTTAAGTCGTCCGGATTTAATACGAAAGCATTGAGTGATTCAATTTTCTTATCACCAACGGTTATATCATCTATATAAGGCTTAAAAGAAGAACTATTTATGGGTGGCGTTGCATCTGGTTTTATAATGGAAACACCGTCTATTGATGCAAAAAGTAGTGTGCCGTCGTCCAGTTTTTCTACCGTAGCATTATTTGCAGCCTGAAGATTATCAGAAATGAGGCCATCTTCCTTGTTAAAAAAATGAAATGGGATACTAGTACTTAAACCTTGCTGAAAGTCATTTAAAGACTGCAATGCTATTTTTGTAATTCCGTTACCGGTTGCGAACCAAAGATTTTTATAATCGTCTTCAATAATTCCAGCAGCATTAGCTGAAGGAAGACCATTCTTTGGACTAAATGTAAAAAGGCTATCTCCAAGCACTTTACTTATGCCATAATTAAAAGTACCAATCCAAATTTCTTTATTGGAGTCTTCGTAAATACTTAGCACTTGATTAGACAACAAGCCTTTTTCTGTATTATAAATCGTTTTATTTCCGTTTTTAAAACGAACTACGCCACCACCATAAGAGCCATACCAGATACTGCCATCACTTGCAGTTATCATAGTTATACAAAATGCATTTGGAATCTCATTTTCTTCAGAATACGTATTAATTAATTCTCCTGATGTGTTGTAAACACTAATTCCTCCATTCGATCCAATCCAAAGGTTTCTATCTAAATCAAAAGTTAATCCTCTTACATAATCTTCAAATAAACCATTTTTTGTAGAATAACGTGGTATAAATTGATTATTAACGATTTCAAAAACGCCAGCCCCTTGTGTTCCCACCCAAAGATTTCCATCTTTATCTAGTGTTCCTGATTGTGCATATCCATTTGTAATTTTTGGTGGATTTTCTCTAGATTTCCAATTCCCATTTTCATAAAAACGATATCCTTTACCGTACATTCCTATCCAAATTCGTCCTTCTCCATCTTGATTTATGGTAACCGCTTCATCTAAAAAAAGATCTTTACCATTTAAGGACAAGGTTTCAAAGAATTTAGGAACTAGAACAGAAAGCCCATCCTCCGTTCCAATGAGCAGCATTCCATTTGGATCGAAAAGAATAGTATTCACTTCATCAGAAATGAGTCCATCATTTGAAGTTAGAGTCTCCTTAATACCATCATTATATCGTGTAATTCCACCTCCAAGCGTTCCAATAAAAACATCACCATCAAGACCTTCTTCAATGTCTTGAACAAGAAGATTGGGCAAGCCATTTGATGAATTTATAAATCGAACAGGTTTTTGATCTTCGAAAATTACAATTCCTTCTTTATCGGTTCCTACCCAAACCTCACCATTATGTAGAGCTTTAATCGCTCGTATTCTATTGTCAGGAAGTCCATTATCAATTGTAAAGTTTTTGAACGTTCCATGTTTATAAATACTTAAACCAGTATTTGTTCCAATCCAAAGGTTTCCGTTTGAGTCTTTCTCTAAGGTCCAAATTTCATTACCAACTAAGCCATCTACTGAAGTATAGGTTGTATAAACAGAATCTTCGTAAAATATTTTAAGTCCTTCTCCATAACTTCCAATAACTAGAGAATCATTTTCAATTATGCTTACTGCCTTTGTAAGATCACCTGTTTTAGCAACGAAATTGGTTAAGGAATCTCCGTTAAACATATACAAGCCTGCTCCAATTGATGGTATCCACATATTCCCTTCAGTGTCAGGCAAGATATCATATAGAGTACCTCCAATACCCCCTTTTTTAAATTTTTTTAATGATAAGCCATCATATCTTAATAGCTCTTTATTGCTCACTATCCAATAAAATCCGCTTTCATCCTTATGAATTTTATACACTTGTTGTGAGAAAATTCCATCTTCAACGCCATAGTTATTAATAGAATACTTTTCCCATGTATTTGAAGAGCCTAATTTATATTGGGCGTACAATGAGGAGGAAAGGACGCAGAGCAAAACTATCAGAACTATTTTTTTTACCATTCTCATTATCACTTCTTTGCTTAATAAACAGACAAACTAAAAAAATGAACTGGTTTTACAAAAAAATTGAAGTAATTACTGTGCTTTAAAGTTAAACAGTTACCTTTTAATGAATTCATGCAGGCTCACTACTTTCTTTATTGAGCATCAAGTTTTTTTAGGGAGCATCAAGAATTTGCAATCAAGATATCATATTTATGCTATTGATACAATTGGGCAAGCAACAAGAAGCGTAGAATCCACATTAGATTTTATTGACGATTCATATCCAAGATCGGAAGATGAAGTTCTAAATGAACTAAATCTCGAAAGAGCTAACTTTATTGGAATTTCTTAAGGAGCTTAAGATAAAACTCATTTTCCTAAATCAAATGCTGAAAATGCCAAAAATTGGTTTGTAATTAATAGTACAGAATCAGTTCAAATAATTGGGAATTCGATAATAATAAAAGGCAATGCTTTTGAAATTTGACTTAACCTATTGGCATTAAATACTTTGATACATTTTCGCTTTTTTTTTAATGTTTTGAAAAAAGAACATTTAATTAGAGTATTAAATAATTCCGTTAGAATATTATTCAAATTTTTAGAACTTCTAAAGTAACATGCTGAGTGTCATTCTTTTCAAAGCTAATTTTTATTGCTCTCATTATCTATTTTTCAGTTTTGACCTCTATTTATATGTTTTTTTAAATAAGAATACATACATTGAACAAATAGAAGGATCTGAAATAGGTTTTTATGACGAGCTGAATATCCTTATAAAGTCTTCTTATTATTGGACTTATACTTATGATTTATCATCGAAAACAAATCAATCCGGCTTATACAAAGTCTTATCTGTTGGAAATTATTGGGATGATGCATTCCAGTTATTTCCGAAGTGGAATAAATTTCGAATGGTTCTCCAATACGTTAACGAATCTGCTTTTACTTACAAAGAGTAAGACCGGAATTATTTGTGAAGTCCATTATAAAAAAGATGGAACACCATATCTAAAATCGAACATTATTGATAATGCGATTTGGAGCGAAGATGAAAAAAAGTTTTACAGTAACAACAAAGATGAAGCCCTACCTTATTTAATTTCAGTGATCTTTCTAAGCAAGTTCTTCAAACTAAAAAAGCATTTCTATCTAATAAATCAAAAACAGAATTGGAACTTGATGAACACAATAAAAATCCAGCCTTAACTAATTTCCTAGTTTTACCGATTAAAGGATACGATGAGACAATTGTTAGCATTCTTCTTGTTGGAAATAATCCTGAAGGATATAGTTCTGAATTAATCGATTTTTTAGATCCGTTTATTTCTACTTTCGGCTTACTAATAGAACATGACAGACAAAGACTTATAAATGAGAATCGAGAAAGAAAGTTAGTATCACAGAAGATTCTGTTCGATAAATTAGCAAAAAATGAATCTTTAGAGAACATCCTTCACTCCATAATTAAGTCATTCGAAAGTAACATTTCAAATACCAAGTGCTGTATTTTGTTACTTGATGAAACTAGAAAAAAAATCTCAACTTGCTTAGCTCCAGGACTTCCGAATTTCATTCATGATTTAGTAATTGGATTACCTATTGAAGATTATCTTGGGAGTTCAGATTTTTTAGCTTTAAGAAAAGAAACGGTATTAGTTAATGATATCATAAGCCGTCCAATCTGGGAGAAATTTACTGATCTTACAACAAAAGCAAATCTGAATTCTTATTGGTCGATTCCGATTATTAATAGAAATGATTCGATCTTTGGTATAGTTTCTTTTTATCACAATCATCCCCACAATCCTACTGAAGAAGAAATTGGTGAATTGTCCGATATAGCGGATATTTCAAAAGTAGCCATTGAAAGAAAATACGCTGAACTTGAACAGCAGCAAGCCAAAGAATCTGCCGAAGAAAGTGAAAAGAAATTACTTGAAGCTCAAGAATTATCGCACGTCGGAAGCTGGGAGTTCATTACAGAAACAGACACGGTAACTTGGTCAAAAGAACTCTTCAATATTTTTGAACGGTCAACAGATTTACCAGCTCCAAAATATTCTGAACAAGAGCCATTTTATACAAATGAAAGTTTTACCAAATTAAACAAAGCCCTTTTGGCTTGTGTTCAATTTGAAAAACCATACAACATTGAGTTAGATATTTATACTTCCAATGGATCAATCAGGCATATTATTTCAAAAGGAAGTGTAAAAAAAGATAAAAAAAATAGGATTATCGGCGCCTATGGAACAGCTCAAGATATTACACAAAAGAAAAAAACCGAACAGGAATTAATTAAGGCCAAAGAAAAAGCAGAAGAAGCAAACAGGCTTAAAACAGAGTTTTTAAACAATATGTCTCACGAAATTCGGACTCCTATGAATGGGATAATTGGATTTTCTGATTTGCTAGACGAACCTGATGTTACAGCAGAGCAGAGAAAAGAGTTCACAAAAATCATTCAAAATAGTAGTTATCAGCTTCTTCGGATTATCGATGATATTATAGATATTTCAACTTTAGAGACTAAACAAGATTTATTACATGAATCAGAGTTTTGTCTGAATGACTTATTGTCGGATTTATTCTCCATTTTTAATTTGAAATCAAAAGAACGAAATGTAGCTTTCTCCATAAACAAAAGAATACAAGACGAGCACAGTTACATTGTCTCTGACGAAACTAAAATCAACAAAATCTTAAGTAATTTAATTGAAAATGCCTTCAAATATACACACGAAGGTCTTGTTGAGCTTGGGTGCTATCTTGAAAAAGATACCCTAATTATATATGTAAAGGATACTGGAATTGGTATTTCGTCTCAAAATCATACCATGATATTTGAGCGTTTTTCTCGCGAAAATAATGATAAGATAAATAAATACGGTGGACTTGGATTAGGATTGTCTATTGCAAAAGAGAATGCCCGTTTACTTGGAGGAGAGCTAAGCTTAGAGTCAGAAAAAGGAAAAGGGGCTACATTTTATCTGAAATTACCTTATAAATCGACAAAGAAAAGTTTTAAAGTTGTTGAAGAAAAACGAACTTTAGTGATTTCAGAGAATATTAAGCCAACGATTCTAGTAGTTGAAGACGAAGAAATTAACTTTTTTTACATCAATAAAATATTTGAAGTAATCCTAAAGGGGCGTTTCAAAATTATTCACGCTAAAAATGGAAAAGAAGCCGTTGGTATTTGCCTAAAGGATAAATCTATTGATCTTGTTCTAATGGATATAAAAATGCCCGTTATGGATGGTTACGAAGCAATTTTAACCATAAAACCCATTTTACCCAATCTGCCTATAATCGCACAAACAGCCTACTCTTCAGAATCTGACAGAAAAAAGGCCTTTGAACACGGATTTGACGGATTCATCACAAAACCCATCAATGATAAAATATTGATTGAAACGATTTCAAAGCATTTACAAAATGTAAATTAGGAGATGAATTTATTGGTGTTTATGAATTCTTAAGGTAATTAGTCAAAAATTGAATACTATATTTTTTTTTACTTAAAATAAATCTGTCACATTTTCTTACAGCCTGTCACTAATAGATTAAAGACACAATAAATCATCACAAAAACGTAAGAAAATGAACAACTCGAAATCAAAAATCAATTCCGCTTTAACTAGAAATCAAATTATTAGCAGTGTAGTTTGGGCACTTGTTATTCTAGCATGCTCAATTAGCATGGGAAGCACAAAAAAAGAAATACTCTACATTCTTATTGCTGGCTTTTTTGTTGAATTCCTTCGAATATCCTCTTTTAACAAAACCGTTATAAAAGATAATTCCTTAGAGATGCATTAAAATCTCGATCTTTCATTTCAACAAAATTGATTTAAACATTGAGTATAGAATTCAAGCAAACCTTGACTAGATAAATGACAAAACCTAACGATTTTCCGATGTTTCTTATTTTCTCTTTTGAAATTTAACATCTATTCCTAACGCACTCTATCCTTTATTCTGCCAAAACAATAATAGCTCAAAAGCTTCCTATTTATGCATGAAATTTGGAGATTCACAGTCCTATTTGTGTTCCATCGCATAAATTTCGAATTAAAGGAACGCTAAATCTGGCAGTAATATTTGCGTCATATTCACATCTGTTTAGACAATTTCCAATCATTTTAAATAAGGATAAATACAACTTATTTAGAAAACTTAAACTAATTAAACAAAACATTATGAAATATTTAATCACTTTACTCCTCGTTTTTCTATTCACAAACCATTCTTATGCGCAAGGTGAAAGTGCAATTTCCAAAACTACAGTCAATGCATTCCAAGAAAACTATAACAATAGCAATTATGAATCCATTTTTTCAATGTTTTCACCTGAAATGAAAAATTTCATGCCCCACGATAAAGCGATTTCATTTCTAAAAGGTTTAAAATCTGAAGCAGGTGATTTCAAATCGAAATCATTTGTCAAGTATCCACAAACCAAGGTAGCTCTTTACAAAGCGCAATTTGAGCGAATTCTAATTGCTTTATTTATATCTACAGATGCCAATTCGAAAATTAATGGCTTAATGGTAAAACCTTTTGAAGAAGAAAAAATACCAACACCTGAACGCAACACATCAAAATTACGACTTCCATTTAATGAAGAATGGACCGTTTTGTGGGGAGGAGATTCAAAAGAAGAAAATTATCATGTAATTGAAAAGTCTCAGAAAAATGCGTTTGATTTTGTTATCACCAATAAAAATGGGAAATCTTATACAAACGATGGTACAAAAAATGAGGATTTCTATGCTTTTGGAAAGACAATTGTCGCAGCCGCTGATGGTGAAGTGGTTTTAGTTGTTGATGGAGTTAAAGACAATAAACCCGGCCAAGCAAATCCATTATTTGTTCCGGGAAATACCGTCATAATTAAGACAAACCACGATGAGTATCTGTTTTATGCTCATTTTAAACAACATTCCATTTTGGTAAAACAAGGTCAACAAGTGAAACAAGGCGATGTTTTAGGCTTGTGTGGAAACTCAGGAAACTCAACTGAACCTCATATCCATTTTCATATTCAAAATGTAGAGAATAGCATTAATGCAACTGGCATAAAAGCTTTCTTTGAAGAAATAAGAGTCAATGGAGCGATTCAGAATGACTACTCTCTAGTTAAAAGTGATCAAGTAATAGAGCTTTAAAAAAGTAGTTGAAAACTGCTTGAACTAAATAAACAGAATATATTCACCAACGGAAGTTATTCACTTAGAAACACTTTTATGGGTTAATAACTTCCGTTTATTACAAAAAATCAGCATCTTATCAATTTGGAAGAATTCTAAATTCACTAAAAATCATTTCGCAATCATTAGTCTGAAAAATTTGTGAATAACTTTTTAATCATCAATAATTGGTAAATAGTTAGTAAGAATTGTACCTTCAAATTCCTTCATATCAAATAGAACTAAAGTGTTAAAAAGGGATTAGTAAAGATGAATAAAGTTGATTTATACTTAGATCAATTAAAGAACTGGAAAAAAGAAAGCATCATATTAAGAGAAATCTGTTTAGAATGCGGGCTATTTGAAGACTTTAAGTGGATGCACCCTTGTTATACTCTAAATGGAAATAACATTGTTTTAATTCATGGTTTTAAAGATTACTGCGCTCTTCTATTTCATAAAGGAGTTTTACTGCAAGACACGAACAAGATTCTAATTCAGCAAACAAAAAATGTTCAAGTTGCTAGACAACTAAGATTCACATCTGCTCAAGAAATCATTGACTTAAAGCCCCTTATAAAATCCTACATTTTAGAAGCCATAGAAGTGGAAAAAGCAGGCATGGAAGTTACCATGAAAAAAACTTCTGAGTTTTCAATACCTGATGAATTCAAAATAGCTTTAGATTCAAATTCCGAATTAAATTCAGCATTTTTGGCCTTAACTCCAGGTCGGCAAAGAGGATATTTATTGTATTTTTCTCAAGCCAAACAGTCCAAAACACGAGAATCTAGAATTGAACAATCAATTCCAAAAATACTTGATGGTAAAGGCTTAAAAGATTAACAGCATCACAAATAATCACTTTCATCAAACCACGTAAGTGGTTGTTTTTTTATGAATTAGGATTAAGAATTAGTGTTATTCTTGTTATCAATTTCCTGAAAAAAAACAAAATCATTATTCTTCTAATAAATAAAATTTAAGTGGATTTACACTAATTTTTTTTATGTTTTTCAAATTCGATTCATATCCATAACGCAGCTTTTTTGAAATTAAATTCGCTTTTTTAAGCCATCTCCGTTAATTTGAGAAGAGAACATACACACCAAACTATTTTTTTTGTCAATTAAGCAAGCACATTTTTGCACATCATCTAATCTCAGCTTCTACTGCTTTTGTATGTTCTAAGCGTTCAAATAAGCATAGTCTTGTTTCTCTTTTCAAGAATATTGACAAAATTCTAGCATTCTCATTTTTCCTATCGGGATTGTAATAAACTAAAGCGTATTGCTATTAAATATCTTTTTAACCCTTCTTCAGCCTTTACATCACTTTTAAAAATCAAATTTACTATGACCTCTCAAAACGAATTCAATAGACCTCAATTAAAAAAAGGAATTGGCAAAGCTGGCATGTTCAGTCTGGCATTTGGCGCAATGATTGGCGTTGGTTGGGTAACTGCAATGGGTTCCTGGTTGTCGAATGCGGGTCCTTTAGGCTCATCAATTGCTTTTACTTTAGGCGGATTACTTATGGTAGCAATAGGACTCTGTTACGCTGAAGTAACTTCCGCTTTGCCTCTTTCTGGTGGTGAAGTAGCCTATGCTTACAAAGCATTTGGAACCTCAAAGTCATTTATTGTTGGCTGGTTTTTAGTTTTTGGCTATCTATCTGTTTCGGCTTTTGAAGCAGTTTCCATCAGTAAAGTGCTTAGGTATTTAATCCCCGCCATGGATTATTGGCACGTTTATTCCGTAAATGGGAGTCCGATTTACTTTTCACATATTGTATTAAGTGCTGTTTTTGTTTTATTGATAAGTGCGGTCAATTACACAGGAATTAAAAACTCAGCCAAGTTTCAAGTTGGATTAACTATCCTTTTTATTAGTCTTACATTTGTTTTTGTAATTGCCGGACTCATAATGGGAAAATGGGATAATTTAGATCCATTGTTTTCAGAAAACACAACTGGATCAATAAGCGCCGGAGTCGCCATGGTTTTAGTAACGGTTCCCTTTTGGTTTGTAGGTTTTGATACCATTCCTCAAGCAGCTGAAGAAGCCAATGATACAATTACCCCAAGAACGATTGGATTACTCATTCCATTATCTATCATTTCTGCCGTCGGTTTTTATATTCTCCTAATAATGAGTACCTCCATTGCAGCGCCTTGGCATGAAATAATTAGCGATAAATTGCCCACAGCAAAAGCTTTTGAAATTGCTACGGAGTCGCCATTTTTAGTAAAACTGATTCTTGTTACAGCAGTAGTTGGATTACTCACAAGTTGGAATGGATTTTTTCTTGCTGGTTCACGAGTGCTTTTTGCAATGGGTAGAGGAAAAATCATTGCACCTGAATTAGGAACATCACACAAAACCTATGAGACACCATATAAAGCCGTTTTATTTAGCGGAATAATAACCTTTTTGGCTTCACTTTTGGGCACTGGTGCAATGACAGCTTTTGTAGATGTCGGTTCTTTATGTATTGTGATAGCCTTTTTTGGCGTTTCTTATTCATTTTTAAGATTACGAACCAAGTTTCCAGATTTAGATCGACCTTATAAAGCTCCAGGTGGCAAAATTTTAGGAATCATTGGCCTTGTTGGATCTCTGGGTATTCTTGCCATTATGGTGTTACCGAATAGTCCTGTTGCCTTGATTTGGCCATTTGAATGGGCCATATTTCTAACGCTTACCGTTCTAGGAATACTTTTCTGGATTTTTTCTGCAAAGAGTCGGAATGCTGTTTCTAAAAAGGAACGCGATTATTTGATTTTGGAGAAGTTTGTTTAGGTAAAATATGACTCAACTTTCGGACTTAGACCTTTTGTAAAGTGAATTATTTTGTTAACGGTTTTATGTAGCATAATTAATGAAAACAAGAGCTTATTCACATCATAATGAGCTTAGTTCATAGAGATGTTATATGGTCATGCTGGGCTTCGACCCAGCATCTCAGCCTAAGAACCAATCTATTCAAAGAAAAAGTGATTGTTGCGTCAAATGATATTGGACAGAGATCCCGTGTCAGGGCACGGGATGACCGTTTCTTTGCGAAAACCACTGCCTTTTTTTAGAAACGAAGTCCGAAAGTTGAGTGAGTATAAATGATGAAAATATTAATCCCATACTGTTATAAGTTCGTTTGTTTTATAACAAATCCGACAATTTGGTTTTACTAATTGGGAAATGTTAGAACAAAATTCAACCTAGTCAATTCTAGTTATATAATCAATTAAACGATTCTTGATTGAGTTGCATTTCTGATTTTATCTTTTTTAAAAACTACAAGATTTGACTTATAGGTTTACGCTCTTTTTATGGATGTGCTATCGCCCCTTATTTTACTTAAATAAACTTTTAGTGTTCTACGAATTATTTCTTTTCAATTTCATACCAAAAACATTTTTCAAATGAAGGAAAGTCTTTCAATTTTGGATGATTAAATGCTCCTTTTTTAAGCATTCCGATTTTCTGCATCACCATTTCCGATTTCAGATTATTCTCCGTAAAAATGGATACAATTCGTGTCAGTAGCAATTCCTTGAAGGCAAATTCTATGCATCTCTTTGCTCCTTCGGTTGCCAAACCTTTTCCCCAAACTGATTTTTTCAAACGCCAACCAATATCAGTTGCTGGCGTAAATTCTGATTCAAAATCTAGAACACTAAACCCTATAAACTCACCTGTTTCCAAAAGTTCTGTAGCAAAATAAGTGTATCCAAACTTTTCAAAATGAGCTTGTTGTCGTTCAATAAATACTTTGGTTTCTTCTTTTGATAAAGTTTTAGAAAAGTGTTCCATTACTTCAGAATCGGCATTTGTAGCTGACATTTCTTCCAGATCGCTGATTTCCCAATTCCGAAAACCAAGTCTTTTTGAGGTAAATAGATAGTTATTGTTCATTTTTGATTGTGGGGCAACAATAAATTGTGAATTTATCATAAGCTAATTAACCCATTTTTCATTTCCAAAACTTGGCTTACAAATAGACTTCTCGATTTTTACAAAAAATCAATATGTAAAGCTTTTGGACTTTTCTTTACATAACAAACTTACTATGTATAGAAATTTGGATTTTCTTTACATAGACTATGCTAAAATTCTTAATTCAATAGAATCTTTTATCTTTATGCTTTCCCCAAGCAATCACCTGAACCCCATCCGAATACTGAATTTTATCTGGGTTTCTGTTTATCAATGAATTAAACCTTAGGTAATCAACAACACAAGTTTTGAAATCGATTTCCTGAACAGGCCATTGAACATGATGAATTTCAAATTGATTTATAGTAGTTTCTGTGTCTTGGAAAAGTGCATAACGCTCAGTTAACCACTTATCTAAAGTTGATTTTTCCAGAATTTCTTTTCCAATTGTAAACTCAAGATCTAATGTATCATGGAACTCTGAGTTGTAAGATTGATACCGATTTTCAGTTCGTTCCGTTTTTGAAAACCTGTACGGAAGCTCCGAAATTCCTTTAGCAACTGCGCATGAAAGCTTCTTTCCGCCTTCCATGCTCAAAAAATAAACTCCCGTTTTTCCATTCATTTTAACATAGGTTCTGATATTAATTTCATCAAAATTCGAAATCGGTGGAAACGGAGGTAAGAATCTCGGCCTGATTTTCTCCATTGTAAACGCAACAAGCGAAACCCAAGGTTTCCCATCAAACAAATCAATTTCTATTTCTTTTGGTATGTATTTCTCTAAATCGCTTAATTCAACTTCCCAGTGAAGAAAAATAGCTTTATTCCACTCCTGATAAAATTGCCAATTCTCATTTGGTAAACCCCATGGGCGATGTGCTTGAGTTTGGAGAATTTCTTTAATCGTCATTTTTTCCTTCTAATTTATAAATCAAAAACAATGTAGAAATATAAAATTTGATTACTGATCAGAATTCTGGATAATCGTTTATATTATTATCGGTTCCTAATATTTTTTCCACTTGACAATATTAATATGTTTATTTACAGCTTTTTTTGCATAGACAAAAAACGAGCTCTTCGAGTTAAATTACTCTATGCTTGATTTAAAGAAACGGAGAGGTAAACTCCGAATTCTGCTTAATGGGCAAACCCAAGCAATACTCGAATGTTTTCTCTTTAGTATGTTTATAATTTCAGCGTTTGCCAATTCAAACAGACAGATAATTTTTATTTTTTTTGCGATAGCTATCTCAAAAGTCGTCTTTTTTATTCATTTTTGAAGGGAAAGATTTACTCTATTTCAGCAACATGATCAACGCATAAGTTAAGATGAAGGCGAAAATTGGAGCTATTCCCCAAACCGTAAAGAAACGTTTTACTGTTTTATTGCTAAATGTGTTTTTAAATCCATTTTTACTAATACTCAGGGCTATAAATGCTGCTCCATTTAATTGAACTAAAGAAGTTGGAATGCCCTTCGTAACCGAAGCCAATAAAAGTAAACTAGCAGTAATCACAGCAATGATTGTTGCATAAAATGGAGACACAGCAACAATATCTTTGCCTGTTGTTTTTGTGACTTTATGCCCTAAAAGCGAACTTCCGATTGCAAAACAGGGGGCTACAATCAAGACCGATAAAATTATAATTGGTAAAAAGTTTTGGATGGCGTCTTGACCAATCTCGTTCGCTGTTAGTGATGCAATTGGAGCCGCTGCATTTGCAACATTGTTAGCTCCAATTGAAAACGCCACATACAAAGAGGATAAAATCAACAAAGCTTTTAAACCTTTATGCTGCTTCAAATATTTAAAATCAACGGTAAAAACCTTGTCTTTTAATAATGGAAATACCCATTTTGAAAGAAATAACATGATTAAAAAAGCGATAATCGGCAGAATTACCCAAGCTGGGATAATTTCATAAAAATAGTTTATCGGTATTTAAACCGTCTAAGGCTGTTGCGGCTCCAGCAATAGATAGAACCGTTGCTTGACTTGTCGATTGTGGAACACCTAATAAATTCGCTATTAGAAGTGATAATCCAATAGAAAACAATATGATTGACGCATTAAATGGGGTGAAATAGGATTGATCTAAAAGTCCTTTACCAAGTGTTAAAGAAACTTCCTTGCCTGCAATTAAAGCACCGGCAAGAACCATTATTCCAAACAAACCAGGAATTAACGATTGTTTTATCACATTTGCGCCATAAGCAGCCGAAAATGATGGCGCAGTTCCACTTCCTCCCATATTAATTGCTAAAAACATGGCGAGTAAAAAAGGAATAGTTAAGACATTGAATAACTCTGACATAATTTTATGTGTTTGATTATTTAAGATTTAGTGTGTGATGAATAGTAAAGCGAACTATATGACGATTGTAGAAATCTACCCCAGAACGTCTTTGCTGAAACCAGTTGAAATAGCCTAATTCAAAACCAAAATTTTGCAATTGCATGTACTGAATACTCGCTCCATATCTGTTTTGGTCAAACACATTTTGAATGATTTTCTCGCCAATGTTTAAATGAATTTCGTCGAAGACTTTAATAGTAATGTTTGAAATTGGCGAATATCTAAGTTCGATTTTATAACGTAATCTGGTATTCCCGAACTCAAAAGAACCGTTTGTTTTTTCAAAAAATCGAAACTCGCCCCAATAACGATGATGTAAAATCACCTTTTCTGTTAGATTTTGTTTGTAAGCTAGTTCAAGTTGCGGGCGCAGTTCTAACTGATTAGTATAGTCACTTATTTCAGGATCGTGTGGGAGTGATTGTAAGAAATACGTGAACCCCAATCCAGAATTCCATCCTTTTCCAAGTTTACGCTCTACAAAAGTTCGAGAAACAAATTGATGCTGTCTCCAAGGAAACCAATACGTTCTTTCTTCAATTTCTTGTCTTATTTGATATAAATCGTTGATTTTCAGCTTTAAATAATAACGAGACCAAAGTAATTCTTGAGTCGTAGTATTTTTTTGAGCGAATAAACTTGTTGATAAAAAACTAAGCAGTATGAGTAGGAATACTAGTGGTTTATTTTGCCACATTTTTTTTGGGTTGATTTAAATTTGAATCACAAAATACTAAAACCTACTATACCTACCAAGTTAATAGGAGTTAAAATAAAAAAAATTATTTGATCATCTTATTTTCTCTTTTTATGATGTCCGAAAGCGTTGCAGCTTTTAAGCGATTAACAGTTTCATTTCGTATTTCCATTGCTACTTGTCGTATTCCGCAAGTTTCTTCGTCGATACATTCTTCGCAACGTTCGTAATATTCATAAGTAACACATGGAAGTAAGCCAATTGCACCATCGAACAGACGCATTATTTTTGCCATGTGAATTTCTTCAGGAGTTTTATTTAGTGAATAGCCCCCATATTTCCCCTTTTTGCTGTTCAGAATTCGAGCGTTTTTTAATTCTGTCAAAATCGATTCTAAGAATTTGAGCGGAATGTGTTGCTCTTCAGAAATTCTACTTACTGAAATAGGTTGCTCTTCCTTGTTCTTTGCAATGTAAACAAGTGCATTAATGGCGTATTTTGCTTTTTTTGATAACACTAGAATTCTTTTTTTTCAGAAATTGACTATCGTGACCAAAGTTCGATAGAGCTTTAAAATACCTCTATTTAGCGATTTTTTACTAATAAACATTTACTTTTGCTGTTTAATGTTAATGAACAAAACTAAACCAAATTTTAGCATTCTATTTCTGAACTTTTCTGATGGAATATCAACTCAATTTTTGTCTTAATAATCATACCTTCGCTTTTCAATTGGAATAGCTTGAATCAAGTTTATATTCTCCAAAATTTTATTGAGTGTTTTATTCAACTTTTCTAGTTCTGGAGGATTCCCCCAAAACAAATCATCTAACTCATATTCGTCAGCATTTTGGATTTCTTTCGTTAGTTCTTCTGCTTTTTTTAGATATTCAACCTCATTTTCACAAGTACCCGCTAGCACTCCATAATGAATGGTCAAGTCTCGTGTCAGCCTTTCTGCTTCTAAAATAATTCCCTGATATGCTTCTTTTGATAAATTATCCGTATCCATAACTGTTGTTTTTTGATTTAAACCCAAATTGGAATTACATTTCAAAAATACAACTCAATAAAAGGTGCAAACTACTGATTTTATAAAATTTTAATTTAATATTCAGAATTCACTCATCATCATCACTATTCAATTCAAGCTGATCTTTTACCATTTCGATATAAGCCTCTTTTTTAAATTTGAACCATTTATCTCTGTGATTCGATCGATCAATTACATCTTTATAATTCCGAAAAGGATATTTCATTGAAAGACTATTAAATAGCCTTTGCTGAAGATTATTATCCCTAACCAATTCGGCGAATTTCGACATAAGCTTGAATTGATCACCAGAAGCATTTGGGTAAAACGTGATATAGTTTTCAATATCATTGTTGGTTTTATCAATAATTTCCTGCCAAAATTCTAATTCTATATATGGACTATCTAAATCGGGATGAGATTCAATTTCGCCTGTTATTTTATGAAAATAAACAGTATCTCCACATTCCATTAATTCCGCAATTTCTTCTATTTGGTTTTCAGTTATTTTCATTTTTGCTAGATCTTAAGGGTGAAGATATAGTTGTAACTTAAATTTTGTTAGGTAAAAACTGCAATTAAACGATTGATTTTTATCGTTGAGCCAAATTAATTTATTAAAAAAATACTTTTAATGACATTAAAAAGATGTGATTTCTTTGTTTTTTTGAGGTTCAGGGTTGTCTGCTTATTATTTCAAAGAATTGATCATTGAACCTACTCTAAAAAGTGTATTTCAACAAAATAATCGGTTATTGCAAACGATTTGAAATGGTGTAAACCTAAATAATCGACTTTTTGGAGTAGGCTGAGAATTCAATTTGAGTTCCTATAAAATCAATCTAATTCTTCATTTTTAAAATAAGTCCAATTTCCAAATGTTTGCATAGCCTGAATCTAAATTTACCATGTTTGTTTTTGAAATTATACACCTTCTATTAAAATCAGAACTTTTCCACCTAAAAACGATACGCAAAAATAAGATTTATATGAGCTGGCGATCCATAATAGCTATTGAATTTCTCAGATTTCGGGATTTTTAATTCAAAGCGAACATCAACCAATTCCTTTATTGTTAAACCGGTTTCTAGCCCTAATTGAATATTTCCACCTGCACCATTATACCAACCATCTTTGGCTTCAGGATAAATATAATCGCGGTAATACTGCGTGTTTGTTATTTTATTGGCAAAGATTTTTTCGTGCTCACCTGTAAAAACGATGTACCATTTAGGTTTAAAATATCCGATAAGTAGTTTATTGGCGAAAGCGAATTTTTGCGACCCAAAGTTTTTTGTTGAAACATGACCGGTAGAAAAGTTCAAATTGTAGGTAATTCCAAAATTTTTATACTTATACGCATTTATAATTCCGCCAACTTTTGTTTCATAATTATTAAATCCGAAATCTTTTTTTGGGCCGCTTATTTCTCCAAATAAAACAAGTTTTTTTTCTATTGACTGAATTGTAAGCGATTGCATATAGCCTAATGCAAAACCTACTGTCGGTTCAATACCAGAACGTAAATAAATTGAACTACTTTTATTATCAAGATTAAAGGTGTTTTGTGCATTTAGCGATTGAATACATACAAAAACGATGATTAGTGTAATTATTTTTCTCATAAAAAATTGTGTGTTCTTATTACTCTGAAAGAAAAGTTCTTATTTCTTGTACTGTTAAATCAGGATTTTCCCATAACATGTAATGTCCCGTATTTGGAATGGTAACACTTTGATGATTTGGGTAATACGAGATTTGTAAATTCCATCCTGCATCATCCAATGCTCTTGTTTTTCCGCCTTTTATAAACAATGCTCTTCCCGAAAATTGACTTAAATTTGATGTAACATCGTAGTCTTCTGCTTCATAAGTGCCTTTTGCTAAATCAATATTGGCAAACGATCCGTAGCGCCAAAGCGGAACATCTTCAGGATATTCAAGCTCTGGAAATCCGCCACTAAACCCTAAAATTCGGTGATAATCTGCTCTACAATGGTCATCGTACGATAAATGTTCTAAGGAATACAGATATTCATTCAACCATTTTTCGTTCAACATGGCAAAAACTGAGGTTTGAATGAGAACATCCATCACTTCATTTGATAAAGGCGTTGGCTCAAATAAAATCACATCTTGTACTCGTGTTGAATACTTATTTACAAAACTTGTTACAAACAAACCGCCAAATGAATGGCCAGCTAAATAAACTTTTTCATCTTGAATTCCAGTTTCAGCATATTTTTTTTCCAAATAAAAATCAATAATGGCATTCAAATCATCGTGGTATTGCTGTATAGTTAAGCTCCCTTTATCAAAACGTGGTGAAAGTCCGGCGCCTCTTGGTTCAAAAAAGACACAATAATATTCATCTTGAAGTTGATTGAGACCTAAATTGTGAAGTGTTCTTTTGTCGGGATATCGTGATTGTTTTGGTGTGCCTTGCCGATTAATTAAGGCACAAAAATCCGTTCCGGGACCTCCTGGAATAAAAATTATGATTGGATTGTGAATGTCTCCAAACGTTTCAGCGTGTAATTTTGTCCCGTTTATCGTTATCGAGGGTAAAACGGAATCAAGATCAACAGTTTTTGGAACCAAATTGCCAGGTTCGTCCATATCCATGGTGTTGCATGAAAGCACGCTTATTAAGAACAAAACTAAGAATATAGGTTTCATTAAGTACAGATTAAAAGGTTGCAAGAATCAATTTTTTGAGATTTTTGATAGTGCAAACTAGCTGTAGTTAAAACAAGTAGCGTCCAACTTTAGAAGGTTGGACTTCTTTATCGCGAAACTTCCATAAAACCTTGAATTGAAAATTTAACCCTCCAAAGACTATATTCAATAAGCGTTTCCAAGCTTTTAATTAAATGAAAAGTAGTGAATCCCTTGAAGTTTCATTTTGATTAAGTGAATGAGATTTTAACCAATATTTTATTCTGCTTTTTCATTTCAGAAATCAAGAATGAACCAATAGTTAATGATTGATGCGGAATTACAATTAAAAATTTCTGTTATCATTTATTTTAAAAATCAATGTCAAACTAAACCTGTTTTGTAGCTCGTTGGCGTTTCCCCAGTAGTTTTTTTAAACACACTATTGAACGATGATTTTGAATTAAAACCACAATCATAAGCAATTCCCAATAATGAAAGGTGCTGATATTCTGGCGCAACTATTCTTTTTTTCACCTCATTCACCCGATATTCATTTATAAAATTGAAGAAATTTAAACCTAACGTTTCGTTAATAACTTGAGAAACATATTTTTCATGAACGTGTAAGGCTTCAGCAACATCTTTTATTGTTAACTGATTCTGTAAATAAGGTTTTTGATTCTCCATATATTTTCGAAGTTCAACTAAAACCTGCTGAGATTCCTCAACCGACAAATTTGAACCCTGATATTTGGAACTATTTTCTTCCTCAACCTTTTCGATTTGGTTTTGATGTTTTACAGAAAATTCTTGTGATTTTTGGCTCGAATCAGAGTGCCATTTTGCGAAAATATCGGGCTGTTTTAATCCATAAAAAGCAATCACATATACGAATGCAATCACAGCCAAATCAGAAATGCCATCCGTTTTTGCTAAAAATGGATCCGCTCTAAAATAAATAACGATAACCGCCAGAAATTTTAATGTGTAAATTACACTTAAACAAATTGAAATGATTTTAAGCCATCTCAAGTTAATTTTCTCACTAAAAGAAAAATTAAGTTCCAGTTTTTGTTGGTGCTGCTGAATAATTTGGATAACCAAACCTATATAAATTACAGCTTGAACAATTTTTAAAATATTTGAGATTTGCACATCTAAAGGCAAAATCGATTTTTTTATATTTTCCAAAAACTCCAGTTTGAAAGAAGTCGATTCCGAATAAAAATTTATACTAACGTAGATGAAATAGAATAGAAAAGGGATTAAATGTAAGGCATCTGTCAGTTCGAATTCTTTACTTTTAGACACTAATAATTTGGCATAAAAATATAAAATGGGCATATATAAAAAAGGGAAAGCGGTATCAAGTCCAATTAAATAAGGAAATTGATTAATATTTCCTGTTTCATACATATAATTAAGAAATAGAGAGAAGCTAATTAAAACAAGCCAAAAAGAAAGTAAACCGTTTGATAATCTATTCCCTTTTGTACTTAAGAGAATAACACAAAAAAATAGAGCTTGAGCTATTCCTATTATTAATAGAATATTCATTAATTAAGTAATTGAAAAAATTGATACTGATTTGACATTTGTAAAACGGAATGCGGAAATCAATAAAAGTGATTATAAAAAACCATTCCATTCTAAAAAACGCCATTACGCCCAAGTAAAATTGGTGTTACGTAATTTTATTGAAAATAGAGTCAGCGCCCAAAATGACTCACATCACATATTCTTTATCAACTCTTTTGCTTTATCTAAAGTATATGCTCCATAAATTGCTTTGTTATCAAAAATCATGAAATAAGTAAAATCTTTTCTTCCTTATACCTATAAAAAGATTTGGCAATACTTTTCTGTTCATGAATATAATCCAAGTATTCTTCCAAATTCTCAATTACTTTTCGCTGATATGATTTAGTTCCATATAAATTTTTACGCAGTGGCATTAATTCTTTGTGCTCTTCGAGTCTTCGTGGTTATTTCACCTCTCAGAAGCACAGAGTCCAGAGAGTTATTATAAAAACCCATTTATTATTCGTTTTACTCCATCAATTACTCTTACACTATTGAAATTTATAAGCATTCCAAGTTTTAAATCTTTTAGTTTCAAATAAGTTAAAAGTTGTGCTGTATGAATGTCGGCAAGACTATCAACTGCTTTAATTTCAATAATCACTTTTTTTTCTACAAGAATGTCAATTCTATATCCTGCTTCTAATTTCACTTCTTTATAAACCACTGGCAAAGCAACTTGAGTTTGGGTATTCAATCCTAGTTGTTTTAGCTCATAAGCCAAACATATTTCATAGCTGCTTTCTAATAAACCTGGCCCCAATTGCTTGTGTACTTCAATGGCGGCGCCAATTATTTTTTTAGATATTTCGTTTTCAGTCATATTTTTCTTTTTTTTACCACAAAGGCACAATGTTCACAGAGCTTCTTTGTGTTCTTCGTGTCTTCGCGATTAGATTATAATTCTTTTTACCACAAAGGCACAATGTTCACAGAGCTTCTTTGTGCTCTTCGTGTCTTCGCGGTTAGATTATTATTTTTTTTTCCACAAAGGC
>Ga0210025_1001502_pt1 | contig 25180 bp, 26 predicted proteins | sample CryGeyme20150102_FD_183989 | JGI IMG/M metagenome (GOLD analysis project Ga0210025, IMG submission 183989) | Groundwater microbial communities from Crystal Geyser aquifers in Utah, USA - Crystal Geyser metaG 2015-0102 (SPAdes) (version 2) | ecosystem: Environmental > Aquatic > Deep subsurface >... | reverse complement strand
CTTCTTATTTGAATCACTACTACTACTTGTAGCAGAACGTACTCCTGTACTAATAGTAGATCATATCCTGGTACCAATTAGCAAGAACAAGTCAATTACCAGCCAGGTAGGGTAGACTACTGGTAGATCTGGAAATTCATTAGGTCGTTCAACAACCCCACGTGAACAGGACAACGAAAGTGAAAATTTTGTTGCTACTGGTAGTCTACTCCAAGAAAGGAACAACTAATTTTGGAGTACTACTAGCTATACTACCAAGTAGCTACTTGGTACCACTTTCTAATAGAGGAACCCTTGATAGGAGATACCTCCAAGCTATTTGAGAACGAACCTAAGCCAAAAGGATAGCATCTTGAGAATAAGAGTGTGAAGCAGCGTTGTCAACCCGAGAGTCGAGCGACAGATGCATTTCCTCCTACTGCAGCATCATTGTGTCCCAAAGACAAAAGATTTCCTGCTGTCTTCCACTCAAATAACACAAAATCGCATATTGACTAGCAGACGAAAGAAAACAAGCCCCAGTTCTAAGCTGGGAGTCTCTGGCTCATTTACTTTCGTCGCATACTGCAATAGGTTCACAAATGAAGCTCGCCGCCAAGATGTGAGCCTTGTAAAATCAACGCAACTTGCAAATTTTGCTACCTTGCAACATTTATTCCGTGGATCTGCCTATCGATCAATTTTACTTCAGGATTTGCTTTATTTAATCGCATGATAAATGCTAAAGAACTATACTATTATTTATTTGGCTACGGAAACTACTATGATTTATGAAAAAATGATCGATAACGTGAACTCCTAAGTAAATTCAGTCATTTGAAGACTAGATCAAAACGTGAATCCCAGTCTACTCATGCTTGGCTGATAAAAACATGCTTTTCAAGAATTCAACTCATCATACTTGTCTACTTGTCTACTACAAGTATTTCACTCCGAATAAAAATCAAAAACCTTACCAGTGATAAAAGATAAAGGCACCACCATTACGAGTACGATAAATCTATAGCATGAACTATTCTGAGCTTACCCTCTCGACCAGAAATATTGTTGCCTACGATGATGCTGTGTACAACACGAACGATGTTCCGACAGCGCACACCAGTATGGAAATGATTTCAGAGCTCAACAACCAGGCTGTGGTAGCAGTTGAGTGTGCCTCTGCAGATCTTTCTACAGCTATTCATTTGTTTCGACGTGCTCTCCAAAAAGCAGACCAGCTTGCTTTTTTCGCTGGATCTCTGCCAAAGATGACGCATCTTGGCTCGACAAAGAACCAATACATCTACCAGCGCCAAGACTACGATGAAGGCATGCCAACGTTTACAACTCCCGTCATGATTGATGCCACAAGCAGTGTATCGTCTGCTACTGCTACTATTTTGTTTAATCTTGGTTATGTCTTTGTCAGAATTGGAAACAACGAAGAAGCTTGCAACTCGTTCTTTCAAGCGCTTCAAATCACGCAAGGAAGATTAAATATCGACAGGACTTTATCGTACTACAACAATGGCGGTGTCACTATTTATGCTATTTTACACAGTATCGGTGGTGTCTTCTACAGAGGCGGAAGATACGAAGAAGCCATCAAGATCTTCAACAAAGCTCTCGTTATCTGTAGCAGCCAATCACAGGGGAACGTTGAAAGCAGGCTGAACGTTGCTGCCACGCTCAATTGTTTAGGGGTGCTCCACTTTCATTTACCCAAAGCAAAAACCAAAAGTGCATTAGTCTTTTATGAAGAGGCACTGGCTATTTACCAAAGTGTGCTGGGACAAGGCGCTGTCACCAAGGAAGTTGCGACAACCCTCAACAACATTGGTCGTGTTTATTACATAGAAGGGAATCTAGAGAGTGCAGTACTCTTTTACTCCAAAGCATTGACCATGCGTCGCCAATTATTTGGAGATGATCATCTGGATGTGGCGGCTTGCTTGTACAATGCTGGACAGACTTATCACCAGGTAGGCCAGCTAGACAAAGCAATGGAGTTGTACTCTAAGTTTTTGGTCATTGCACGGAAGCGTCTTGGGAAAAACCACAGGGATGTATCCATTATGCTCAAGTGCATAGCGCAAGTGTATCATGAGCGTCAGGAGTTTGACGAAGCTTCTCGGTTCTATAGGGAGGCTCTTTCAGTTGGACAAGCTGCTTTGGGAATCTACCATCCCGAGATTGCCTCCTGTCTTAACAAGCTGGGAAATCTCTTGTACGAGCAAGGAGACACAGAAGGTGCTTTGTCTATATACCAAGAGGGACTTAAAGTGGAGCGGGCTGTATTATATCCAAATCATCCAAACATAGTAGTAACTCTCACAAATATTGGACAAATTTACAAAGTCAGATCCGAGTATCAGCAAGCGTTGCGCATGTACAAGGACGCCGTCGCCATCCAGCAACAACAATGCAATGGAACAGCCAATCCTGAAATCGCGGTCACTCTTTCTGCTATTGCGTTGATCCATTATCAGACCCACAGCTACAGCAAGGCTCTTGATGTCTATCAAGAGGCGTTGCGTATTCGGCGAGATGCCTACGGTGACACCAACCTCGAAGTCGCTTCCACTTTGAACTCCCTTGGGCTTGTCCTGTTCAAGATGGAGCTGAATAACTACGCGCTCCAAAGCTTTCAAGAAAGCTTGCGGATCAGATACAAGCTTCTGGGTAGAGATTCTCATGATGTGGCTATTATTTTGTATAACATTGGGACCATCTTAATGGAGCAAGGAGAAGATGATGAATCGTTGGCGTACTACAAAGAAACTCTTCGTGTCGAAAGGGCATCTCTCGGCAAGCACCATAAGGACGCCATCACCACCCTAGAGCATATTGGACGTGTCTATCAAACTCGAGGGGAGCTTCATGAGGCTCTAGAGTGTTTCGAAGAGGCTGTAGAACTTAGAATGACCAGGGAGCAACCGGAACGGGACCATTTTGGAATCGCGCAAACCTACAACGACATTGGAAACGTTCATCTTCAAATGGGACATACTTTTGAACTAATGGAAGCTTTTGCAAATGCTACCAGACAATTTCGTATGGCGGGGCAGTCTGAAGAAGAGCTCGTCATCACGGGATTCAACTACTTTGGGCTCTCGAAGATGCACCCCGAGGCCGCTGCGACTGCATAAATTATCGGGAATTCAACCGCGAGAAGACAGTCAACTTTATAATTAGGGTTTGCATCCATCAATAGCTTTATATTCTGTGTTAGCGATTGTAAGCTGTTTTCTAAAAAGCGATGAGAATAAGCTGTAGATTTGCAGACCAATAGATCTGTAGAAAGTTTGCACTACTAGTAGATAATCACGGTCACAATGAATATCCTCGATAACTACTCCAGTAGTTGAGTAGACCACCATCGTCTATTGCCATCATGGGTAGTTCGCAATTTCTAGCAACTACAGCTTCAATAAAAAATGGTGTTGCTCGCTGCTTGGTTCTGATCTAATTCGAGATCGCAGCCCGTTCTTCCATTGGTTTTTCGAGTGCCACAAACTTCCACTTGTGGCATTGTCGTCGACTCCACTAAGCAGCACTTCGCCACCTCGCATCTGCCTTCGAAAGAGATGCATCATATTTAGGAACCGTTGGTTGGAGGAGGAGACTTGCAATTCGTGCTCTTCGGCAGTGGCCACGGCTCGCCTTACCACCCACCCAACCACAAAATAATTGATGATGGCAAATACATATAGCGTGGTGAAAAATGCCATATCCTTGGAAAATCCATGTTTTCGTAAGACGGTATTCAGAAGCGTCGATCCAATCATGGCAGTAAAGTAAGCACTGCATTGTCCAGCAAGGGTCGTTAAGTATTTTTCACGGGTATCAATCGTGTGCAGACCATACACCAGAATAGCGTGCAGCAAATGTTGAGTTCCCATTTGCAGAATGTACCCCAGAAAAAAGGAGATGCTATCCTTGTGATCGACGATGTAGGGATGTGTTTCATCCATTCGATTGAGACAATTATGTATGGTTCGTTCCAGTGCAAAGAAACACAAATTACCAATATTTCCGCTGACAAAAAAACGGAAGGGCTCAGGAATGTGAAACCAGAGCTGGTTGAAGGATTTTGAAGCTTGGGCAGCAGTGTAAGCAGCCTTTTGTTTCTGCTTTTGACCTGAAAGAAAATTGATCCCACCCCCTCGCGCCAGGGTAGTCAAGATGGTCGCTGCCACCAAATTAGTAGTTGACGATGAGCAGTCCGCCACCTCACCTCCTGCTAAAACAAGGGCTGAAGCCAGGAGGGTCATTTTTGTCGTAGGGAGTAGGTAGCGGCGAACCAAGACAGAGTTCCCCTTTTACGGCTGAAACTCCAAATACTTGAGAAGGAGGATAAAACTTAATGATACCAAAACTCGTTCTGTAGGGGTGGCCTACTTGTCAGCGACAATTGATGCCAATGAAATGAAGGGAGAAGGAAACATTTTTATGTCACAAAAATATTTTTGTAGTAGTCCCTGAAGTAGCTACTATTAGCACTAGCTACTACTAGCTACTACTCAGTAGTAGAGTAGTAGTACTAGTACTACTAGTACTACTAATAGTGGTCTACTACTCTAGCTACCTGGTACTACTAGTAGCTAGTAGGAGTGGTGCCCGTAGTCTACTAGCTAGCTAGTAGTAGTAGGGTCTAGTTTACTGCTCTAAATTAATTGAAAATCCAACGAATTCAAAATTTTGAATACTGATCAATGACGTCATATAAGTGACAGAAACACCCCCAACCCATAGTACGTACCAGGTAGGAAAAGAAAAGTCTAAAAAATAATAATAAAACATCAAAAAATAAAAAATAAACGAATCTAACACCTAACACCTATCAGTGGCTACAGCTACAGTATTCACTAGGGAACACAACCGCCGCTGCAACTTAGCATAGATTATCATTTTCTTGCTCGCTATAACATGAATGAAGTTGACACAATGCAACCTGACGGTTTTGTCACGAGATAAAGTTAACACAATGCAACCTGACGGTTTCATGTTTCACCGTTTCACCACAAGAGACAAGAGATTGGTGCAAGCGGGCAAGGGGCAGAGGGAGAGTCGCGCAGTACAAACGACAACATGCATGCATAGGTTCTAAGCAAGAGAGGTTCTTTGGTACTGGATTTCAATTGAACAAATAAAACAAACTGACAGTCGTTTCGGTATTCTCGATTCATATGCAACCTGGTCCCGTCGAATCAACTACAAGTGTCGTAGATGGATCAACAATCCTAAATTCACCTAGCTACTGCAGGTAAGAAGAGGACTTATCGTGTTTTGGATTTGTTGAATGCGACAAGTATCATGGCAATCGCTTGCTCGGACACTGGCAGGCGCCATTTTCTCCCAGGCCTGTTGGTTAGTAGCATGTGTCAACCTCACAAAGCGAAGAATAGCGGTCCGTGATGCGAATATATAGCCTATCCGGATGTTGCCGTCATGCAGTTGCCTGTCGCAAAGGTTTTATCTCTTTGAGAGAAACCAATGGCGTTACGGTGCAAAAAGTGACTGCGTTCAAATATTGTAAATCTCTGCTCCACTCAGTTCTCATTGAGGTTTTTTGCTTTACTTCCTCTAAATACCGCGTTGGTTTTCTCTCTCTATCTTTCCTCCTTTGCTGCAAGTTCTGCAGCTACCGCAAGAGCTCCCATCTATGGCTGTTTGGCTATTTTGCTAGTAGTATCTGTTGGAAAACAATACCAAAACGCTGTTCTCATGTAGCTATTGGCTTCTGTAGATAGCTACGGTACGAGTACTAGCTAGAGTAGTAGCTAGGTACTTACTACTACTACTATTAGTAGGCTAGTAGGATTGTTCTCTGGATTCGACACAGGAGGCCGCTCATTTAGAGTTGGAGGAGGTACGTCATGAACTTCGATTCCGAAAGATACGGACAGATCGATCTGTTCCTACTCTCTAGTAGGTCTACTCAATCTTTGAAGTAAAATCTGGAAACTTCAGAAAGTATGGTAAGCTCAGAACGACATACTACTACGTAGTCTAGTACATTGTATTATTTTTTATTACTTTTGTTTGTACAAGAGGAAATAAGAAGAGCTGGAGTGATAAAAAATCACAAAGTATCAACTCTCAAAGACGAATGCTCCAATTATAACGAAGCAATATCAATAGGAGGCATTAGTCTAGTAGCTCTCAACTTGCATTTCGAAGATACATTCTCAGATTTAACAAGCAATCGGCGCAAAACCGAAACCATCACAAAAAAGACATCGCAGTACCTTGTAAACCGCCGGTAACCGCCGTGCAAAAAGGTCCACTGTTTGCAAGCTCGCAGCAGATGAACATCGTCTTTGCTGTGTTGAGCTTCAGCGCGCCTCCTCTTGATAGAATACTGCCAATCTTAACGACGAAGCATTGCAAATCACTTCCAGGAGTGCATTTACATCGGTGCATCGGCCGGCATCATGTAGGTCACCGCAATCGCATCTTTTAGCATCCGAGATTTTGCAGCCAGAGGAAGAAGAGTGTTTTATGCCTAACTTTGGTCCATCGTCCGTCTTTGGAAAAGCCGTTGATGATGAAACACAGAAACGAAATAAGTTGCTCGTCAAGAGCTGCAAGTCTCTACTCTTTGACACCATCTTTCAAGGAAATTCCATTGATTGAGCCTACGCTCGCTTTTATGTCTTGGAAAACATTGCAAGAATGCCGTCCTTTGCCTACACGTCTGTACTCCACTTCTATGAGTCGCTTGGTTGGTGGAGAAAAGCAGAGTATTTGATGGTCCATTTTAGCGAAAGCCGGAACGAACAGCATCATCTTTTGATTATATTATAAGAAATTTAATGGGCGGAAGTCAGCGCCTTTTGGATCGATTTGTGGCTCAGCCTATTGCATTCTTTTACTATTGGATTGTGATCGGACTATACATGTATAAAAAAATTACTCTGGCTTACAATTTGAATCAAGCGGTAGAAGAGGAGGTGGCCTTTGTGACGTACGACAATTTTCTTGGAAGGAATAAGGAATATCTACAGACCCAGCCGGCTCATATAGCCGCCAAGACGTACTACACTGGCAGTGATTTGTATTTGTTCGATGCCATGCATTTTGATGAAGAGGGAATTCGAGAGAGGCGAAGACCGCGAATGCAGACATTGTTTGATGCGTTCTGCGCAGTCAGGGACGATGAAGCCGAGCACGTCAAAACGATGGCATATCGACAGGATGATGCCTGTCGCTAAACGGCTGCGTTTGTAGTTGTAATACTTAATGAATCGATTCATCTAAAAGCAGTATGTTGAATCACATCTTCCGAACAATGCAATCCTCTCCCTAAATCACTGAAATATTACTAGCCCTCTCCCTGATACTAAACTATTTAAAAATACTATAAAAAATACTACTGCCTGTGCAGTACAGTAATTACATGGTACTAGCTAGCTACTAGTAGCTACTCGGAGTAGCTAGCTAGTAGTAGTAGACTACTACTAGCTAGCTACTACTAGTAGTAGTAGCTACTAGAGAATACAGTATAGCTAGCTAGTACTAGAGTAGGATGGTAGAGATTTTACCTGGTGGTTTAGTAAAATTTCACAGTTCTTCAAGTACTCCATACTTGTAGTACCAGACATATTACGATACAATAATGCCATCCCAGCCACAGTATTACGTACAGCATCGTCGCAAGTCGCAACAAGCTTTATTGCCCCAAGAAAACTCACTCGTCTCCTGGTTCTAATTGAATACTCACTGGGGAACCTTGTTGTTTATTAAAAGAGCTTCACCAATACGAGGAGTGTTAGAGGTATTCCATCTTAGCTAGACGTGTTCGACCGAGACGATATAATGGACAAGCCAAGAGGAGCTCGTTACAGATCGGGAGAGGGCGTCCAGTTTTCCAGCACGAAATGTGCTCCTGGAGTTGGCATGGAGAATTGCTTGGAGCTCCCCCTGGGATATATATGGACACCCATGGCTCCTTACTCTCCAGATATCGTTGTGGCCGTGGTGGATTGTGGAGGAGAAGCCTTGCCGCCCGCCATATGCCTTTCGTGTCTAACCTACATTAATCAATACAGTAAATTATTGGACAACAATCGTTGGGAATGTCCCTTGTGCGGGTCGGACGAGAATGTTTTGGACGATAAATTGATTCAACAAGGAGGATTACTGTCAGCCGCCTTGTCCACTTCGATTGTGGAATATCACCAAAAATTTCAACACGCACAGCCCCTTGGTGCTACTATTTCAACCTGCACATATATCATACTATTGGATGCCAACTTGAGCCGGCGAGAAGCGAATGCCGTCGGAGAAGCTATCCAATTTGCCTGTCGACCAAAGCCTGGAGAAAATTACGAAGTAAAGATCGGTTTAATTGTCTTTGACAGAACAGTTGCCATGTATCAACTTGGCTTGTCAGGGATGGCAGCGGCAGACGTTTGTACCATTCAGCAAGCCACCAGCGACGATCACCTGGCCAACCGAAAAAGTCAAATCCTCCAACGGCCCTACTTGGCTACCATTCGACCCGATGGTGACGACGATATGTCCTATCTCTGGCGTTGCATCTCGGCTGTTTTTGGAACCACTGTAGGTGGAGATAGTTCTTTGGCAGTTGACTTTCCTGAGGAAGCACCAAAAGTCGTGTCACGACTGGAAATGCTCAAGCAGCGTAAGGAGGCTCGACAGAGGCAACAAGCGTTGGTAGATGGAACAATTTCTGGAGCGCCGCGTGAGTCTCCTTGGGCGAGAGCTCATGCCAAGAAATCGACATTGCATCCATCGCGATGTACAGGAGAAGCCTTGCAGTGCGCCATTGATTTAGCAACCATCAGTCAAAGCAAAACCAATACGAGATCTCAAATTTTATTATTTACCAACGGATGCCCTAACATCGGAGACGGAAGCGTAGTTATACCAGAGATGGACCGATCTTCGAAACGGAAAACTCCTTCTCGTACCAAACCAGCCGATGTTATCAAACCCGAGCGGTTATCCAGTGCGGTCCAATACTTCGAAAAGCTTGCCGCTGTTGCGCAAGAACACGAAGTTGGGATTGATGTATTTTGTACCGGAGCCCACGAACTGGCAATGCCTGTCTTTCAGGCAGTGGTGGAACCTTCTGGTGGATACGTTATTCCTCACGAAACCTTTGAAACGCCCCATTTGAAGTACAATATGGAATTTCTGTTGAGCGAAACATACATTTCCAAGTCCAAAGCTACTAACTCTGATCCTACTATTGCCGTCACATCAAATCATCATACCTCTACGCATCTGGAAGGCTGTATGGTAGACATGCGAATGTCGGCGTAAGTTTGTATTCTGCGGTATAGCTTGAGAGCACTCTTAGTGTGTGCGCGACTTGAGCCACCCCCTCTCATACCTGCCTTTTTCTCTTACTACCCCATTACTCCAGCTTCCTGTCGGCGACACACTTGGTCGGATCGGGCGAGCTCTTGGAAGCCGATCAAAAGAATCTGCTAAGTAACGAAAGGTCTGCTTTTGCCATAGGCGCCTCTATGGCTGCAAGCCGGAATTTTCAAACAAACGAGCTGCCAGATAAGGAGGCTGTCGCCGAGACACTCATCAGGTTATCGCTAGGTCGCGTTGATCCGCTGGCAACTTTGTCAGTCATGTTCCGCATCAACGAACACTACCCAATAGAAGAGAATGCATTTATTCAATGCACCGTGCGGTATGTGGAGAAGGATGGAAAGACACTAGTCACGCGCGTTTGCAGTCACCAATTACCAGTTGCAAAAACAGTTCACGATTTTCTAGATTCCGTCGATGAGGAAGTTATTCCCGTACTGCTGGGAAAAGAAGCTGTTTACAGATCCATGTATGGAAGGGAAATTTCAGATACTACCGAGGTCGTGCTCGCGCCTGGAAAAGACGAGTTAGAACGACTTGCCTACGAAGCACAACGCGATCTGGATGCTACCATCCAAAGAGTATCCGGGGCGTTCCGACTGCTGCGGCTAGAACAAAGTTTGGGTGGGTAAGTCTTTCCTCAGCTATGTCGAGTGCTCTGCCAGCTTTGTGAAACATTTTTTCTCTTTTCACTCACTTTGATACCTTTCTGTTTCATTAAGAATATCAATGGGAGCAAAAAGCGGCGGATCTACATCACTTGACTTTGCCTTTCCTCCGGAGCTGGCGGGAGCAGTGAGGCGCCTATTTCATCTACGAAGGGGCTCTCTTCTCAGTACTGGTCCAATCCAGTCTACCGACGATCGGGCCGAAATTAGGTCCATGTTTCTGCGGCTTCCGCTGGAAGACTGTCTCAATATGATGGCACCTGTAGTATGGAGCTCTGGCTCTGTTTTAGGCACTATATCTCAAGAGTCTGTGCCAGCTGAAACATTATCTTTGTGGGATAATGTAAGTGATCCTCGCGTGGGTTTTGGCATATCTTTTAAAAACTCGGGCCCTCACATTTTATGCTCTTCGCTGCGACAAAATTCTATTTGTAAGTGTGTTATTGCTGCCGATCACGAAGACGACTTATTTGTGTGGTCTGGGCAAGGCACACTGGAACCCAAATATGATTCCATTCGGCAAGATTTTAAGACTTTTCTGCAGGAACGCTCAAAGAATCGTTTTCCCATGCCCAAACTTCACATGCTCAAGGAGGGTGACTCGATGAGCCGTAGATTCACCTCCAGATTATCCCCATCACACGCCGATCCACCCGAACAACAACTGGCTCATTTTCCAGCCCTGTCGACTCTTTCAGCCGATGAATTAACGGCACTTCGTTCCAAGTTTCGCTTCTACGATCCGGTAACCGACCCCAGCTTTCGCTCTTGGTTCTGGGGTGTGGCAAGTGCTACAAGCTCTAGCAAAGACGTGGGTCTATCCTTGTGTGAGTAGTCATAATTAATTTATATGGATGACGCCAGTTTCGCTCCACTTACGGAGACTACCTTGAAAGAATTGTTTGTACACGAGGAATAAGAAAATTTTCTTGAATTGTGAGGTATATTCCGGATAGATCGCATCGTCCGGCTTGTGCCATTTCTCTCTCGTTTTGGCGCAAAGTTTTGGGTACGAGTAATAGCTACACTACTACTAGGAGTAGTGCACCATAGTAGACTAGTAGTAGCTAGTAGTAGTAGTAGACTAGAATAGTAGTACTAGTAGTAGAGTTATTTTGCCAGGCCACAATGACAAGAAATGAAGCACACGTTGCTCCTCTCATGGTGAATCTCAACATGAAAAATTGAAAACATAATCATCACTTAATCTAACAATCCATCAACGTCCATTTACATTGGGCCCACGGCACGAGTAGGAGTAAAGGCGACGAATCTGCCACTTTCGATTGTTCGTTTCCATTATCATCATTTTCAACAACAAGTTACAGTACTCTTCTCTCTTCTGTAGAAAATTGCAAAGAAAACGGCAACAACCATGCCAGTAACAACTACTCCGAGTAGTAACAGGAAGCGGACCGTTGCTTCCGGAGCAGAAAACGACCACCCCAACCAACGCTTGAGCACATGCCAAAGTTCAAAGAAAAAGAAGGAATGCACATCATTCTTCTCCAACAACAGCACATGCCGCATCAACAACAAAGGCCAACAGCAACCAACAAAACCTTTGAAACAAACGCAAGCGTCGAAGAATAATAGTAGCCGGATGCGGCCCATGACGAGCTTTGTCGAAGCCTTTCCGGATCTCAGTCCCGCCGAAAAGAAAGCAACATTGGCCAGCATTCCAAACGCAATGGATCGCAATTTGCAAGTGATTGTGTTCGAAGTGGATTGCAATTACGTCTTGCTCCAGCATCAATTTCACGGCGTACGAGCTTTGGTGGGTGTTCCTGACGACTTTCCTGGAAAGATGATGTTGAAGGAACACAACGAAAGTTCCCCGGAAGCCCACGACAACGCTGTTTTTGATTGGGTTGTCAAGGTACTACGGAACTGTAAACCACGACGGAAGGGAAGTGATCGAGGCGTGCTTTTGGCGTAAGTTGTGTTATGATCCTAATGACAGTACAGTGTATTTGCTCACTAGTGGTGCTAACAATTTAATTCTCTGAAAAAAATTAGCGATGACATGGGACTAGGCAAGACTGTTCAAGCCGTGGTGGCGTGCCTGTTGCGGAATGCGATCGCCCGGTGTAAAGAGACGCCAATCAAGCCGACCCTTATTGTAAGTCCTAATAATGCAGTACTTACGCAGTGGCATGAAACATTGCTAAAGGCTGGTGTAGACGGCAAGCGAATATTTCGATTTGTCGCCAAGAAAACAGAATATCGATTGAAGGGAGAAATTTTCGTACTCTGCAACCGCTACGATTTGCAGACGGAAATGCGAAACATGTGGGGCGACGCCAAAACAAAGACATTCAAACCGTCGGCTCTTCTTCCAAATGCCCCGCGAAAATGTCAAGCCATATTGAAAAATCAATACCTTTCTGAAAAGGGAAAGGAGGAAAACTTTCACATCGACAAAGAAGACAAAGTAACAATCAGCGAGGTACGTACATAAAATTGCTTTGAACAACGTTTACTTTGCTGTTGCTTCTGACCGGACATTGTTTTTGTCCTTAAATGGAAAGATTGTGACGGATACACTTGGTGAATACATGGATTGTGAACGTACATACCAGACTGTCTGTATTGATGAAGCGCATTTTTTAAAGTCGCTCGTGACGTATTGGGGTGCAGCTGCGGGGTTGCTGGGTATTCATGCGGAGCGCATGATTGCCATGAGCGGGACTCCCTTTGTAAGTCGTCTACAGAATTTCGGTGTCTTTTTTTCATAGCTTATTCTACTCATACGTTCCGATATGATCCAATTCCATTCTTCCATAGAATAATTCGACACAGGATTTGGCCAGCCTCATGACCTACATTGACCCCCTTGACGAAAGCGCCAACGAGAAATGGTGGAAGAAAGCCACAAAATCGTCTGCTGCTTGCAGTGTAGTCGAATCGATTCGAGATTGGAATCAAGCATTTTTGATTCGTCGGGGAAAGGACGTAATTGCAGCCAACTTACCAACTAAGACAGTCACCTGCAAACATGTAGCTGCATTGCCTCTGGAACTATTTGTCTACGAAAAATACGAAAACGACTTCTTGAATATTCTTCAAAAATTTCAAAAATTGGAGAAGAACGGATGGAATCCTGTTTCACAGAAACGAATGAGACAATATTTTGAGGTTATGCTCGCCTATGCTGGTTGCATGCGGTCGGCTCTCATTCACCCATTGCTTCCCGGAGGAGGTCGAAACTTTACCGTTTTCTTTTCTCCCACTCGTTCTTGCATGAGTCATGTCTTGACAAGTCTCGAGAAACACAACCGCTGTGTCTGTTGCAAGCGCCAGGTCAAAGCCCACCAAAAAGAAAAAAATGTGTCACAGGAGCAGAACGACAATCTAGACAATTTAGAGGATGAAAATATCAATGGTGAAGATGATGATCTCATGGTTGACGACGTCGAAGAAGTTGAAGCGAAGAACAAAGATTTTGCTTTTGATAGCAACAAAGGGACTGGAGAAATTGTAGCCATTCCAGCAACTATGTGCAAAACTGCTGAAAAAGGTATTCGCCACTTTGCATGTGAATCATGTGTTGAGGACCTTGAAGAAAAGGGTGCAGGCTGTCCGCTATGTGAAACTTTGATCGGCCGATTGCGCTTGGATAGCGGTCGTCAGGATTTGCTCCGAAAGAAAAAGGAAGGTACAAAGCATGCAGGGAGTGTTGCCGCGGAAGAGGGGTCTGAAGATTTCGAAATTTATCGACGCGTGTATTGCAAGAACTTGTGGGGTGGATTTCGAGCATCCGCGAAGTTGGAAAGCATTATTGAAGATTTCTTTAAGATTCCCGTTGACGAAAAGGCTTTGGTTGTTAGTTTCTTTAAAGGTAAGTCTTTTATGCTGTTTGCTGCTTGTTTTTTCGATGGTGTCAAAAGCGCGCACAACGGACCAACGATTTGGTTGTGTGTCGTCGGAATCTCCTTTTTTGTAGGCTCTTTAGATTTGCTGGAAGCCATGTTTCACGATCTAGGAATTGAGACGGCTCGATTTGACGGTGATATTCCAAATGATGCACGCGAAGATGAACTTGACCGATTCAAAGATGATTCATCAAATTGCCGAGTGCTGCTCATGACAGTGCAGACTGGTGGAACCGGTCTCAACCTTGTCTGCGCAAATCATGTTTGGTTTGTTGATCGCTTCTGGAATCCAATGGTTATGGCTCAATGCGAAGATCGCTGCTATCGTCTTGGACAGAAAAAAGATGTCGACATTACTTATCATGACGTCAACATGACCATTGACACTGTGATGAGCCAAATTAGTAAGTCCGTTGTTTTCTTTGCGAGTAGCTGAAATACCACGTGTTTCCTCACCTCACGTCTGTTCTTCTCCACAGACGAAGTTAAATCTGACAATGCAACTATCCTTCTGGCAGATGGTAGCACTGCACTGTCAGCTGGAACAGCAGGTCTGTCCTTCAAAGACATTTCTGGTTGTCTAGGGAATGCGATTCGAATGTCCAGAAGTGCTCGTATTACGCACGTCGTGCAGGGCCGGGAAAATAGTACGTGCATTTCGTAATTTCATTTAAACGTGGATGTCTTTGGGCTTTCGGTGTGTCTGTCAATTGTGAAATTTACTCACTATCCTCGTCCTTTTGGGTGCTCTTCATTTCAACTGGGATAGTCACGTTACCATTGCCTTCAACTATTGTTGACTTGCTTCAAGCCCCGTCAAACATCACGCCACAGTATAATAGCATCGTAGAAGCAATTGCTTCGTTGCTCGGCTATGAGCTTCCGGTTCATCGACCTAGTAAAGTGCTGTCGCATAATGCGGTCCCTGTAGCCCCACCGAGCAGTCAGAAGCCAACACCCATGGACACAACCAGCTCATACAATATGGAATTGGACGAACCAAAACCAGCTCCAGTGTCTAGGAGCAGCAATTCTGGTTTTCTGGCCGATTCTGACGATGAAGATGAATTCGATGCGAAAATTGAATTTGGAAAGAAAACGTAGGCGTGCCATTCACCCATTCTAATGTTGTGTATTAAGAAGACAATTGCGACGAGCTTGCTCGTTCGAGAGGAAAAAGGATAGGGAAGGATACTACATAGTATAGCTTTTCTTCTACTACCCGTAATCTTACTGTACATTTTCTAGCAAAACAAAAAAATCATAGCAATAAAATAATGGTTGTGACGTGGAAGTCAAAAATTTTAAAGATTTGCGTTTTCTGATCTTCTCACAGCAGCCAACAGAAAAGGAATCCGCCAGCTATTATGTACTCCAACATATCTAGCTAGATAAAACAATGACTATTCTTCATTTCTCAGCCAGACTTGTGGCCATAGTTCTCTTCGTGGTGGACGTGATTCATGCCTTTTCCGCTGCTCCCGCATCCTTACGTATCAGCCACAGATTAGATACATCTCGCTTCGAGGCGTCGCCCGTAACTTTGTTTTCCTCATCGGAAGAACAGGCCGAAAAGGACAATGAAATCGAACGATTAAAATCCATGGCCGCGAAGTTGCGAGCGGAGGCATTGGAATTAGAGGCAGAAAGAGCTAAGCAAATGGCAGACGCAGCAGAAAAAGCCTTTATCAAGTTCGACACCAATAAGGATGGAGAAATTAGTCTTGATGAGCTAAAGGCAGGTCTCGAAAAGTCGTTCAAGATGGAATTACCAGAAAGAAGAGTCAAGAAATTGATGGAGGATTTTGATACTTCCGGCGACGGAGTCCTGCAGCTAGATGAGTTTAAGGGAGTGGATCAATTTCGTAATCGCTTGGAGGCACTAGCTATCGAAGAGAAGAGAGCTGCTGTAGAAGCCGACAAGGCTGCTAAAATGGAGAAGGAAATGGCAAAGTATTTGGAGGCGTCCTTGGCAATGATAAATGATAGAGAACCTACAGGATCTGAGAAATTGCTGTCTATTCTTCCGTACTTATTTCCTCTAATGGATTCACTTCAATTTGGAAGGTTCATCATTATGGAAAACACAGACAATCCACTGGTCACAATTGTTGCCATTTTATTTGCTCTCTACAAGGCTGTCCCATTTGGAGGTTTGATTGCATTTTTTGCTCTCAACTTTTTGTCCAGCAACCCAGGCATCAACAAATTGATTAGGTAAGTCCGTCTGCTGTGTATAGAATGTCTTGCACAGATGAAGTTGCCCGGTTGACTGACTATTCATTTTCCTGAAGATTCAATATGCAACAAGCTATCTTTTTAGATATATTTTTGTTCTTTCCTGGTCTTCTCGCGGCCCTTTACGCTGTCATTGTTCAGGGCGTGGGCGGAGTTCAGGTGCCGCAAGCTGTGACCGAAATTGGAAGTGATGCCGTGTTTTTCACGCTTTTGGCCGCCATTGGATACTGCACAGTCAGTTCTCTCCTTGGGAAAACACCTGATAAAATTCCTCTCATTGGGAAGCTTGTGTCTAACCGAATGCCTCAATTCGAAGTGGATATGAGCAGAATTGACCCAAACATGAAACGGAACACGAGAGAAGAGAAAAAGAATGACGATGACAAGAAGGATAAGGGAGAATAGACTTGGATTGAGTATGCTTGCTATTGAAACGTAAATAATGGACTATTTAATGATAGGAAGTCTTAATTAGGCCGTATTGTCTTTCGTAGCTGCACAGCCAACATTATCTCTATGAGGCCTGAGATAGTAGCCCAGATGCTGATCCAGAGCCTGGATGCTGATACAGGGCCTGAATGCATCATTATCATCATTAGAATTCTTCTTTTCACTGTACCAGGTACTCGAGTACGAGAAAGTAGAAATATTTCAGATATGCTCGGGTGGATCAAACATAGGTATTTCATCTTTTATGACGTGGCTTCGACCACTTTTTTCTCATTTCTCATTGATCATTGCTCTGTCACTACTACAACATCGACTCATGATGAAAGAGCACCAGTACACGACCACAACACGCACAGGCACAGCACAAGAACAGCACAAGCATAGCACAAGCACAGCATACCAGCAAATAAACAGCAACCAACGCGCAATCCCATCAAAAACACAAAATTACAAGCAGAAAAACAGTAATAGGCACAAGTAAAAGAAATGAAATCTTGTCTCCTGATGCTGGCCTTGACTGGCCCACTTTCCCACAACTGTGCCGTAGCCTTTGTTACACCCTCCATCACACACGGAATTTCCTTTTCTCGAGCATCAAGCTCGGCCTTGGCTGTTGGGAAAGAGGATGATGGCACATCCATGAGACCTGAAACAAGTTTTGGAGCCGACGCGGTGCCAGAGAATCAGAGACCAGTGAATGAGTTTCTAGATGTCACTTCTCAGCCCATGTTTGGTTGGGCCGCTCTGGAGAGTGGAAACTTGGGATTATTCTCTCGGTTGGCGACAGTCTACTCGGTTCTCTTTGCAGTCATGTAAGCAGTTTCGTTGACACGATAGAGCTCCATGATTTTTACAAACTGGACCCTCACACTTCTGATCATGTTTCCCTACCACGCGACGGCAGATGCTATCCCATTGCAGGAGCAACTTTTACACAAGAGGGTAAGGACATTCTCCTTTGTTCCTCTTGTTCGAGTATCGCTTATCCATTTTCTGACACTTTGAATCCATTGCACTTTCATATTGAATCAGGATACCTGATGCAAAAACTCGCCGCTGCCAACGTTGGTGCCACATTAGTAATTGTCTTCATATTGATCAGGATATACTCGGGATGGAGCTACATTGGAGCACGATTGACCAATAATGTTATTGAATACGAAGAATCCGGGTGGTACGACGGTGATTTTGAAAGAAAAAGCCAGCAAGAGCAACTACGAGATGAATTGCTGTACGAGGATCAAGTCAAACCTGTCGTGGACAGACTCAAATTGTTTTCTCTGGGAGCTGGAGCATTATGGGTTGCTTCATGTGTTGCATACAATGTGTCCTTGTCGGTCAAGCCAAAATTCGATGAGTACAATCCAGCCATGCTAGAACGACTGCGGTATGATGATAAGCTTGCAGATGTTGCTGCACAACAAAGCTCCGGTCGTCCTACTTATTGCGACAGTCGATATGTAAGTTTGATTGTTTGCTTCGTGTTCAACGTTGTTTGCCTTCGTCGTCTCAATTTCTCATTATTCCTGCTTATTGATTTTTAAATGAATAGTACCGAGCTGTTGCAAATGGAGGACTCAAATGCGACTAGTTTATCTAAGCGTGGCAGAGTAAAAGGATATGTTGATTCTTCGTAGTAGAGTAGAACGATCTTGTCTACAGTGCAACATATAGCGATAAAAGAATGTTTTTATTTTTTGGCGGTGCAACATTTTTGACGTGCTGCTCCATTTTCTATGATTTGTTTTGTGAAGTGGGTTTGGTTAGCCACGGGTAATCAGGAACACAAGATACACTTCAACATGTAAGCACAGGTCGGAATTGTAGAGAGAAGAACCTGCTTCGAAAATTATTCTTGTTTCTTTGAGTTTTGTTACAACGGAGTTCGTAAAAAGGAGGGATGCAAATTGATAGAGGAAAGGGTGTGTGGGATCGTGCTAGACCACGGTACATGCGCTCAACTAGGTTGCGTTTCATGGATCTGGACGAGAGCCGTTCGCAGAATTGGCCCCAGCGGCCTGCATCTTGGCCTTGCGCTGAGCCATCATCTGCTCGTACTTTCGTCGACATTCCCACTCATGTACACTAGTGACCGAGAAATTCATGCTGAGCTTGTCGGGCGACTTGACAATCGGGGCTTCAAAAAAGTAGTCCGAGTCCAAGGCTTGCTCGGCGCTCCAGCGTTTCTCTGGATTCAAAATCATGAGCTTCTCAATCAAATCAGCAGCGTTGTCCGTCATCCATTTTGGATTGGGAAGCTGCGATCGAAGGGCTTCGCGGAGCCGATTTGGGAAGCGAGGTTCTCCTGCAGAAGGTTCGTACTGCTTCCAGAGACGGCACGTTTTACGAATGTCTGGCCAGCTAGCTTCGGTGGGGTGCCCGCACGTGCGGAAGATCAAGTCCAGCTGGGTGACTTCGTTGGCACCTTTGAGAAAGCCCGAACGACGAAACATTTCGGCAATGATACAACCCACACTCCACATATCAATCTTGGGAGTGTATTCGTTGCATCCTAGCAAAAGTTCCGGTGGGCGGTACCAGAGCGTAATGACCTTGTTAGTCAAGCGCTTCATCTCACTGTTCCAGCTGCGAGCAAGACCCCAATCGGCAATCTTGAGCTCTCCACGCTTATTAATCAAGAGGTTAGAGCTCTTGAGATCACGATGAATGACCTTGTTCTTGTGCATGTAGTGGGTACCGGCCAAGAGCTGCTGCGACCAAGACTTGAGATGATCCTGCGAAAATCGAATCTCGGGAGTTTCAAGGATCCCTGTCAAATCGTACTCGAGGTATTCAAAGACCATGAAAACATTTTTGGGGATCTGCGTGTTGTCTGTGTTGTACAATACAATCACAAGCAAGAAGAAGTTTGTTAGAGATATTGTCTCATTGTGGACGAGTTACGAATGGTACGAGGCGTTCGAGAAGAGAACAGGGAATAAATGTCGCAATGACTTATACAGAGCGCGTGCGAAAAAAAGAGTGCTCCGTGATAGTAGCCGTGCAATTGGTATTGGCAGTTTGAACTGCATGTCATCCCGTAGAAAATTGGGTCGACGTGCGAAACTGAGAGTCTGCCAAGCAAGCAGGATCCTTTCCTCGCTTGGAACGAACGAAAATACATGGCCAACGTTTTCCTCGCGACTCACCCTTGGAAGTGACAATTTCCTTGAGGTTAACAATATTCTTGTGCTTGAGCGCCTTGAGGATTTTCACCTCGCGGAGAGCGGTAATAGGAAACCCATTAGCCTCTTGTTCCGTATTGATGCGCTTCAAGGCCACAATATCATTCGTCTCTCGGTCTTGACCAACAAAAACACTCCTAATAAATACACAAAGATGGGTTCATAAAGTGATTTGGTGTAGTACGATGAAGGGTGGACCATAAAGGATAAGTGAACGTTGTCAGTCATGTGTCGCTCGAAAGGATGAGAAACACGTTTCATGGACTAGTAGTTAGACAGAATACGTACCCGTATGTGCCCTGTCCGACTTGATGTTTCTTCAGAAAGACATTCACGTCACGGAGCACAACGGGAGCTTGAATGGAGACAGACGCTTTGCGAGCTCGCTTAGCACTGGGAGCCGACGCTGCAGCGACAGGATCCGCAGGACGCTTGGCAGATTGCTGGGAAGGGTGGTTGGGTGGTCCACCATTTTTGGGCGGAGGGGGGGGAGGTGGTGGTTTTTTCCTGGGAGGGGGTGGTGGCGGCGGTGGTTTTTTGCTTTTCGTGCCCGGGGGTTGAGAGCGGACCATCGTGAGAGCACTCGCCATACTGTCAATGTTCGAAATGGTGTGACTGAGGTATTGGAACCGAGAGCCTTAAAAGCGCTTATACAGTATGTTGTTATCTCGAAAAGATTGATACAAAGGTACGCGGGAGATAAGGTTTCAGTGCAGAACTAGCGTGGGATTGTATGTGTGGATAGATGGATGGATATACGCAATACCAAGAACGAGTAGGGCTACAGTTTACTCAGAACTCAGAGAGCACGAACAAAAACAGGCGTCTACTCCGTAGAGGAGATGAAGACCCCAAAAAACCTCCAAAAACCTGACTTAGATCTACTTCGAACTGATAGTTGTTGTGGTTAAACGAATATAGTAAGAGGAAGATAGGTCTAAGTCGACGCGGTAGTGATATCAGGATAGTTAATCAACAACAGCAAAGACCTTAGTTTGCCGAGTTGTTATCCAATATATGCTGATGTCTCGCTGCTGCTGTTGGCTGCTGTTGCTGCTGCTCACAACGCGCAAACCCGCCTACAGAAACACGCTGTTTAATAAGCTGTCACTAATCGTGCGCCACGTTGCCTACGACTACAGCTACTACTAGCAAAGTACTACTACTAGCAGAGAAGCGACCTACGAATGGCTGGTAGTAGACTAGAGTAGTCTAGCAGTTGTAGAAATTCCAGCAGGCTCCACGAACAGGCGAGACGGCCGAAGAAAAAAATAATTAACGCACGTGATGCCGTTGGACATTTTCAAACCACCCGGACAAGTAAAATACCAGATAAAGCCAAATCAAGCTGTCAGAAAACTATTGCCCAGTGCTGCATTGAGTACCAGGTACAGTAGCCGTTTTCGATACCACCATTCAGAGCCTTTTAGCTACTAGCAGTGACTTGCCCCGTAGCCTTACAAATCGCATTCGAATAATTTTGGTTGGTACGTCGCGAACAATTTTGTTTGCTTGGTCTTTTGTCTTTTCCATCAATGTCAAGCAGAAAGTCTTGACATCCACATTTTACTCCTGCGACCTTTGACCATGCTATCCACCTCGGGAGAAATGCCCCGGGAGGGCACACACAAGAGGAGGGAAAAACCAACCGCAATGAAGTATTTTTAAACATTAGGCATCCATTTTAGCTTTATGTACATAGATCCATAAATGCCATTTGTGAAGATTACACCCACTTTCCAACCGGGTGAACCATGAAATATCCCACGTATCCTTCATTAAAAAAGCGAGTATGAACATACGGATCCAGAAAGAAAATACCTCCAAGAGATGTCAGGGCTGAGCAGAGAAACTTGTACGTGACAACCGGCTGCTTGAAAAAATAATTTGGAGTAAAAAGAAACTCCATCGTGATGATGAAGGCAATCCAAGAAAAGAATACCACCGCTGAACCATGAGTCAAATTAAAACATTTTGGCGAAACACACTTCCCGTTCTCATTCAACTCTTCTGGCAAGGGGGCGAAAATAATCATCATGAGCCACTCGTGAAACAGACCGCTGATGACAAACGTCATAAGCAGCGCAACGTAGGTGGGGAGAATGAGCCGCATTGGTCGGTAGATCCCGCGCGACAAGAGTGTTTGAATCAGCTTGTTCCAACGTTTGTTCCAAAATTCAGCGCAAGTATTCGAGGCAAAAATGGGATTCCTCATAAATGGTTCCATTTCATATCCCGTCAAAAGAGTCGAGACAAAGTTACCCCCGTTGCCACTGGTGGACAGTGTCGCTTCAAACAACACTGCAAGAACATCCAAGGGTCGCTGTAAGAAGGAATGCACGTCCATATCGGTAGTAAAGATTGTAAAGTCTAGCCCACAACCACAAAAAACAACTTACGTGTATAAAAGGCAGTGTTCCTTAGGCTCACATTGCTCAAAATGTAGCTTAGCGTCATGGGATGGTCCGTGTATCGTGTACCACAGGAAGGAAAGTGGTTGGGAAACATGAAAAATACGGAATAAACAGTTCCAGTATAGACGTAGGAACCTAACACCTGCCAGAATCGCTGGCGGATATGAGCTGGCGAAGCTTTCACATACTCTTTCATGTAAGGATCATACCTGGCCACCATTGGCAGCCCATAATAAATCATGAAAGATTTTGCAGATTGTGTAGCGTGCTCTGGTGTAAAACCATGCATTGCTAATTTGTCAAATATTTGGGATTTTTGTGACCGCAATGGCCGGTGTTACATGATGGAAACGGTGTGAGAAGTGAGATTGCATGTATGCATACGTCAAATAGCATTTTCAATCATCCAGCCATCCACAAGTAAATAATGCTCGCACACCACGTACCTTCTGTCGTACGAAAAACACAGAGTGACGGAGTCACAGCAGCGATACAAAATCGAAATATTTTGTTCCGAACATCAATGTAGCGAATCACTTCTTGGGGAAACCAGAGCCAAAATGGAATGATGAGCCCGTATCCAATCATGTAAGCTGCTGCCTTTCTCGTATTTGGGATCACGCAATAATATACAAGTTGTGAGAAGCCAGCTGCCAGTATTCCCAAAAACGCCATGACCTAAAGTCGTAACGGGAAAGGTATACCAGAAAGAGGCGAGTGAGTCGAGGTGGGGCTTGTGCAATTATACGAAAGGATTCAGAGGACACTGGTAACTTTGAATGAACATTCACGAGACGTTAACAAGTTTGTTAGTACCTACCACCAAAATTTCTGTCCAGTACGTGATACTCATGGCATAGAAACCAAACTCTCGATCGTCCCAAGTAAAAGTGAAGAGGGGCAGTCGAGGATCATCTAGCCAGGCATGAGGTGGATAGTCCTTGGCTTCCTCAAACAACCCAGTTGCCATGTGAACGATAGTTGCTGCCATCGTTAAATCGAACGCAAATTTGCTAGGTAATGCTGCTGCTTTAATAGAAATATGCAAGATAGAGGTAGATGCTGTAATGCACAGGCACACAGGAAATCGCGCTCGTTGTCGGTTAGAATGTCATTACTTTTTGTTGTTGTATTATCTGCTCGTTTTAGGGCTCCGGTTACTACTACTACTACTAGAGGTACGTGCTGTACCAAATTAAGCCCAGGTGGACTGCCATAGGACTCAGGAGTTAGGTCTCTCTCTATTAGGTCGTGTGCCTATGCTTGCTCTGTATCCACACACTAGTCTAGTCAAGTAGTCCAGTCTATCCATAATATTCATATTTACTCTATAGTCTCCACACTAGCTTTTTACGTGTTATCAGACACCATGAGCCTCTATAGCCGGCTCCACGGCCGGCTCCCACTGAAGTTAACAGCACTACAGCACCCCTGTAGGTCCTGTAGCCCTTATGCGAGTTCCGGAGGCGACGACACTCAGTGTAACAACTGGAATCGCAACCGGAGGACTGATTTGGTTCATCAAAACTCCAAATCAACTCAACCACAAAGCTCTGGAGACTTTGCCCATGGCAACTACTACACCCCGGCCAGAAACCAAGTTAACTTGCTCCTTCTCCTACTACAGGAGCAAGGGGACATCATCCTCGCTTCCACGCTGGAGACGAGGTACACCACTGCGAGAAACACTCTTCGTTCGCTCGCAAACTGGAGAAGCACAAGTTGTGCCTTTCCATCCACCAACCACATCTACATGTCAACCCGAAAGGAACGACAAGCCTACAGTCTACTACAGACAACAATGGAACCCCTGTCACATGGACTTTGGTCTTGTTCCAGCAAGCCATTGACCGACAGGACCGGACACTACAGAGCCGAAGGACGCTTCAGCTCTACTGGAACTACTGGAGATACACCCTTCATAGGAACTCTCCCACTACCGGACAAGGACTCGTCGCAAGACGACATGCCTTGTAGGCACCCCATCCATTGAGGCTCCACCCCCTGCAGGAGGAACGACGACAAAAGAAAGGAATCTCGCAAGACACCTCGCAGGAGACAGACTTCGCATCGCGACTGCGACAGCCTTCGCATCGCACCGGTCATCAAGACTACCATCGGTCATACCGGACTTCCAGGACTACCAACCACCACATTAACCACCGACTACTTGGCAAGACTACCAAATGGGAACCCATCTACCTACCAACCCACTCAATCACATCCTACAGTATACCCCATTTGACCACCGACGTCTGCTTCCACTGCCATTCATGTACAATCCAGTACTTTCGGTGGTCCGAATCGATGCGAAGCCACTGGCAACCAAACTACACCGGTTTGCCAGTATCATGGAAGTATTTCAACTTCGAATTCAGTCTGTGTATTCATTGTTTTTGCAATATACCCCAAACTACTGAATTTTACTTTTGTTGCCTTTATTCCACAGGAATACACCCACCCACCCCTTTACTTTCAAACCTTTCCACCATGGCCCTTACCAAGACCTCTATCATCAAGACTCGTTCGCAAAGTCGTACCGGAACGAAAGCCCATACGACTGATCCGGCTGCTCCTGCTCCTGCTCCTGTCGCTGTTGCTGCAGGACGTACCACCGGAACGACGAACGACCCAGTACCTCCTGTCGTTACTACGACCGATCCTGCTCCTCCTGTTAACTTGTTCGCAGGACGTCCAACTACCGGTACTTTGAAGGACCCACCCCTTGCTGTTCCTACTACTCGCGCTCGCGATTCGGACTCTGATTCGGGTGCGAAGAAGCCTGCTGCGAAGCCTAAGCCGAAGCCCAAGAAGGTTGCTCCTACTAAGGCTCGCAAGCCTCGCAAGCCTCGTACTGATCCGGCTGATGACCTCGTTGATCCCATGGCTAATATCCATGTTGGTGATGCCACTGGAGTTCGTCTGTAAACACGCGCGTTAATGAATCGGAGTCCCGAGCACTGGGAATCCGAGAGGGAATACTCTGATTCGCGTTTACGTTTTTTAAATATTTAATT
>Ga0210025_1001496_pt1 | contig 25232 bp, 18 predicted proteins | sample CryGeyme20150102_FD_183989 | JGI IMG/M metagenome (GOLD analysis project Ga0210025, IMG submission 183989) | Groundwater microbial communities from Crystal Geyser aquifers in Utah, USA - Crystal Geyser metaG 2015-0102 (SPAdes) (version 2) | ecosystem: Environmental > Aquatic > Deep subsurface >... | reverse complement strand
GAAAAATGATGCCGCTTAAATAAGAATCACTACGGTACCAGTTTGAATCAACTGTACCGTACATTGCTTGTTCTTGTGATGACTAGTACCACTACTACAGTAGTACTAGTATTAGTAGTAGCGTACAAGCGTGGAGTAGTACTGTACTGTTATACTGTACTAGCGCAGAGTCTTTCTATTTTCAAATAATAAAAAGAAGCATCTTCCCACATTATTATTTATTATTATTCTTGTCACAAATATTGCATTGCCCTGAATACAAAGTCGCCCTAAAGAAGACTAATAACCGACTCTAGCAACCTTTTTCGTTCATGGTGCCCGCTCCGGAGCAGTCTAACGGAGAGGGAGCTTCCTTCCCAATGCCCCCTACTAAAGCATCTGCAAAGTCGCCCGATGGTGTTCAGTTCACACTTATTGATACGGCTCCTTTACAAATTGTGGCGTCTGCCTCTCGGGCGAACCTGTCTACTCAAACAGCGCCGTCGACGCCCTCTGATACAGAAGGTATTGCCACTCTAGCGCCACAATCGCTCCCTGTCACAGAGAGTGATACTCGAGCTTCAACCAAAGCACCGCTAGCGGTAGAATCTACGAATAAGCACATCCAATTGTCGTCAATAGAAGAAGCTGTTCCCGCTTCAGCTATGCTTCCTACTGAGCCAGTATTGGATACGGCCGCCCCAAAAAACCGAGCAGCTGTTTCCCTTTCGCTGTCAGACCTCCACACTGTCGCCGAAGATGTAATCGATTTGGGAACTCCTGCTCCCAGAGACGAAGTGAAAGCGATGATTCCTGAAGTCTTGGTCGAATCGAATACGTCGGGTGTTGAAGTTGTGGAAGATATGATGGAAGATTTTTTTGATAATGAGACGCTGTCCCCCGAAATATTCAGCAGGAATACCTTTGCGCCCGACTACTTTGATAACTTTACTTTGCCGCCCGAGCTCATGGATGAGCAGGCAGATGATCTACCGTACGTACATTCCTGCACGCATTATTGTTTTACTTTGCAACAACTTGCTCAATACTAATTCGTGTTTTTCTTTTTGTAGTTGGTTTCTCCAGGGGGGAACGGTTGCGCCAAAAAGTAAGTGTGCCGCAGAACTTAACTCTGACTCGTTATTGAATCGCATCACTAATTGATTTCTATTTTGTATCTTGTTTCCTGTCAGTCGCCGAGGGTGGAAGTCTGCCGCCATTTCTTATGAATGGCGGAAGTTTAGCTCCTGGCTTGATAAAGGGCGGAGATATTGACATTAATTTCATTCATGACAGTTGGACAGAGGATCTCATCCCTGATTTGGATGGCTTAGAATTGAATTCTTCGGAACAAGCTTTGCCTGTCTTCCAACCCATGCCATTCTTTATTTATAAGGCAAGACATCTCCCTTTGCAAGCCTTACATTATGTGTTGCATAGAATCCTGAACCAACTATCTTACTTTTCTTTTCTTTCTCTCTGCAGCCTTCTTTTACTATAAAGGTTTCCGGAATCGCTCGTTTCGGCATGTCCCGCGATTTTGCATCGCTTGGCTATCTGATCAATGACGGCGAGCCGACACAGGACTCTCCTGGCGGCGAAGATTATCTTGTTGGTTTGAGTGTCATGGCGGGCGTCATCGTAGCCTTTTTCTTCATTTGGTGGCTTTTTCTTCGTCTTGTCTGCATGTGCTGCAGCCGAATTGTTTTGACTAGAAGCCCCTTTCCAGCAACAGAAAAGCCTAATGTCGATGATACAACAGAAAGAAAAGGAGATTCCAAAGAGAAGAAGCCACCAGAGCCACAGGAAGAGGCCCCTGATATCAAGAAAGAACATTCAGCAGAACTTAGCGTAGGAGATGAATCAGCTAATTCTGTCGAGGAAGAAGTTTCTTGCTCTCGTAGGTGTTACTGCCGAAATAGTAGCTTTTTAAACAAAGCGTCTTTTTCAAACACTGTCGAAAGGGAAGCAAAGGCGAAAGAAAGCAAAGCAGCCATTGACACCATCAAACGATGCGCCGCTCGTACCCGCATTGGTGAGCTCAGCTTATTTTCGTGTTCTGACCAGCCGTCGTTTATCCCTTCTCACTCACAAGAACTGCCTCATCTTCTTCCCAATGAAACAGCATTCGTTGTCGCTGCTTTCGTGCAGATTACATTCGCAGCACTTCTTGTGGTCAAAGGTGCACCGAATCTTTACAAAACAATTCATTCGATGGAGAATTTTGCAAGTATCGCTCGCGAGACTGTTAATGATGGAAATGGCGTTCTTGGTACCGTAAAGGAAGTCCTTGACTTGTCGAAAGATCTGCGAGACCAGCTCAGCAATGAATTTGATAATGAAAACCCCTGTCCTGGCTATACGAACTTTGCTGAATCAGACACAGGAAAGAAGATCACCGATACTGTGAATTCAACTGTTGAATGGCTGGCCGAAATTTCGATGGATTTGAATGATGGAGTAGAATCGTTGGGCGAGGGACTGCTCGACGGCGAGAGTTACATTGACTCCGTCGATGAGCTGATCGAAGTGAGCACAAAATATGAAGTGGTGGGCTATTTGTTTGCCCTCCCATTCATGATTTTGGTACCAATAATGCTCTTTGGGATCATTGCAGCGCAACTACATGCCAAGCTCCTCTGCTTCTCCAAGGTAATCAGCTGGCTTATACTGCCACTCTTCGTTCTCGTAACAGCTCTTAGCATATGCTTTTGCATTGTGCTAACGCTAACCGCGGCAATGAACGCTGACTTTTGCGGAGCAGGCGAGTCAAACCCCGAACAGACTATATTGGATCTAATGATTAACACAGGGACTTTCAAAGCTACGGATGGTGTTTACACAACGGCTGAATACTTTCTATATCAGTGCACATCCTGCGCATCCGAAGATCCTCTGTTGGAATTTCGTCAGATGGACAACGATATCGTAAGTAGATCAAATATTGTGTGATTCCAAAGAATAGAAAGAAAAATCTGACCTTTCTGTGTTCTGTTCGTATTATAATTCAGATCAAAGCCAAGGAAGTCATTAACAAATTCACCAATTCCATGTCTGACGTTAGTATCGAATCGATCACGTTTGGTTGTCAAACCGATTTTTGGCCTCTTTTTGAAGCCCTACGGGAGATGAAAGCTCTCGCGAGCCTTGGACGACAGTGTATTGCATCCGGTATGGCAGTAGTCGACTGTAAGAAAGTCTCTTCGATGCTCCAAATTCTCTTGTACGAAGGAACTTGCACTTATAGTGTCGAAGGGTTAGCCTGGTGTGCCGGTTGTCTTTTCGTAGTGTCATTGATGGGAATGATTATGATCACATTGCGATCTGCCCTGCAGAACAATCTTCTTCTTGAAGACGAGGAATCTGAAGGCACTGGTGATTCGGATTCCAAATTGGCAACTTCCATGGAAAGCGAAGACATTCCTAGCGATTCAGCATTCGATGATGATAATTCTGGTGGAGTTATCCGTGTTACTACAGATGTAAATGGAGAGAATATCCCATCGGATGGAGAAGTTGGCGCAGCAACTCCTGTCGCTGCGACATTTTACACCAGTGAACACAGCGAATCCATGGATAGTGAAAAGCAAATTTATGATTGCTGAGGTGTCTGAGAATGTCAGCGACGAAAAATTGCGAAGAACATTCATCCTACGTAGCATCTCATATTTTACAGGAAGGGCAACTCATTGGAAAGGTGAAAAGCACGAGCAAGCAGGCCATACTGCTGTAGTAGGGATAAATCCACGTTGCATATAGTTTCACACAGTATTGTATTTTCACAATATTGCATACCTTTATAACATACTATCACTTCCATCAGAATCAATTCCTTGTCCAAAAGGATATCAATGTCCAAAACATGCTAGAGTTCCTCGTGATCTTCTTGTTAGTGGTGCGGAGGTAGGCTTTCCCAATCTGCGGTTGTTGTGCTTCTTTCATCCGCAAATCTTCTCGTTTCCTCCCGATGCTTCACCGTTGGAAAGAGCACCCTTGGATGATCTTTCAGCTGATGTTTGTCACAACAGCTACTATTTACGCCGTCCCTACTAGGAGTTACCGCTTGTCGCAAGATATGTAGACGTCGAAGCTACGCCATCAATGATGCTTCCATAGCACTTGATTATGGTGTTCCAATCTTTCAATGTTTTTGCGCATTCAGACGTGGCAAAGTCCATTTTTTAAAGACTTACTGTGGACGTTTTGTTGCTCTTGAGCATTATACAATCTTTCATGGATTCCATGAATAGAGTTTTCTTTGTAAGTATCCAGCGACAACAACAAAATCGGGGTATTGTAAATATTGTTTTAATAAATAGATGCGTCGACGTAATCAGAAAGCTAGATTTGGTCTCAGTTATTTTGATTGTTGATTAATTGACCATCGCAGTCGCCACAGCTCGACTTCCAATTTGAGCAACAGTTTTTTTTTCGCATGTTACAATTCTTGTGTGAATATACTAGGAGATATCCCTTGCATCGCACGACTACTATGGATTCTCCTGTCGTCGTGACAATTGATTCTTCTTCTGTGTCTTGTTCTTCTTTTTAGAATGAAAAGTAAACAATCATAATAATATTCCCCTTTGGGATTTACATCGTCACCTTATCGTACAGTATGCATTCACTCCGTGCAGTAGCTACTTGTGTGTAACTGACTTCCAGTGCTATGGCGTTGGTCTTGAGGATACCAATCCCCGACCAGTGGGCCGTAGACACCTAAGTACTGTCTCTTATAAATGGATTATCTACAGTGTCTGAGTGGGAGTCCCAGGCAGTAGCTACTTGTAATTGATTTTCGTCGTCATTAGAGTCGTGAAACAATTCCCACCATTCTTCCATCACATAAAAAATAATGACGTGAGGCAAGGCTACATTCAAAAATCTATCAACACTTAGGGTTATTATTAGGGAATCCAGTCATCACGACTCTACAGAAAACTTGAAAGTGCCAAAAACAGGTGGTTGGAATACGAAAACCAATGACAAAATTTGTTTCTTTCGACTTGCAAGAAAAATCTAGAATTTGTGCGAAAGTTTGATTTCATCCTTCATCCTTCATTTGTTCATAGTTCATACTACAGTAGATACTTATTTTCATAGTTTGTTATGCCCAGGCTACATATATTTTTATAATTGAATGCAGCCAAATTTCGATTCTTGTTTGTTCCTCTCTTAGCAAGATGGTTTACGCTACACCTCAACAGGCGCAACAACAACAACAACAACGACTGCAAGAACAGGCGCAACAACAACAGCAACAGCAACAGGCGCATGTCAGTGGACACCCCCAGACTCCATCGACGCCCATGTTATCACCCGATCCTATCTTTCAAAAGCCACCGCCGTCCTCTGTTTCATCTATCCGTGGACAGCCCATTCGTAACGTCAATCTTGTTACCGCAGCTCCTTCACCTCAACATCAAGTCAGCAATACGACGAGCGTTTATGTGCAGCAGCAGCAGCAGCAGCAGCAGCAGCAGCAGCAACCAAGGCCACTTCCGATGCAATCACAAGCCTTGAAATTGCAACGAATGCTGGGAACGAGCAATGGGAGCAATGGTCCAAGTCTGGGGTCGTCGAGTCGTGCGCTTCCTCCACCGAGCAAAGATACGCTTCCCATCATGATGATGCAACAACCACAGGTATCTTCACCTCCTCCTCCTCTACCACCACAACTCAATAATAATTACAGTGCTACCAATACGGAGGTTTCGTTTCATCCTCCGTCGCGACAACCGAACTATTATAAGGATTATGAAAGAAAAGCAAATTTTGATGGCATGTACGATTATGAAGGAATGTTGATGGATCATCTCAATGATACACCCGAACAAGAAGAAGAAGACCCGCAGGAGACAAATTATGGGCATCATCATCACCACCAGCAAGGTACTAGTACAACCAATCCTACCTCAGCACCTCCTCACGCTCACATTACACCAGCAACCAAATCCTCTCGATCGGTCAAGAAACCACCAAGTACCAATGGGGCATTTTATGCGCAGCAACAACGGCAACGAGAAATAAGGATGAATCAAACAAATAATAAGAACAATGCCAACACGTATATCATTTCTCCCGAACAGCAGCAACAAGAACAGCATTGTTCGCATAGGCCACCCTCACGTACCAACAACAGTATTGATTCTTCTTACACTACCATGGCCGTCAATAGCAACAATACAGTCAATCATGCTACCAATACCAGTTACAGTACACAAAATACCAGTATGGTAGCCATGGCAGCTCCTGCTCTTCCGACGACGACGACGTCGTCGTCGTCGTCGTCCGCAGCGCGATCTTCTTATTCGAATACGAGTAAAAGTCCATCCATCGTGGTGGTGCCTCCACTAATGTCTACGAATTCCAGTAGTACCATGGCGGCTGTAATGACTTCGAATGCTGAAGGAGAAGAAGACGACGATGCTAGTATTGATTCCTTTCCTTTGAACAATAACAGTGAACTACTGGAGCAGCCGCCGTTCTACGTACAGGAACAAGGCCCGTACTGTCACCACCAACAGCAGCAACAACAACAACCTTTTGTGGCCAATGAATCTCCCGTCCAAAAAAATGTTCATTCGCCCATGAATCCTCAACAAACCCAACAGCAATCAGCTGCAGGACTACCAGCTCACAACGACAAAATTAAAAACAAAAACAAAGTTATCAAAAACAACAACCGTCATCCGCCGGCTACTTCGTTGCGAGATTCCAAAGATGTTAGTTGGCGTCGTCACGGACGAACCTATCGAGAGCAACTGATCCGGCACGACGAACAAGGTGGACACCAAAATTTTGAAATGTCACAAGACTGTTCCATTCAACGGTACCACATGGTAGCCGAAAAGGTACTGAATCAATTTTTGGCCACCCGGGAGGATCCCAACGTCAACCTCCGGGATACCTACCTGGTCGGTACTCGTCTTTCCAAATTTTTATGGGACGTCCTTCCGTCGCACAAGGACTATCATTCGTCAGTGCCAGAACTGGCCCAAATGCGCCGGGAATCGCACGCCCGATGGCTCACATTGAATCATTATTTGGAAGAATTGGCCTTAATTATCGATGAAGAAGAACACAATCAGTTCGTGCTCCGAGATTTGGACGATACACTCAACGAAGAGGAGTTTGATGATGATGACGACGACAACGTCGTCGATAACAATAACGACGACAACAACAACAACACTGGTCAGGCATATTCACAGCACCCGTCGGCTATGGGGCAAGGTTTACACAGTTTTAGAAACATGAATGCGTTCCACGACAATGATCCGAATGCCCAAAATATGCAGGCAGAAGGTACAACCAACGTACCTCCTCCATTGGTAAATGTGAGCCCCAAAAAGCATCGCAACATGAGTCGCTCTCCAACATGTGATGGCAACAATGCATACCCTCCTTCACATTCTCTACATTACGACAACAGGGATGGTGGCATTCCTTCTAACGTTCGTCCTATCGCCCCTTCTAACGTTCGTCCTATCGGAGGCGAAGGCGAAGATATCTGGCACATTGGAGATGGCGTCAAAACTGAGAATTCAGTGGATTCCAATTGGTTTAGCATGGCAGGATTTTCGGATCCTTTTCCACCTTCACTGGAAATCAACAATACCAGCCAAACACAGCCCCTTACCCCACACTTGGAGGTCCTGGAAGAAGCTGCGCCAACTGCGGAACCTAAATATTTGTCCTCCGTGCATCATCAATTCCGTAACATTCCCAATCACGAGCAGGTTAACTTCACCAGTCTTTCTCTGGACGAAGACGGTGGTACCGCTCTGGATTACATGGCTTTCGCAGGTCCTGCCAAAAAGGAGCCTGCGACTGTGTCGCCCAGTCCCGCTAAATCCACACCAGATACCTCTAAGAATGACCCATCTTCGTGGACGAGTGATCCCTTTGCCTCTGCTTTGACGAATAGCACCCAGAGCAAACCAAGTGATCTGTGCAGTGACAGCGAGGACTACAAACAAACGTGGGGATCGTCGCCCTTTGGTAATAAAATGACAAATATCAGCACGACCAGTAATAATAGACCACGAGTTTCTTGGTTGGACCCTGCCAATGATGGCAAGCAGCAGGACACCTCGTCACCTGTCCGTCAACAACAACAAGAACAACCAGGCAACGAGGTAGCTTGGTGGGTAGAAAGTCCCGACCGACCCAGTAGAGGCTGCTTATCTGGGCTCACTGGTAGTGATTCTCAATACGAAATGTTGCCAGGGCTCACTGGTAATGATTCCCAGTACGAAACGTCCTCGGCTCTGAGGCGATCGTCATCTTCTCGCTACATGTCACTGGACGAACACGAAAAGCACAACCGATCCAAACAGCGGCACGAATCAACGGGTACAAGCAACAGGAGCCTTCTTTCGAATACAATCTGTCGCAGAGATAACGATGACGATGACGACAGTGGTATCGCCGAGATGAGTGCGGCCCTCGATCGGAATCGGGCCCAAGGTGCGAACACGCCGTACCGACATCGAGGCATGCATCACTTCAAGGAATGCGTACGCTGTTTACTGGAGTAAAACAAGAGACTGCTTCAAGAACATGCAGGCCCAACTGGGGGAGATACATATGCTAGCAATTCCTGTACATCTACACGTACACAAAAGCAACAAAGCAAGCGACAAGTTCATTCATTTTACGTTTTAATTCACTAAATATTTACATTGGTTACATATATTTTGCATGGTAATAATATCTTCTATATCCATTTCTAGAGACTCAAGGCTGTCAAACCGGGATGGTCGTTGGGTCTAGGAGCACTTCGATCCCAGTGAAACAATCGTTCCTTGTTCGAAATAGGAACATCATTGATGGAGGCGTAGCGTTTTTGCATTAGACCGTTCTCGTCAAATTCCCAATTTTCGTTGCCGTAGGCACGGAACCATTCGTTCCGATCGTTGTGGTATTCGTAAGCAAAGCGGACCGCGATACGATTTTTAGAGTGCACCCAAATTTCCTTGATCAAACGATATTCCAATTCTTTCTGCCATTTGGTCGAAAGGAAGTCACGTATCTCATCTCGACCCACGAATAAATTGGTCCCCGGTTGCGCCAGATCGAATCAGCAGTGTAGGCCATCTTGACTCGGTCCGGATCGCAAGTGTTCCACGCATTTTCTGCCAACCGTACCTTTTCGATCGCTTGTTCGTAAGAAAATGGTGGGAGAGGTGGTCGACTATCTGGGGAGGAAGCAAGTCCTCGAGTTGCAGCCTTGAAGGCCGTCGAGGCCGTAACGCGAATGTTGTTGGTAAGGACTGTCATTCCGGTTTTGAATCTGATTACTGCTTGAAAAAAATGGAGATGTTAAATCCAGTGATGAAAGTTTTAAGTGCCAAGGAAGTTTCTGAACTTAGTGGTAGTGCTCCAGGCTGGAGTATCATGAAAATCTTTTTTTGTTGCTTCACTGTGATCAAGGCAGCAAACGATTTTTTGGAAACAACCGCAAAAAACAGACGAGAAGTGCTCGAGCAACAATGAAACCGAGTCGTGCGTTGTTTCATTCTATATTATTTTTTGGCACCTATTTGCAGCTCTCTCGTTGGTGTGCGCCAAAGATGCGTTTTGCCGAAGATTGTTTATTGGATTCAAAATAAAAAGGACAAAACCAAGGACACTAGACTACTGTAAAAATTTCTTTCGGAATGCAAATCAATGGTCCCGTATGGTGCTGCCGCATGTGCTTTTTGCATTTAAAATTCCACTTTCCACCCACAAAAAGCTGAAGCTTGAAATTTATTTATAGAAAAGGTGCGGAGAGGATTTTTTTTTTTTTTTGGGTTGTTCGTCCATGACATGACGATGCAGATTTTGTTGTAACTCACAAGCAGCTGTTTTGTGCTTGACTTTTATTCTTCGTAGTTTCCGTTCGCGTGCCCATCATGAATCCTTTTCACGAAATTGAACATTGCGGCCACGCTGTTGCCCGTCATACACGAGAAAACTGGCACTGGATTGAACGTCAAGCTCATCATGCCTGGAAGCATGCATGCTGCTGCCATTAGACAATTTGCCTCGTTTATTTACGTCTGTGTTATACTTTAAAAAGTGGTTCCGTGATAGCGGAAATAGTTTTTGACATTCTTTGCTGTTGGACCGTACAACAGAGAACAGAGTAACTGGCAGATAGTTGCGCAGTCAAGAAAATCGGGCAGAGCTATCATAACATCAGGAGAGTAGACTACTCAAGAGGTAAATAATGGACATAAGAACGAAATAACAGACTTCTTTTTTCTTTTATGAATTTATATATGATGTATCCGTCTTGATTACTCACTAATCTTGGAGTCCAAATCCGGTTGATCTGCCAAGTGCATCGACATAAAGGTGTCAGAAAAGTTGGACAAGGAACCACAACTTGACGGAATGGAAAAATCGGATGATTTACCCGAAAGCGCCGACATGGGTTTTGTGCATCCTGATTGCAGCTGCGTCGGTGGTTCATGCGGTGGAGGAAACACGGTGGGTCCTGGTGGTGGTAACACTTTTTCTTGTTTTTGATGCGAGCTTCCTCCCAAGACGGAGCGCTTCAAAACGGATGACATTTTCTGAGTTGTAGACTTCGCCTTGGCTTTATCCGTTTGACCAGTAGCCGAAGACGATAGGGCTCCATCGCAAGTACTCGACAGCATTTCGACATCACTCAGGTTATCCAATGCATCGGGTAAGGAACTTGTTGTATCTAACATTGAGACGTGGCTGCCATCTTGTTTGACCGCCGGAGGTGGCGCCATTAACGTATTATCATAATGTAGGCCGGAAGCGGAAGCCTCTGCGGAAGACACATTGGCTACGCGATGGGCCGTCAGCGAAGGATAATGTTGTTGTTGTTGCTGTTGCTGCGTTTGCTTTCGTTGATCTCCCGTCGTCATAGCCGAAGACAGAGCACTTATATCCGACATCATCACGCTGCTAGCCTTGTCCGAGGAATCCAAATTGGATTCCGCAGGCGGAAAAAAGGCCATTCCAAAAGCATCATTCGAATGCACAGATTGTGGCATGTCACCGGTGTTGCCATTGCCATTTATCATAGTTGCCATATTCGGGGGATAGTGGCTAGGATGATGGGAAACAGTGTACATGGGATATGGATGCTGGTGAGAATGATGAAGGTATTCAGGACTATTGTGGATGTATGACGGGTGATGGAATTGCGCCTGGGGGTACGAATGCATCTGGTAGTATTGTTGCGGATAATGCATTTGCTCGTGTTCTGGATGTTGGTGCTCAGGCGATGAGCTTGTAGGTGACAGAGATGGACGCTGCCGATGACTATTGGTAGTCGAAAAGACGGCACCGGGTTTCATACGAGGCATGGTCATGGCCATCGGGTGAATTTGTGGCACTTGTGGAAGCATATCGATAGCATCTTGATCGCGCTTGGGCGAGGTCGCCTCGACCATTCCTCTGGCGATCATTTCCGATGTTTCCTTTTTGACCTTGCTTTCTGGCTTGGATTTCGGCTTCGTTGTCTTCTTGGTTGATTTTACTTTTGGAGAACTGGCAGGTTTCGTTCCAGTGTCGGCATCATCGTCAAAGGGGTTGGTAGACACTGGTTGTTTTCCATCATCACCATCTGAAGAGGTCGATTGGCTAACCCCAACAGCACTCTCTTGCTCCAGTCCTTCTCGAATGGTAGGCGCTGCTTCTCGCAATGCTTGCCCCGTCTTGCGAACAGCCTTGGCATCCCCAATATCAAACCATAGTCCATTTTGATCCTCCCTGAGAAACCTTCCATTGGGTTCCATATTCCGAATCTCTCTCACAATTTCGGCTGCAATATGGGCCTTTTCACTCCGCTTGGTCGTCTTGGCATTGTATTCTTTCTTGCGGGTGGCAACAATGTTGCGAAATTGGACATTGCCCTTGCTGCCATTGATCAGTCCGCCTCGACCACACAAAACATCATTGTGATTAGGCTCTCGAATAGGACCGAACCCCATGGGAGGTACTTCGAAAACTGGTCGCTCTGATTTCTTGGAGCTGATTGAAGCGGATGAAACATTGGTACTTGCAGGTGTTTCGTGATTTTCTGGATTTGATTGTGCATCGCTTCCATCTTTGGTTTGTTGTTTCTTCTTGCCGGAAGTAAAGCCAAAGGCAGATTGCACCACCAAAGCTGCCGATATACGACGTTGCCGCTTTCCAGTTTGCATCAGTGGATTCCTATACTGAGAAACGGGAGGATTACGTTTGGCCATGGAGGATAGCAAGAGAGAACAGTTAGTTTAAGTGAGTGGGAGTGCTCTAGGCAACGTTTTATAGGTTAGAAGTGAATGCCAAAAAGTACTATGAACTATCATAGACATACAACATACATCCTATCAAATTCTAGTTGTTGTCACAAGCAGTCACGATCAATCTTGTCAAACGAACCGATTGCACTGCCAGCGAAAAGTATTCGATTGGATAGAGGAGAGAGAAGCTCTACTGCACCTTTTTAGAAAGTAGAGTAGTCGTAGTAGTGGTGGGTTAGTGGGCTGTAGTTGGCTATGTTTGATATTTCGCGGAATCGTTGTTTTGGATCGTGTGCGGCAGCAGCAAACATGCTTGGTACGGTTCGGTTCAAGCTCGACTTTAAAATCAGGTTTCAAATTTGCCACGACTACACCATTTATCATTATTTAATAGCTCGAGTAAATAATGAGCTACCAGGTACCGTACTACTGTACCTGGTAATTAATTGTACTACTAGGCAACAGTGGTGGTGTGTACAGTCATCAGTCGTCCACGAGCGTCGAAGCTAACTCTTAGTACCAGGTGCTAGTAGTAGTAGAGGTAGTAGTAGCTGGTAGTAGTAGTAGAGTAAAGTGCTTCTACTGTAGTACTGCTAGCTAGGAGTAGTGGCTAAAGTAGTACTGTACTACCTGGTACTACTACTACTAAACTAATACTACTACTACTACTACCTGGTACGAGTAGCTACTACTACCATACGATATAGGAAGGAGCTACCGTACTGCTGGGTTGAGAGCTGCCCAGCCGAGGGCATCAACGTCTGGTTTTGCAGAACAAACGAGAACACAGTTGCTCCACAACTACGTCTGAAGACATTGATTGGACAGAGAGTTGAAATAATAGAATGTAGCTTCTGGCTTTGTCGTTGGTCGCCAATTTTCATTTTACATAGTGGTGCTTCTAAACATGAGACTCGGTCAACAACCAAGCGATGGTAGTAGTGGACACACCATCTCCAGCAGCGCGCACTTTGTTGCCCTCGTGACTTCAGACTGTTGACAATCTCAAAATGTATTTTTGTTTCGAATTGCGGAACTTTTTTTGAGACAGTCGAAAACAGGGCATGTGCAAGAGAAGGGAGATCCAGAGTGTGCCATATGATTGAAAACCAGCAACAACAAAAAATATTGCCGCATTGAAGACTCCAGGAGATACAAAGTCCACCTGAGTGATCCCCAGGATAGCGCCAATGGCCACATCGTGATAGCATCTCTGCGGAACCACAATTCTTTTGCGAAAGAGAGCCTACTTGGCTAACAAAGCTAACAACTTCAAGGAGTCATCCTCGTCTTCGCCCTCATCTTGTTCTGGCGACTTTTGGTAACTTTGGTAGACGCGGCGGTCATTGGTTCGAGCTGTTTTCTCAATTTTGATTGCATTGGGGTACATCTGGCAAGATTGCGTTTTGCGCGACAGCTGATGTATATCGAACTGAGCTGCTCCTGTGCTCCTGTCCTTCTTGGGTGCCTCATGCAACCCTGGCACCCTGCGGGTGCCAAAGTTGTAATCTTCATAAAGTTGATGTTCTATTTTTGTGTGTTCGATGTATATCCAACTGAGAACGACATGGCCATCTGTTTGCTAGTCTAATCGCATCCAGCAAAGACAGATGTGAATGGCATAAAATCACAATACTGGCACAGCTTTATGGGAAACAATATCTGTCACATTTATAATTATTTTCTATTCAATATATTCTATTCTATTTGCTGTGCCTGTCCTGGCATCGAAATCTTTACAGCATGTTGGCGATGCAACCCTAAGTTGCTGCTCAATCCGAAAATGTACAAGAACTAATCTCCTTCACGAATATTCATAAAACTCCTCAAACGTTTTTTCCCAGTTCGTATCGGACACAGCTAGAACAAACGACATGCGACTTTGCATACTGGCATCAGCAGCATTGCTGAGTCTTTCGTGAATGGTGCAAATGTAAGCATCGGCGTCAGCATTGGATTGATATGTGTCGGCGTCGTTGGCGCCGTTGAAAGTGACGGTGTGGTTTGGAATGCTGGCGTTGACAACAGTAGTGTTGGGGTGGGGTATTGGTAAATCCGAAAGAGGTTTGAGAAAAAGATGAATCATGATTACTGAGTGGCAATGGAGTATCATCGAAGGCAACTTCACATGAGTCACTGTCGTCCTTTCGTGCGCATAGTGGAGGCAGGTGTTGAACAAAGCTTTCTCGGAGCAAGGCTGATGGTTGGCTCATTCTGTCGAGTTGGAGCTGGGAAGAATCAATGCGTACTTTTAAGTGAGTTCATTCTCTTACAAGTTCGAAAATGTTTTCCTTTTAGGCAAAACTTACGGATGGCAAAGGTTCATTTATGTTGACGTTGATGTTGTTGGATGTATTTGGGCAGAGCTGCAAGTATTCAGAGTACAGAGGGCCAGTAAGCTGAGTGCGACACATTTGCATTGTCGTCGATACAGTCTTTCTCTTTTCAGCCAGTATGGCTCTGGATTTAACCATCTGATGTTCGCGAATGGCTTGCCCGACTTTTCTCTGACGATGACACAGTACACATATAAAAAAATTGGTTGAGATGTGTTGCGAACACGTCCATAATCACGAAAAACACGGATACATGCTACTACAGCCGTATCGTACCATTGCGGCTTCACAGCCGATATCGAACCACTCATTAGTAGTGGGATCTTGCTTCAGGAAACGCCCAGGAGGATGCATGCTTCGAATTTGCATCACGACTCCGCTAGCAATACCGTTCTTCTCGACGTTACGAGTGTTCTTTCTAAGGTACTCGTCTCTCTTTTCCCCGCAAATGCGTCGAAATTGAATATTGCCACTGTGCCTATTTACCCTAGCTCCACGTCCACATAACACATCGTTCGGATTCAAATCGTGAACAGGTCCGATGTCCTGGGGATTTACGAGAATAGTGCCGGGAAACTTCCCAAGAGTAGATCCAGAGTCGCTTATAGATGCATTCATTTGTGTGATAAATCTTATTTTATGGTTTTGGTAATTGTGAGCAAAAATTAATGAAGTTTCAAATTTCTCGGGACAAATAGGATCGGTCATTCTTTCCTAACTAGCAAAGACATTTGTGTTTACCGGTAAAATATTTCTTAAACCCTGAGAGTCCCTTTTTGCTATTCAGCCATGCTTGTTGTCCCCTCCTCCATCCAGTTCCAATTTCCCAGCTGTTTCAGCGTTTTACAATCGGAACTGCATGCATTTACTAGAGGACTTTCCTTGAAGTTTCAAACCACCGGCATGGGGGAACTGCAGCCTCCTAAAGGCAGCACTAATTACTTTGCAAGTTACTTCAATTAAGTGTCCAGATTTACTTGAACTTGACATCTTCACTTGGAGTCGATTGTAATTACTGATTGGTGTTGAAAGTTGACAGGCGTTCGTCACTTTCAACTTCCAGCACCTTCTGGCTCCAATACAATGTTTCGTTCTTGCCCGTGGCAAGGTTACTACCTGATACCAGCACTTTCTGCCTCGATAGCCTGGCTCTCTCCTCTCTCATCCTTCAGCGTTGCCATCAGGTATCGGATCCAAAGTCGGTCTGGCTGGGCGATCGAGGGCAAGGCCACCTCAACTTTGTGAGACGGTAACTCCGGTGGAACTGCAGAGGGTGGAGATGAACAGGTGAACGTGAGAAGTCCAAAAATAAAACAGGGAACGCTCCGGTGCCTTAGAGGACCACAAGGTTTGTACTCAGCAAGCCCCGTTACATAGATCCCCGCTAATGCTACCCCCCAAAGAAAGTATTGTTACATAGAGCCCTACCTCTGAGCAACCCACCAAAGGCAGCGGCCAGCCCGTGTTTTTCCGACTACATCTGTTCCTGCAGCTCGCTCTACAACCTTTGGACCTAAGCGTGGGTACGTATCTTTTTCCACTTTAAGCCCTACCTTGGTCCCTACAAGTCGGCCTACTTCTGGACCTACAAGTGGGCCTGTATCTGTGCCGACAACTGATACTCCCACAGGCGGTCCTACTTCCGGACCAACCGTGGGTTCTGTCTCTGTACCAAAATAGAACACCATCAGTCAAGCTACTGCTGCTACTAATTGAGATTTTCATAATGAAAGCGGTTTGAAACAGTATCGTAGCTGTATTGTATCGATCACAACACTTGTAGCAACCTCGAGTAACAGTACTTGTAAAACAAAGCAACATAATATTGTAGAGTACTCGACATAGACATGTACGAGTACGGAGTATGGACAGCTCCTTCAATGAACTTTTCCGTGATTAGGGGTAGGGATCGACTCCGCATTACCACCGGTACCTGGTACTGCATCTCACGTCTTCCCCTCCTTCTTTGTAAGAAAATTAACATCTGAGTCCGTCCTATCGGCTTTAATAGCGCATATCAAAACAATGGTAAACGCAAAGGATATGATCAGACGGCTGCGAGAGGAACGCAAAGCCAAGAATAGTCTTTCAAAGGGAGCCCAGGTGATAGATGCTGGCACAGCAAAACATAATGTCTCGCAGGCCCTACTAGCCTCAGCAACAGCGCCATCTGATCAACAAACCCAACAAAAGCTCCAATTATCGATCATGTCCGCTAGTGGCAAGATTTGGCAAGAAGAATCCTTATTTGAGCGTTGTGTCGTCCTCAAAGAAGGAACAACACAAGAAAAAAATCTGCGCCTTTTAGAGGATCCCATGGGGAAACTTGCGGGGGGCAATGGAGCTACACTTTGGGATTGCAGTGTAGCCTTGACTCATTTTTTGACGGAACATTACAAAGACGAGTGTCTTTCACATAAAACAGTCCTCGAACTGGGAGCAGGACTTGGTTTGGTTGGAATGGCCATGGCAGCAACAACGGGAGCATCTGTGGTGACTACCGAACGGGAACTGGCCCTACCTCTTTTGAGAAAGAATGTGGCAAAGAACGAAGCTACAACATCTGGTCGGGTTGAAAGTGCTGATCTTTCTTGGGGAAAAGAAACAACAGAAGCACTCCTGGCACAGCGTGAACGCATGGGCCTGCAGTCATTTGATATTGTTGTGGGAAGCGACCTGGTCTTTCCGTCCAATGTCGAAGCCTACTCCGCATTAGCTGACACAATTTTTGCTCTACTACACCACCACCAACAAAGAGGTGCTGTTGAAATGTGGCAAAGTCACGAGCCTCGGCGGCCCGAGGTGGAGGCGGCGTTTTGGACTATGCTGGAGGAAAGAGGAATCCTGGTACAGCAACTTTCAGCCGCCGATGGACTTCCTGCCAGTCATCCCAGTGATATTTTGATCTTGCGATTGACATTGGAGCTACATAATTAGGCTGAAATTCCTTTATTGACGTTGATTTATACGGCTAGTCGACCTCTAGCAAATAATATGCACATGCCATGAACTAGTACCACACGGTACCAGTTACTTTATTACTCGAGTAGCTATTAGACCCCAGCATAGATCAAATGTGCGCTTTATTTCACATTTGGACGTATATTTGATGACAATGAACACGCACTCTGATGACGAAGTCGTGAACAAAAATAAAATAAAACTTCGACGATACGATACAGACATCTTTTACACAAACAAACAACAGGTGTCAGTAGAGTGTTCGACAACATTATACTGTTTGCTCAGCTCATAACATCAACAAATGCGCTGTGTAATCATCACTGTTATCTGATTGAATCACACATATTTTCAGCTGCCAAGAAGAAAAGAAAGTGTCCCACTACTACCGCACACATTTGATTAATTTACTACACGCAATTTCATTCGACTTACATTTCAATCATTTCGATACGTTTTGTCAAGAAAACAAGCATGACAAAATCCCTAATTCAAACGCTTCTATTAATATTCATGGCTTCCATGGTACTATCATCGCAGGCTTTCCAAGCGATGCAGCTGTTCGGTGGCAACCAGCACCAACATGTTTCGCCGAGAGTAGAAGCAAGTAGAAAAGGCAGGACAACTGCATATTCGAGTGGAGGTGGATTTGGTAAGGATACTGAGGTCAGCAAAATCAATGACAAGAAGCCATCATTGTCTTCGCCTGCTGGAGATTTTGCCTATCAAGAAATGCTCGTACTGCTGAGGGCTATGCAAAAACAGGGCGCCACAAGTCGGACGATGGACCCCGCCAAACGGAGTGAATTGGAAGGCTACGTCCGTACTGTGCTCGAGAATAATCGACACAAGAGCCTGCCGCTCAAAGATATTGGTCGTGCTCTGGTACCGTCGTCGGAATGGAAACTAATGTTTAGTTCGTCGGAAGCCGTTCTCGAATCCTTGCCGAATGATGCGACCGTCTTTTTGAATGTTAAGGATGAAGAACATTTAGATTACATTTTGAAATTTTCCAAGAAAACATTGGGATTGGAATCCTTGACAGCCGAGTGCACGTATACCTTTGACGTAAGTTTTGATAATTCTTTTCATCTTAATTTAAAATATGAACATCTCACCTCATAGTGTTTCCCTCGTTGATATACATCCATCCTAAAAAATGAAGTCGGGCCCAGTACAGCCAGGACTGTTGACATTTGTTTACGACAAGATTACCACGAATGTCATGGGATTGAAGAATCTTGGAGTGGGATTTTTTGGATTGCTAAAGGGAAGAGCCAATTATGTGGAGAGTGCTTACTTTGATGGAATATTTTGGATTGAACGCGGTATGTCGCCTACAGGCAACGGAGATTTTGTCAATGTATACATGCGGTTCGATAAATGAATAGAGAAGAAAATTTAATGAAAATGCCGCATGATGCTCCAATCCTCGGTAAATTGAGTAAACAATCATTTTAGAACCACACAAAACGAGGAAGAAAATTAGGGGAAGTGTTGATATGCTGTATTATCATGAGGGAGCCGAGACAACTATATAAATGAAGTAATAATACAAGACTACACTGGCTGGGCAATCTTGGAGACGGCGCCCATTCCACTCAGCACAGCAGCCATGTTCACGTGCTCGGCAGTATGCGAAAAGCCAGCTGCTCTCTTGGCGAGGTCTACACCACCATCATTTGCGTCGTGGATTGCTTCCATGGTCCGATCCCCATTCGTTGTACTGTCGTTTTTTATCGCAGCAGATGCCACTTTCGAGGACGATGAAAGTGACAGTTGTTGACGATGTTGTTTTTGACGATCCCTAATTTGAGCACTGGTGTTCGCATCCAGTTTATGAGATAGTGAGGTCATGGAAGGCTTCATAAAGGCAGGCACGTGCTTGCCTTGGCTTACTCCTTGATTAGAGCGAGCCATTTTTAGCAGGTAAAATTCACGAGACTTTCGATCTTCCACAAACTCGCTCTTGACGGCGTCAGCGTCAGACTGCCCAGCTGCCAGGGCCAAGTCACGGGCCCAGGATGTGTTGTGGATAGAGACAATGCGTAACTTCTCCGGGTCTTCGCGCATGTATGTTTTTTGCCGCCTTAGTTCGTCCAGCGTTGCTTTAATTGCATGCCGTACATTGGCTTGTCGTTCAGCTCCCTCCTTCATGGAGGCAATATGTTCCAGTCCACGACGAGAATGTCCAAACTTGTGCCACCATTTATCACCTGTCGTTCGAATAATATCGGCTGCCGAATTATTTTCGCCGCCTCCTTGCTCTGCGACATTCATGGCGTTCTTGAGGGTTTCGCTCTTACTAGCACCCATGTGCTGCCACGATTGATTGGATGCCAACCAAATCTCGCTTCCACCCTCCAGCATGGCACGAGTAATGATGCGGCCTGTCTTTCGAAAATCTTCGTAATCCCATTTTTGCCACCAGATCTGCGATTTTTCATCTTCTGACATGTCCTTTTGCGATTTGACGGTCACCACTCGCGCCATCGGTGCAAACTGAACATTATGCTGATTCTGCTTTTTGGGTCGATTCGTTTCGTAGACAGGGAACAGTGACCTCCGCCGGCCATTATTGGCATCTTTTTGCGGAACGAGAGGCTTCTTGGTCACCGAAGTCCGTTTCAGAATACCCTTGATGTAACTACCGTTGGAAGTCTCCGATGTGCTACCATTGTCTTTCAATGAAGGGTTTGGTATCTCGCTAAGAAGTCCCTTCTGGTGTGTTGTACTGTCCTCTGAGCATGTCCCATTGGGTCCAGCTTTGTTAAAGGCCCCCGTTAGTCGCTTAGGATTGTCTGGTGAACCATCTGGTTGTGCCAATCGTAATCTTGCCAAGACAGCTTGGCGTTCTCGATCCGATAGCTTTTCGCCCAGTTTGGAACTTCCAACAGAAACATCGCCTACAGACATGTCATCTTCCTCGCCAAGTGAACTCGATTTTCGAAGTGAGCCGTTGGCGTCTTCAGTCTTGGTCTTTTCCAGTGAAGAGTCGTCCTCGGCGTCTTTGATACGAGAGTTGAGGTTGTTGCCTGTCAACCAGGGAAAGAGACAACAAAGAAATCCCGAAGAAGCTTTCTTGCCCCCCAAGAGAGTTGGAGTATGGCTGTAGTGTATTTGATAAGGGTCATAGTCGTAAGCATCGTAGTCTGCTTTAAAACCGGCGTACATTCCAGTGGGAGCAACATCTTGCTTCTTTTCCTCCTCCTCATCATCGTCGTCATCATCTTCTTCTATCGTACTGGGGCTCCTCGTAATCCGAGCATCTTGCGGAGCAGCAGCCTGGATACTCCCGTTTGCATCACTACTGCTCTCGCCAATCATGGATAATCGTTTGGTCAGCTCTTCCATTTCTTCGCTGGGTGGTTGTTGCTCTTCCTCCACTTCTCCCGGTTTTACTGGTCCATGTGCGATGAGTTTGCTGTATTCTCTTTGGCTTCCGGTTGACTGACCGGTTGTGAGAAGACTCACTGTATCTTCTGCCTGCGATTCATCTTCGTTCTCTTTCTCATTTACCAGATTTTGCAAATCTGCCATAGAGTCTCTTGTCATTCCGAGCGCCATAGTGTAGATGGATGCGGTGTGTGCTTCAAAACTCAAAACCAGCTGCTGCTGCTGTTGTTGTTGTGTTAGATAAGGAGGCAACGAAAAGATGGATACGGAGATCCTACTAGTAGATTGAACCTGATAGAGACAATACAGGAATAACAAGAGATGCAGTGTAGGTTCAGAGTTCAGATTTAACAGGGGCCGTAGATAATCGCAAATTGATAAACGCGCATGTACAAGCTCTGCCGTATTTTAATCTGAATTTTGGCAGACCTATTCTATGGCTTCTCAAATTGCAGAAGCAGGAAACAGTATACTATCCAGTGCAGTCCAGTGGGGAATTCAATCGAAGAAATTTAATAATCTCAAACTCTGGTTTATAACTTACCTGTATTATCGTAGCAACTAAACTGCTGCCCTTTCCTTGAGGAAAGTAGATAGCAAGGCACAATCCTCAACCTCGAAGAAACGCTTCCGATACAGGGATGATAGTACCAGTACCAGTATGGTGTAGTATGGTCTCCCAGTAGAGAGGGCCGACAAGAAGATTTTTCTTGCTATCAACCTGCTGTTCAGCTAGTAGTTAACTCTAGCTGGTAGTCTAGTTGGAATGCTTCTTATTAATAGTAGTAGTATTTAGACCGAGATGTATGCAGTAGCAGCAGTCCAACTAAATGCTTATGGGAATGAAAGAATCCTCCTTCTCGAGTTATCTAGCTACGTCAACTATTAACGCCGTAAATCGTGTTGTGGTGCTGACGCGTACTGTACCTACTTGGGCACCACCTGTGGCTGCACCTTGCCTTGTTTGTTGCTTGCTGTTGAATTGAATACTACTAGTACCAACACTGTATAATTTTTTGTTTAAAGGTATTGGGGGTAAATTGACAAACTAGGGGTAGTCTTTGGGGAACATTTGCGAACTCGAAGAATCATTTCCAACGTCATCACTTCTAGAGACTAGACTACTATCGAACTCCATATAGTGCACGACTGGATTTTCTAAGTAGCTACCAGTAGCTACTTGCAGACAGGAGGTGTAGCTAGCTACTACTACTACTACTGGTAATCGAGTACGTACGGAAATAAAACCAGTACTACTAGTAGACTTTAGCTAGTAGTGCTGCGATACTATTAGTATTTAATTTAATAGCATCAGCAACAGGAGTGTGCAAGTAGAGCGTAGAGCCAGCAACTCTGACTGAAAGAAAACTATCTAATAGTAGACTACTAATAAATGGGCAATTTACTCCTCCAAATATTCCAAATAAATACATACAGTATTTAACTAGCAGCCTCACTGGCTGGCAACTGCTGCAGCCTGTGCAACGTTGCGATCGAAACTCGAAACACCATGGTGATCCCTAATCCTTTCAGAAGGAGGCCCTAGCTTCGGCAGAGGTACAAGCTACATCAAAGTACTCGTGCAGTAGTAGAGTAGATGTTCTAGGTACTGCATGCGTTATTTTTTTATAATGTAGCTAAACTTTTTCGGCAGTAAACTGACGAGTAAACTGACGAATGTGCGTAATGCGCTTTCAGGATTTCGATCTCGTGGACAGGTGCTAGACAGAGTGAAGGAAAACAACACGCATCTTGTTGCCGTCGGCACCGTGTGATTGACTATGGATTGATGGAGGAAACCGTAATGATAGTAGGAGGAGAATCTTTGCCGTTCATACCCTCGAGTTCCGTCTGTTCCGTATTGTGTCGTTTCAGGAATGGCCCCTCCATTGGGAACTGATGAAGATTGCTGCTGTTGTCACTGATGTCATTTTCAGTGGCAGCGCTGTTATATCCGCTCACAGTCTCGAAGCCGCTATTCAAGTCTGGTAGTGGATCGGGGAAGGCTTTCTGCCACTTGGGCTGAAACTTCATTTCGCGGGGCATTTTCAGAAGAAATTGTTCAAAGTCTTCGACGGTAACCTTGCCGGTATCGGATATATCAGCGCAGGCGTGCACCTGCTCAGCTAAAGTCTTGTAATTGTCATCAACGCTTAATCCCAGAAGGTCACGAAGAGCGTAGTGAATATCATTAACTGTCAAGTACCCATCGTCGTCGCGGTCGAGGACCGACAAACGAAGCCTTCCCTCGATGCGCTCCATGTTGACGGGATGAGTGGCGTCCTCGGCGACAATTTCCGGGTCCGGAATTAGCTCTCCGGCGGCTTCCCAGAGCTTACGGAACATTCCGCGCGCAAAAAATCCCATCAGCTCACCGTGAATGTTAATGTACTGACCCTTAGAGGGTAACAGCTGAGGATTCTCTTTGAAGTATTTTGTCAGAGGTGGACTCTGTCCATTTGTCAAGTCTTTGATTTTGGTTGCCACGCGGTATAGCTTGTCCATTTCAATCGGTTTGTCATCTACCATAGTCACCTTGCCGTTCTCTTCCTTGATACCATCATCGTATTGGAACCAACCTGGAATTGGTTCGCCAGCATGCGTTGCCTCAATGCCAGCGGCCAAGACATGCCCGGGCATATCGACGAATCCAACGACTTCATCACTCTTTATCTCGGCTTCCAGAGTCTCTAGAGAAAAGAAAGAATCTTCAGGATAATCTTCGTTGCCTCGAATAGTTCCGCCCATCAAAATAACGGCATCAATGTGAGCGGTAGAATGGGATTTAGTTTGCCACAATGACTGCTTGAGCATGCTGCAAACCAGCTGACCCATAGTGCACAGGGATCCACGAGCATTCTTGGATGTCAAGGGTCGGAACGTTGGCAAGATAGAAGCCAGCATGGTGTTTCGGAGCGGCAATAAGACATCGTAGGCCCTGTCAGTTCGTTCCTTGAGGACAGGACAAGGGTCGAAGCGACTCGTCTCGACAAAACTGGATCGAATCTTTGGGTCACTATCTGGAGCATTTGTATCCCAAACAACTTCCAGGACTGTTGCAAAGACGCCGTCCATGCCCGGCTTAATGAGACGTGTGTTATTTATGCGTTGATCAATGCGATGGTGATCATGGCCCGACAGAATAATTGGGAAGTCAAACTCTTCGCAAGTCTTGGTGTTTTCCGGAACATACTAGAAAAATTAGAGTGTGGAGCAAGCGCGTGAGAGACCCAAACGATCGAAGATGGTCGCGCCACAAGTTAAACTCGTGACGAATATTTCATTACATACCATATGCTCCAAGGGAATAACGAGATCGCAACCGTGGTCCTCTTCTAGAATCTTTTTGTATTTTGTCAACGTCTCCCAAGGATCCTCTATTTTCGCACCGCCAAAAGCAGGTTCCTTGAAGTGACTGTACAACTTGGGGTCATTACTCAACACGGCAATCATTCCAATCTTACGTGTTTCTTTACCATCGGCACTGGAAACTTCAATGATATGATAAGGTACACTGCAGTCGTATTTCATACTGTCGTGGGATTGCATATTGGAATTGATAAACGTTCCCTTGTAATGTTTCACGTGTCGGCACACTTCCTTGTGAGAAATATCGGCTTCGTGATTACCCCACGTCAATATATCTATGGGTGTCTCGTTTATAGCATTCATCATGCCCTGTCCATTGTCAATACTCGACAACAAGTACGGAGCAAGAAAATCTCCCGTCAACATGGACACAACTTGATCATGTTCACCTTGAGAGGTACGAATCGTTTCGAGCATAGTCTTCAGAGACGCAAAGTGATCAAGCGTGTACACATCCGTAATTTGGACAATGGTCAACCGGGCTTCGTGGTTAGCCGAAGGTTGCAACCAAGTATCCTCGTTGGCGTCGAGGGCTTCCTGGTTGGGAAGATCAGGACGGCGACCTCCGCCGCGATTGAAGAGGCTGCTAAAAATGGACTGAAAGCTATCGAGAGACATGATGGTAAGGAATATAAAACGTAAAAGCTGGGGAAAATTGTGGGGATGTGAAGTTTGGTGGTCCTTGTGTGGATTTAAGATTGGGTGCATAAAAGAAATGGTTGAATTGTGATAAAAGCATTCCGATGGATTTTCCTTCTGAGAACATCATACCACATTTGATGATGATTCTTCAAGCAGAATAGTCTAGTTGATTATAGTAAGATTAGGAAGGAAAACGTTAGAGGACCTCGCAGCGAAACTCGAAGAGGACGAAAGCGAGTCCCGCAATTGCCCTGTTAATTTCTGCCCGTACAAACAAGATGATCGCACACTG
>Ga0210025_1001489_pt1 | contig 25333 bp, 12 predicted proteins | sample CryGeyme20150102_FD_183989 | JGI IMG/M metagenome (GOLD analysis project Ga0210025, IMG submission 183989) | Groundwater microbial communities from Crystal Geyser aquifers in Utah, USA - Crystal Geyser metaG 2015-0102 (SPAdes) (version 2) | ecosystem: Environmental > Aquatic > Deep subsurface >... | reverse complement strand
ATCGTAAAAACGTCCGGCTTTATAAGCTGTAACATCATAATCAATATTTTCAGAAATCCACCGAAAAATTACCCATGCTTTTTCCCAATCTGTGGATAAATCCTTTGTTAAGGAATTGGCAATTTGTGTTGCAGTACCCAAATGTAAAGCTACACTTCCAACAATCGGATCAATTTCCTTTTTTGAAATCTTAGTTAAAAGTTGCTTTTTATCATCTCTATTTTGATAGGCAATTGTCGAAAATTTTACTTCCTTTTCATACCGATTTGCATTATTTGAAGCAGAGTTAGAAGTAGGATCCGGAATAGAACTTAAACAGGATTGAATTATTCCTGTAAGTAATAGGATATAAAAAGATTTTTTCACCCCAATTTTTCCCTCAATATTCCAACTCACTCAAGTCTAGCTTAAATCCATCTAAGACATTCTCGCCACTTAATTTTTGAGAAAAACCTTCGTTTAATTCGATTTCTTTGCTGTCTTTTCTATACACCCACACTTTTTTTTCTGCCAGTTGAATTAACCAAGCTAATTCACATCCGTTTTCGAGCCATCGGTTCATTTTTCCTTGTTGTTGTGCGAGTGTGTCACCAGGTGAAATCACTTCGATTATGAATTCAGGACAAGCTGGTGCAAAACCATTTTGTTGTTCTTCAGTAAGTGATTCCCATTTCTGTTTACTCATCCACGAAACATCCGGACTCATTACAGAACCATCGGGCAAACGAAATCCTGCCTGACTTTCAAAACAAAAACCATATTTATACTTTTTATTCCATAAAACGAGTTGAAAAAATAGCTCACCTTGAAATTCACTCACTCTTGACCCACTTGGACTCATAACAATCAGATTTCCCTCTTTATCTCTTTCCATTTTCAAATGATTATTTGATGCGCTTAAGGCTAAAAGCAAGGCATCATCAACATGAATCGGAACTGTAATCGGATATACATTTGGCATAGTTCAATCTACATTATTTGGATCATATTTTCAAACTAGTAAACGGTTTTAAATAGTGTTTAAACTCAAATTCGGATTTAGATTCGTAACAATAACCCACACTATTTATTAAAAAAGCTTTAGCAATTTATTGCAACGCAGGTTACAGTAATGTGCATTGCGATAATTCCACTGCATTCGTAAGCCAACGTTTTATTTTCGTGAAGATGAACTCCAAATGATTGAGTTAGATGATTGGGATTAGAAGATTTGTAGGGTTAAACGGCTTTCTAATTTTTAATAGGCAATAAGACATTCTTTTCTTTCAAGATCCAATAAACTTTCTATTTCGGAGACAATGAAAACGTTACAGGTAAGGTGTACCTTACTTTAACAGGTCTTCCTCGTTGGATTCCCTGAGTAAATTTGACTTTTTTTATGGCATTAATCACCGATTTGCCTAAATCACCACCCGGATTTTGGAGTATGTTGAAATCAGTTGTATTACCTTTTTCATCAACTGTAAACTCAACTATAACTTTTCCTTCAATACCTTTTTTCATAGATTTTTTAGAGTACACCACATGTTTATACAGTTCTTTAAGACCACCAATTATCTGAGGTCTAGCTTCTTCAACTGTATAAAGTTCCGGAGCTTTAGGTGCTTGTACAATCTTAGGTTTTTCAAATGGTGCCCATAAATAGGAATAGGATTCTTCTTCGTTTTCATAAAAAACGTAGGAATAATCCATGATTGAAGTGATTTCACCCTTCCATGAAATAATCTCTTTTATAGGTAAACCTAAATCATTGAACTCGTAACTAGTCTGATACACATACCCTCTTCTAAACATACTCTTGTTTTTTAACAAGCCCAATTCATTATATGAATAAATCGTCGAGTCGGCTGTATCATGAATCATTTTGACTATTTTGCCGTTTTGATAATAGAGTTTATCTATGGTTGTTTTGTTATCTTGTAATCTTGACAATGGGATTTTTCCGGTTAATTCTCCAATTTTATACTGGTATTTTGCAAAAAAATCTGGCTCTTTATTCCAAGAATACTCTTCGATATGTACAGAATCATCTGAATATGCAAAAAATTGAGCAAACTGACTGTGTAGTTTCACAAAAGGCATATCGAATAGCTTACTTTGTAGATTTGTTTCATTAGGAAATCCGAACGTAGCAACTTGTTCCAATTTCCCATTTGCATAATTGTGGAGGTCTGTGGTGAAACCCATCATTCCATCGAAAGTTACTTTCTTAATTAGCTGACCCTCACGATCATAATACGCTGAAAACGCAGAATCGGGAGCGGTGATTTTTTTGGAAGAATACACACCGATTCTTAGTTTCACTTGATTTTTTTTAAAAACAGCCTTCTCTTGTTCACTTTGCTGCCAAAGGTAATTTTGTGCAGAAAGGTGTGTAAAAGTAAACAAGAGGGTGAATAGTGTTAGGAAATGATGATTCATGGTAATTTTATTTAATTAAAACCATCTTTTTTGTCATTTGATACGAATCTGTTTTTAGTGTATAAAAATAAATTCCTGTGCTTAAATGATTAGCAGAAAATGTAGTTTCATATTCACCCGGACTTTGTTTCCCATTAATTAAGGTAGCTACTTTCTGCCCAACAGTATTGAAAACACTAATTTCAACGTTAGTTAACTTTCCAATAGAATACTTTATTTTTGTGGTTGGATTATAAGGATTTGGATAGTTTTGTGATAAACTGAATGTATATTTGTTAATATCCTCATCATGAATTGAAGTCTGTAAATTATTTATAGTTCTGGTTTCAGACCATTCACTTGTTCCTAAATAATTCGTTGCAGCAACACGCCAATAACCTATCTCTTCATTGATATTTTTTAGTTTTACAATTGGCTCAATTAGTTCATCAATATAAATTGATTCTGAAAATAATGAATCATTTGAAAATTGAAAATTATAGGTTTCCGCATTTAAAACAGGTGTCCAAGTAAATATTATAGAATCATTCCTAACAAATTCTCCTTCAGATGGACTCCAAGTTGGTGCTTGTGGAATCATCATCAGTGTACTAAAAAATGAGACTGATGATTTTATTTCATTTCCTGTTTTGTTATAGCCAAAAACTTTCCAAAAGTAAGTTCTATTCCCTAATGCTTGGTTTATAATAAATTCATTTTCAATTATTCCATTGAACTTCATAGACTCTTTAAAATCACTATTCAATGATAATTCTATAGTATATGATTCTGCATTATTTAACTTAGTCCATTCAAATTTAATTGGTGTTATTATACTATCGGATGCGATTATTGGACTAATTAAATTTATATTATTTCCATTCTGAGTTATGTCAATTGTTTTAAAATGGGATAATTCTGAGAAGTCTGTGGAATCACTAGATACATATAGTTTTGTTCTCCAATAAAAATCAGAATCATACGTTAAGTTGAATAAACTTAACATTGGTATATAATTTCTTTTTATAAAATATTTACCATCATTATATTCATAATATAGCTTTACATTTGCACTGCTAATATTAATAACTGTATCTATGAGTTTATTCTCTAAACTTATATCACTAAAGACTTGAAAATTTATTTTACCATTTAATATTGTTAGTGACTGATTGGTGCCTTGATTTAATTCTACTATTAAATTTATATCTGTATTTGTATTTATAGTTTCATTAAGTGGAAATATAACGATTGGCTTTTCTGGTTTATAGTCTTTGGTTTTAAAGCTATTAAGGTAAAAGTGACCTGAATTGTTGAAAACTGCAACATGATAATCTTTATAATTAAATAAATCATAAGGAAGAGTAAATGTAGTATCTGTTATTCCACTAATGTTTAGATTTTGTGAAGCTCCGTTAATTTCTAAATTATAAGGACCATTAAAATTATTTGCTTTGGTCCATATAATTGTAGGACGAAGAGAAACATCGACTTCATTTTTTAGGGGATATAAAATAGCTGAATAATTTTCAGTAGGATCAGTAGGAGTAGTTGTTGTGTCTTCAATTCCCCCAAATGTGTAATATGGAAGATTATACTTATTTAAAACACTACCAGGAATTGGTAATTCAGCAAATGACCCTTCTCTTAATAAACTAAATCTTCGCTGATTAAACCAATGAATACAACCATTTTCTAATGGTCCAATTTCCATTATATACTCATAGCGCAACAATCTTATCAATTCATCATACGATTCTGATTCTAATATACTCGAAAGACCACCATTTAAAACTCTTGTAGTATTAATTATACTTGCAATTTCACTTTTATCGCCATTGGTATTTATTAATGCTTCCGCTTTAAATAAATTGATTAATTTTGATGATGTTATTGAAAATTCCCAATCATTATATTTTGGATTATTGTATTTATATTTTACTAATCCTAATCCATTATTGTTCCCAACATACAAACGATTTAATTCTTCAAAATACAATTGAAATCTTTGATCATTTGTTTGAATTGGTTTAAAATCATTTTCAGATAATATAATAGATGTTTGTGTTGAATCAATTTGTTGCAATATTTTTTGATTTATTAAATTTCCATAAAATCCAAAATAAGTCCAATCTAAAAGCAAATCATATTGACTAAGATAATTTTTATAATCATGTGATATTACAATTTCTGGCACATCAATAATATTAATCCAATTTAGCACATTGTTCCAATTAATATTTGTTGAATATTCTTCACTATTTCTAGGATAATTAATTTCCAAATAAATAAGTTGATAAATAATATAATTTCTTAATTCATTGAATGTATTATTATAAGAAGGGAAAATTAAATGTCTATTTTCAATATTTGTTTCATTTATAAACGCTAGTGCATTCTCTAAATTGATCTTTGATGAATTTTTTAATTCATCTTTAGATAAAATTATGTAATTCATTTCTTGAATTGAAGCATCTCTAGCATTACTTGATATAGTTAACGGAATGCTTAATTGTTTGATTTCATTATTTTTAGTTACTCGTATAGATTTTTTAAATTCAAGCTCAAAAGTTTTAATATTATTTTTTTTATTACTTACAGTATTTTCAATTACAATTTTATCAAATGTTAGAGCCAATCTTGATTCAATTAAACCTAATAACAATTTTGAATAAAAAATATTAACGCTATAAATTTCATTATTATCTGTTTTTTCCAAATAGTTTTTCAAGGCTACAATATCATTTCTAAGAGATGTGAGTCTATTATACATTTCCTCTGAAATCAAATACTCTTCATTAATATCATAACTATTTTTGTATTCTTTTCTAGGTACTTGGCCAATTGATGATAAATTATAATCATTTAAAAGAGCATTTGACCAATCACTTGTTTGCATAAAAGCAGATTGATAGTTAGCATATTGATCTTGAATATATTCCTTAAAAAATATATCCATTAATAAAACATCATTTGAATAGTTAATTATGTCAGAGTAGGTCTTTATTGAATAGGTATTATAATTTTTAAATTTAACATCAAAATAATCAATTATTTCATTATTATTATCAACGTAATACCAAACTTTTCCACCATCTAATGTTCTGTATCGTATATTATTTTCGCCTAAAAACATCCCCAATTTTTCGTCATAAAACTCAACTGCATGTAAATCAATAAACTTTTCAGTTTTAAAAAATACACTCCAGTTTTCACCATAGTCGTCTGTTTTATACATAACACCATCATCGCAAACAGCAAATCCAGTACCATTTGAGAGAATGCTTATATCATTAATATCCTCACTAATGTTTGATGTGATTTTTGCCCAAGAATCGCCAAAGTTAATTGACTTATATAATAACCCATTATCTCCTACTAAATAAATGCTATCATTAATTATGAAATAATTGTTTATGTCATAATTAGTTGAAATTGTATTTTTTTCCCATGTTAACCCATTATCCGAAGTCTTATAGATAGCTCCATTTTTTCCACAAACAAAAAGATTCTCTTGATATTTAAAGATTAAATTTAATTGAACCTTTTCAATAAAAGGCAGATAAACTACTTCAAATTTACTTTTACTTATATTTGTGTCTTGTATTCTTAAGCTAATAATTAAACCTTCATCACCTGCTATTAAATGTGACCTATCATCGATTGAAAATATTTTATTTAGATTTGTACTCACATTTAATTGTTCTGGTAATAATCTTAATTCACCATTATCATATTGACGATAACTTCGTGCAAAAACCCTATTTTGATACAGATACACTTGGACTGAATCACTTTCATAATAATCCTTAAGTTCTTCAGCGTTAATCGTATTTGAAAAAAGAGCAACTAGAATCGTTACAAGGCAAAATATTTTTTTCATAATCAAGATATTAAATAAAATTACTTATTACGTATTTTACTCCTTACAATACTTTTGTCTGCTGAAATATTTTTTTTTGGGGGGGTAAATTATTTTGCATTTTATAAAAATAAATTCAATCCGCTTTATATAGCAACAGATTTGACAATAAATAAAGCCTAAATATTGGGGATCTATTTACATTTTTAACTCTGATTAATTTTCACTTTGAAGTACAACTAGAAAGAACTTAGCGCTAACTAACTTATACCAACTCTTGAATAGATTTTTTTTATTTCACTTGCGAGATTTGCAAATTTGTGATCGAAGGTTACGAACTCGGTACAGTTTACTGAACTTACAGCGTGCAATGCATCGGCGAAATCAACTGAAATATTTCAGAATCTATTATGCGTTCGGAATATCAAGTTACTCAAGAAATACTAAACTGAATTCAATTAAAGGACTAGACTTTACTTGTTAAGTTCTTGTTTTTATTTCAGCAACAACATCTTTTTCGTTTCCTGGTACGTTCCAGAAGTGAGTTTATACAAATACATTCCACTTGATATCCCCAAGGCATTAAATACAGCTTTGTATCTACCGGGAGACTGATATTCATTCACCAAGGTAGCTACTTTTTGCCCTAGCATATTATGTACACTCAGCGTTACTTGCGATGCATCTTTAATCGAATATTTGATAGTTGTAGTTGGGTTGAATGGGTTCGGGTAGTTTTGGGAAAGCCCATACTCATTCACATGATTAATCACATCGTTTGAAGTATTGTTAAAACTATTATTGATATAGCATTTAAATATTGGTGGTTGATTATAATCATCACTACCACCTTTATAAATTAAATCTAAGTCACCATCACCATCCATATCAAATAATTCAGACGAACTAAAACCAGTTCCAATAAATGACTGTTCTGATTTTTCGAATTTACCAAACCCATCATTTAGATATAACTCACTTATTAAACTATCAGAAGTTATACCAGTTAGAAACAAATCAGCGTCTCCGTCTGCATCTATATCACCAAAAGACGCAGAACCATTCCTGACATAAGTAAAACTTTCGTTTGATTCAATAAAATTCCCATTTCCATCATTCAAATAAAGCATAGAAATCTGGCTACTTGAAGAAATTTCCCCCGAAATAAACAGATCTAAATCGAGGTCATTATCTACATCTACAAAAACAGTTCTACCTCGTCTTACTCCGACTATAGCTTGATTCGATAACTCAAACTTGCCAGTACCATCATTTAGATAAATTTTTGACAATCTACTCCCTTCCTTTGTTATTCCTGCAATAATTAAATCTAGATCACCATCGGAATCTATGTCACCGAAAACAGACGCTGAAAAGTGAACAGGAGTTATTACTCTATTAAATTGACTATCGAAATTATTTATTCCTGTATTAATATAATATTTTGCAAATCTTTCATTATTATCACCACCCCAACCTGTTAATATCAGATCTTGGTCTCCATCACTATCAGTATCTGCTACACTAATGGCACTATTATCCATATCCGTTAGATTTGTCTCAATTAATGAAAACTCATTTGGGCTAACTTGCGAATATAACATGGTAAATTCATTCAAATTCCTATCTCTTCCGTTATATAGAATATCTACATCACCATCGTTATCAAAATCAGCTATTACTGATGCACCGGCATAAAGTCCTTTAAAGTTTGCATTAATATTTTCATATACTCCATTTTTATCATTTAAATATAATTCTGTGATCAGAACGGATGAACCACTTTCACCGAAACTAAAAAGATCATAATCCCAATCGCCATCAATATCTTCTACTTTTATATCACCAACATAAGTTGAAGATATATTTGTATTGTTTTTTTCTTCGAATAGCCCGCCACCTGTTAAAACAGTGAATAAACCAACATATATGTTTTCTGAGTTATCAGACTTTCTATTAATACTAATTTTATAGTTACCTCCCTTTAGGCCATTTGGCACTTTAACCTTTAACACTTTTTGATTTATACTTGTTTCAGTAACTACATCCGTTTTTTCTCCATTTTCAGAAATGAATGAAATTATATTATTATAAACTTCATCATCAAATCCATAAACATATATTGAGATTTCAGTCCCTGATATTGATGACCTAGGATAAACAGTTGTTATAATAAGATTAGTGGTTTCGATTATTTGTGCTTTAACTACATTGTTTACAAAAACAAATAAATAAAATGGACTTCATATGAACTTTGATTTGTTAATTTTCATCTACAATTACGAGTGCAAGATATTATCCTTTCAATCAATTCAATTTGCAGAATTTTATGTTTAATTAATTTCAAACAATGAAAAGTATTTCTATTTAAGTTTGTAAATTGTTAGAAAGCTAAAACCATGAATGAAACAAATAAACTTGCCCAGCCTAACCATCCGTTTTTGCGTTTCCAGACCCATTTGGCTTTGTGTATCACCATCGGATCGGTTTTTAATTGCGTAATTCTTCGGTCGGTGAATACTTGTTCAACTTTTTCGATTCCTATGATTTCCAGTTTTTTATCAGGCCAGATTTCATTGAGCTCTTTTACCCATTCATTATAGAGTGATAACCAAATATCAGGTGAAAGTCCGGCTATATCTTCCGCTTCTAGTTGCTCCGGAAATTCGGATAACCATTGTTCGGTATAAGAATGAAACATTCTCGGATTCAGACTAACCATTTTGGTTAAGGTTTCGAATACCATCCAAACTTGTTTTTGTACGGGTAGTAGTGACCACAATTGCAGCAATTCTTGAGTTTTATATTCGAGTTCGATCAGATTCATGTCTTAGTCTTCATAGTTAGCCCAAGTAGGTTCATTTTGCCAGGCTTTTCCATTCCAGTATAAGAATGATTTCATAAACGAATCCCAATAGTGCTTATTTGGAATACTATCTAAAACACCGTTCTCAAACATTCGCCTAGACTGAATATCAAATTGATCACTAGTCAATATTGATTGAGGTTCTAGGGTGTTCACATTAAATGATATTTCATAGTATCCATTAAAATAATATCCCATATTTGAATGAACTGAAAAATCACTTACTACAATAAATACATCTTTTTTGTCGAGATCAATTCTCCAAGGGTAAGGCATCTTATCAAACATTCGTGATTTACCAACTTTTGACATGGGAATTCTTATGTAGGCAAGTTCTTTAGCTTTTTGCTCCCAATTACTTGAATAATCATTTGTAGTTAAAGACATTCCCTGAATAGAATCAGGATCTAATAGTATAAATGCACCGTCCCAAAATGCATTATTCACTGCAGTTATTCCTAGCAATTTTTTCTTTGAAATAGGGTGCTCTAAATCAATAAAATCAAGAATACCACCAGGATGCGCATACTGCTGTAGAATTTCCCGAGTTTTTAAATGAACTTTATAAAGTGATGAATTAAAACTTCCTCCAAAAGAAACAGATACAAATATAAATTCACCCTGTACATGTAAATTATTAATTAATGTGCCATTTTTATCTGCGCCACTTTGATTTGGATAGATTAGATTATTTTCAAATGATATACTATCTAAAAGAATCTCATCTTTTACACTATAAAAGTACAAACTCATTTCTCTCGATTTGTTCGGAATCTGTAATGCTTTTTGGGCGATAATACATTCATTTACTCCATCATTATCTATGTCAGAAAATGCGATGTAATCATAATAGGTTTCATTGTGATTTTTTATTAGAAGTTCATCTGCCTCAAATGTCTTCAGGGTTAAACCGGATTTATTCTTAATTAACCATTGCTTTCCAATTCCTTCATAATACACAGGGTTCTTATCTAACGGCCCATACCAAATACGCAAAAGTACCAACGTTAACACCGCCACACTTCCCCAACCTAGCCAAGTATTTTTGCGTTTCCACAGCCATTTTGATCCAAAAATAAGCTTACTTTCTTTTTTATAATCACTCAGTCTACGATTGACAAAAATATCATCTAAATGACTCACACCAACAATACGAAGCTTTTTTGAAGGCCAACTTTTTTGTAATTCAATTACAATCTTTTCTGCAATGTCAACTTGAGTTGCAGGAACCACAAATTCAGTTATCCATGAATAAAAACATAATTTTACTTTAATCTCTAAACCTTTTTCATCGACTGGAAGAACATTTCCGTTTTCATTTATTGCTCCCGTAAATGCACATTTATTATTTCTAAGTGCATATTGTTCTTGTAATTCAAATTGTTGCTGCACCAATACGGTCAATAATGCAGTTGCCCCCAAAGCCATAGATGTTCCTGTTTGAACGCCAGAACGGTCACGATATCTAATTAATCCATCAATGTAAACTTGTTTTTGATATTGGCTTTCAATCCAAAGTTTTGTGGCCTTAATTATCTGTTGTAATGTACTATCGTCTTCCTGTGAATTTCCTTCTACCCGCTCCATCACTAAGCGATCTTCGTTTACCGAAGAGATTTTATTCAATCTTATTTGAAGACAACGTAATCTACCTTGATATTCTATTTCATCAGTTTTCCCAATTTGCTCAATTACAGGAATCCAAACACCAGCTTTATCGTGAATTTCTACGTTTTGTTGAACCCACGCAATTGATTTTTCCTTGGCAATAGTAAGATAATATTGAATAAACTCAGGAATATCAATCCATTTTGACGACCCTTTTAATACCCATTCATCATAAAGATATAACCAAATATTCGGATCTATTCCAGCAATATCTTCATCACTTAACTCACTTGGTAGAGCTTGAAGCCATTGATCATAAAAAGAAAAAAACAAACGTCCATTTTGTGCTATTTTAGTCAAATCAGCAAAAGTAATCCATGCTAATTTGGGAACAGGGCGCTTGGAAAAAAGCTCTAGAAGTAATTGTGATTGTAATTCAAGTTGGATTAAGGAAATTTCCAAAATGTATGTTACCTTTTGTGAAGTAATTCAATATCAGATACAGAAAACTCATCCGAACTCTTCGAATTATCAGTCCATGTTATACAGCTAGATGGACCAAAAACAAGTTCTTTACCTGTTTTCTTAAACCGAATAGAAACACTATTTTTAGTCTTTTGTGGATTTATGAGATAAGCATAATACTGGTTTTCACTTTTATGATAAAAAAACCGGACAGCCAATTCTGATTCTTCACTAACTAAAGTAAACAGATGCGTTTTTAAGATTTCTCCAGTTTTTGCTGCTAATTTTACCGCATGAGGCAACTCCTGATCTAACTGAATTGCTCGCGGTTTGAACAATTGAAAGACAATGGCTTCTTCTGTTTTATAAGCATCTTTCTGAAGATCTAATTCTTTATAAAATGAACATAACCAATTGTACCACTTTTTGGCAGCTTCTGACTGACTTAAAAGTTGCTGTACATCACTTTTTTCTTGATCCGTAAGCAATTGTGGATAGCGAATATATTTTTCAATAAGGACATTCATGGGGGAAACGACTTGGTTCATAATTGAATTCTCGATTCATAATTCAATAAGCAGCAAACGAAACTGCAGCTCCGAAATTTAAACCCGAATAATTCGTTTTTGTGTATTCAACAAAGAAATCTAAAACTCCTAGATTAAATCTTGCACCACCGAAGTAACGTAGAGTTTTATCTGTTTTGTAATTAAGATTTATTGGATCAGTGATAGCACTTGTTACACTTTGATAAGTTTTTGTATTTATGTTATACTCATAACTAATTACGGGATAATTCCCTTTTGTTTCGAGTTCAAAATTACTTTGCTCAATTCCGCCACCAACATAAAAATTTATGCCTACAAATTTATAAGCAAATCGTTTTCCAATAATCGCGTTAGCTGTTAAAGCCGTTACTTTAGTATTTATTTTTTGATACGCTAAATATTCAGCAGAAATTGTACTTTGGTTAGAAATATTACCAACTGTTTTTCCAATATCTCCGAAATAGACTTCAACTGGCGTAGTTGATTTAAATTGAGTTGCTGCTGCTTGAATAGTTATTTCGAACGGTAATTTGTATCCAAAAGGAAGCCACTGATTTAAACCATGCCGAACAGATGCGCCCATAATTTCAATTGATTTGAATTCATCTAAGGGAACTACTGCATTTATCGCATTTAAAGATACTTGCTTTGGTTGATATCGGACCGTGATATCTGTATCGAAAAATAATCCTAAACCTAGTTGGATATAAGACAATGAAATTGGTGCTTTTTCAGTTCCACCTGGCATTCTGAATTTATAAAGAGGTTTTCCGTTAAGTTCTGCTTTGGAATTTAAATAGGAGTACGAATCTTCATAACCTGAATAGGTTGGCGCAACCGCAACCGAAGATTGCTCAAATGTATGGCTTATTAATGGAATTGAACTTAAATCAAAACCTCGATCAGAAGCTGGAACCGTTATCATTGTTGTACGAATCGAAACAGACAAACTAAATTTTGTTTTTGGAAATCGATTTCCTTGTGTTGCAGATGAAAACATCCAACCTGAATTAAGTCCATTTCCCAATCCATAAGCGAGAGGTTTTGTGTAGTAATAAGCTAAAGTATTACCATCATCAGATCCTAAGCTTGCCAATGTTGCTAATTTGCTAAATTGGCTCAATTGTGCGTTTACTTGAAACGGAATTAGAACCCAAAATAGCAATCTCCACTTGGATAAAATATTTCCAAGTGAGATTGACAAATACATAATAAATCTAGCTTTAACTAATTTTCTAAACTTTGACATCAATTACAGATTTACTCTTTGAAACCCGATTCTTTAGTATAAATTACTTTAGCATTTGTACCTCCATCTGAAATAGCGCCTCCAATTAATGCACCTACCAAAGACCCTCCATAAATCGGCCATAAAGGCAGCTTTGTTTCTGTAATTTCATAATTTCCTTCAATCCTAGTTTCTTCCGTAATCATACCTGCGGCGGCTACACCACCAACTACAGCTCCAAGAATTGAACCTATCCAAAGTCCTGCCTGATTTCCTGGTTTTTTCTCGTTATAAATAACCTCTTTAAGATCCGCTAAATTATAGGAAGTGTTTTGCTTGTCACCTTTTTTTAGAACAGTTAGAGAGGATTCACTCACGTAGAATACATTTACAAGGAATACCGATTTTATGGTTTCTCCATCTAATGTTATCTTGTATTCTCCAATAATTCCATCATATTTGGATTTAGTTTGAGCATGCACACTTTGTACTATTACACATAGTAGAATTAATAATAAATTGAAATATTGCTTCTTCATAGATTACAGGTTTAATTAAATATTAGTTTTAGTAGTATCCTATCTAATTTTCTTTTTGCTGATTTTTTCCGTTTTGCAAATGGGAAAAATTTACTTTTTTTTTGGACATTCAATTATTCCGAAGAACTTTTCTAACCAATCATCAATACGATTTATTTTTGAGATTTTATAAACGCATCGAATTGTTTAATAAACTCTAAGGTGTTTTTTCTTAAAGAGCCTTCAATTGAAATTCTAAGTCTGTCATCTGCAACAAATGCTTCCCCAAGTTTCGCTACGTTATCTGTTTTGATAACTGTTGAATGAACTAAACTACCTTCTTTTTTTATATCGTATTTAATTTCTACATCTGATCGATAATCTAAGCCCATTAATGGAAAATCGCAGCTTAATATCAATGCGGTTATTTTATAGTTTGGATTTGATGCATCTATAGAACAAAGACCCGATTTTTTTAAACTTTCGTTAAATGCAATTTGAATATTTGTTCGGCTTCTTTTCAAAATCCCATTAGATTCAGCATCACTTGATAGAAAAACTTCGACAAATGAACTTTCGTTACTTGATTCATATTTTGTTGGGGTATCAACAATTAAGCTTGGTTCCAACATGGTATAGGTTGCACAATTTGTAAGAATAAAAAAGCAGAGAATTAATAATAATCTTGAATTCATTTTCATTGATAGCTAAGTTTATGTTAATGAAAAATTCTCCTTTCAAGATTAAAGTTTGCTGAAAAATGAATTCTTTTTTATCCGAAATCTCAATTCGAGTACATACTTGGGGCACTACTTAATTAATGAATACTCCCCAAATACTCCCATTTTTAATCAAAATTAACACTTAAATTACTTTACTAGTTTTTTTGTAAACACATTCTCATCAACTTGAAAACGACATAAATAGGTTCCTTTTTTAAGTTTACTTCCATCAAAAACAAAACTATTCCAACCAGATTGCAATTTTGTATTCTTTTCACGTCTTAATTGAATTCCTAAATAATCAAACATTTCCCAGTTTACATAATTTCCCGGCCCTACTGAGACATTTAAACTAACTAAAGAGGAATTGAAATTTGGTTTAGTTTCATAAACGATTACTTTGTCTTGATTCAATAATAATAATTGCAATTCAATATAATTTTCACTTCCAAGTAACAATTCTAAATCGGTTATAATTGAGTTTGCTAATTGGATTGATTCATTTTCTTGTATATCCCAATACATTCCATTTTCTTTATTTATTAAAACAAGGTGGATTTCTTGAGGCCAATTTATTTTTGCAAAACTCAATTCAAGATCATTAAACTGAATATTTGCAGTTATAAGCAATGGCAAATTAATACCTTGTTCTTTTGAGGCAATTACCTCTTTTAAATTAATTTCTTTTTTGATAATTGTCTCTTTTGATTTTGCATTTACAATTGATTTAAAACTTAAACTATTCACATTGAAAAGTGCATTTGGCGCAGAAAAATTAATAGATTCATCCATTCGTGATTCTGTTATTATCAACCTATTAGATCCTGTATCACTTGAAAAATTTGCATTAATTATAAGTTCAGCTCCATTCGTAAAATCAGTTTCTTCAAATGCATTTTTTAATACTATTAGATCAAAATAATTTAAATCAATAGATTTATTTTCCGAATTGTAATAAAAATAAGAGTTAAAATCGGGCTTCATTTCTTTTTCTACTTGAAAACCACTTCCATTCCAAATAATTAAAGGATTATCATTTGCGACTACTTTGGACCATTTAATTGACTCTTGAAATGGATTTACTAGTACATTCCACCCTATTTGTAGGGGAAAATTCACATTATCATCTGCTCCCATCCCAATAGTAGAGACTTTAGAAACGTTTACTTTTGGCAGTATTGATGCTATTTCCTTTAAACCACTACTTGCTTGTGGAGCATCTTTCTTTTTAAAATCATAAACAAAATTTTGGAATTTTATATCAGAAAAATTTAAATCATTTTGAATTTCATAAATTGCATCTGAATTTAAAACAGAAGCTTCTTTAACAATCAAATGTTTTTCTTTTTTAATAAAATCTATACTAAACTGTGTTGTAGTTATTGGCCCCGCGATTACTTCATTCTGATTTTCGAATAATGATTGAATAGCTATGTTAAATTTTGAACCCATTTTTAATGGTTTTGGAATTAAATATCCATTTACTCGAATAGTATCTTGAATTATTAATCCATCTCCTATTATCGAAATTATATACCCAATAGAGCCTAATACTGGATCGAATCGGACAGTTGGAGTTATCCAATTTGATTTCAAATTACTCGTTGTATCTATCCAAATACTCGATTCTTCAACAGCTGCCATTGTTGCAAGCGCAGTATTACTTCGCATACTTTCCAATCCTGCTTGATTTACTGTACTTACCGCGTAATAATATGTTTTATTTTTTTGAATAGTTGTATCATTATAAAAGTGAACCATATCATCAGAAAAAGCCTGATACCCAACACTATCCAGACTTTCAGCTGAATTACCTCGATAGATTTTATGATAGGCAATGTTAAATAATTCCTGAGAGTCCCATGTTAAAAACACTTTTCGGGGCATTGCAGTCACTTTTAAATCAACCGGGGGGAAAAGTGAAAATAAATATTCATCTTCAAACGGATAAGACAATCCTGCTCCATTATTATATAAAGCTCTAATTTCATTCTCATTTAAGATACGTTCGTACATACTCATTTCGTCCATATAAAACATACCATAATCACTCAATGTTTTAAAATCACCCAACGCAATTGACTGCGGCTCAATAGATTCAATACGTTTATGAGTAAACTCACCTTCTACTTTTCTTCCATTTATAAAAAAAGATAATGACTCAGGTGTAGTTTTCTGAATAATTATATGATACCATTTGTTTTTTTGGGGAGATATTAATAAAGTTTTGCGCAATTCTTCATTATGATACCATTCTAATACGCCCCCTTGAAATCCTCGTATCAATGAAAATTGATTCTTAATGTTTTTATGTAATCTTAAAATGGTTTCATTCTCATTAAACGTATCCCAATTAATCCAAAAAGAAAGTGTCCAGGTATTGGAGAATGGTTCTAGTCTTCTTAAATCAATATAATTTTTCCCTTGGCTAAAATCGGCACATGTTTTTGAAACTCCTGTTGTTTTGCTAGTAAAAAACCTTCTGCTATTCGCTTTAATTGGACTAAACCCATATTGATCGTAGGCATAAGCACCTATTTTTTCATCAAAACTCCAATAATGTTTTAATCCATTAATAAGTAAAAACCCAGTATCGATTGGACTTGCTTCTAAAATTTCACTTAATTCACTCAAATTTCCATTTTTATCTTCAGCAGCCATTTGGAAAAAATATGGTTCATCTTCAATTAATCCTGTCAGAACTAGAGAGGTGTCTTTCTTCATTCCTCTTTGGGTTGCATACACAAATGCTAATGAGTCTCTAGAGTTACCCATAAACAAGCGATAGCGCTTAAAATCAGATTCTAAATTAGCTTTCCAATGTATTTTTATCTGATTCATTCCCGGAGCAACCATAATTTCTTGTGGTGTTTTAGGCACAGATTCAATCGTATATAAGCCTTCAATTTCTTTGGCACTTAAATGAGAATTATACAAACGAATGTCGTCCAATTTCCCATCAAAATAGGTTTTTCTATCCTTTTCGTTTTTTTCACCTCCTACTAAAACAGCGGCTAAATTCGAATGTATTACAGGTACATTTAACCATTCATCGTATTGATCGTTTCCGTTTATATACAATTGTAATTTTTTTTCAATTTCAGAATAAACATAAACCAACTGATACCATCGGTTTGGGATTAACTGTAAAAAACCCATCGCATTATAAGTTTCTCCATTTTCTTTATTTATTTGAAATAGTGGAATTCCATTTAATAAAGATATACTCCATCCACTCATTTTATCATGGCCAATTTTGCTAAATAATTCTCTAAATGCATTAATTGAATCTGGATTTATCCAGATTGATAGTGTAAAATCTTTATTTAAATTAAATTCTTTATCATGTTGAATCTGCAATCCTATCCCTTTTTGATTTAATTCAATGGCCGTTTTTCTACCAAAACGATCTTTTGTAAAAGTAGCCGATACGTTTTCAGCTACTCTTCCGTGCCAACTTTCATCTTCTGTAGATTCATTAAATGGATAATAAGCTATTAAATTATACGAATAAGGTAAATCTGGTAATGCTTCAACTTCTTGTGGTGCATCACTTTCGTAACCGTTTTCGTGTTTTGCGGCTATGGAGTAAAAATATTGTTTCCCATTATCAACATACTCATCCACAAAATAGGGCTGTGCCATTTTTTCGATTGGAATCTCAGCAATCAATCGCTTTTTTGCCGTTCCTGTTCTTCTATAAATCACATACGTTTTAATTTCCTTATTACTTATTGGATTCCACGTTAGTACTGTTTTTTTATTACCTGAAACAACTTTTAATCCTTTTGGAGAACTGATAATAGTTCGGAAAATAGATTTCTTCAACATGGATGATCGAACATTTAGGGTTTGCCGATTCCCATCTTCAGCTTTAAACTGCGAAATAAAAAATTGAACTTCTTCTTCTTTTTCCGCCTTAAATGGGATACTAAGTTGAAGATCACTTGTATTTATTAACCCTAAATATTTTGGCAATAGGGTGAAAGTAATACTTTTAGCAAAATGAGATATTCGACAAATTGCCGTTTCATCGGTTCCTGGTAGATTTGTGCTAATTACAGCATTCGGATTAAATTTTATGTTTTCTGAATTCCAATTCAAGATAAACTCGGCATAACTTAAATTGGGAACCTGATTTGCACGGTTAAAACTCACTTCTAATTCGAATGCTTCGCCCACGCTTAATTGAGCCGGATTGGTAGATAATTCAATTACACTTGGAATATTTTGTGATACTATGGGACTTTTTGTTATCTCATTTCCGTGATTATCTTCAACAGAAACTGAATAATAATAGGTATAACCAGTCTGAACCGTATCACGAATTTTTAGTTGGCTATCAACACTAAGCGATTTAAATCGAACTAAACTATCGACTTGTATCCCTTTGTAAATGTGATACCAAACATAATTTCTACTTACTTGAGGATTCCATGCTAACGAAATTACATTATTTTCTGCATTAATTTGAAGCTGTTGCGCTTTTAGGGTTGGCCTACAAAACAATGCCAATCCAATTAGTAAAAACGCGAGATAGTGCCTTCCCAAATAACTTTGTAGTAATGGGGACTTTTCATTAAATATCATTGCGATAATGAGTTACAATAGTGACTTTAAATGAAGTTAAAAAGCAAGTTTTCATCAAAAAATAAAATCTAAACCATTGTTTATTTTACCAGAACAAGTTTTTTAACCTGTACAAAATCACCTGCTTGAATTCGGTATAAATACACTCCTGATGAAAGACCTGATCCATTAAATTGAACCGTATGAAAACCCGCTTCTTTTTGTGTATTTATTAAAGTGCTTACCGTTCTACCAACAATATCAAATACTTCTAGACGTACGAATCTACTTTCTGGTAAACTAAAAGCAATGGTCGTTACTGGATTAAATGGATTTGGATAGTTTTGATGGAGTGCAAATTCTTTTGGTAATAATTCTGATTTTACTTGATCTGTAAAGGATTGATTTCCTGAGACAAACACAAATTCATGTTCTCCTTTTTTCAGTTTTAAACGAACGCTATCTGAAGTAAATGGATACCATTTTGCCGTTTGTTTGTCTATTAAACCACTTTCCCAATCTTCCTGTTTTTCGGAGAAAGAATAGGCCCAAGTAAGCCATTCGTCTTCAACAAAATCTGCTTTTATTAGACATCGAATTCCATTTTCTTGGTATCGAATGAGCCTACGAATGAAGGATTTTTCTTGTTCAAGTGAGTCATTTGGCAAATAAACCGTACTTATTTCAAAAGGAATAGGCGGAACTTCTACGTTTACTTGTTTTTGTAATACAGTATCAGTTGAGGATTGAGAAACAACAGCTTGTAAATCTAAACTTTCTTTTGCCTTTCCAATTTTTGCAAATACATGAAGAATTGGGTTTTCTTTTTCGCTTTTTTGAAGGTTTTCCTTGGGGATTTCTTTTGATGCCTTTGGTAAGGCAAGTGCATAATAGTCTATTTTTAAAATTTGTGAAGTTTCATATTTATTCCACCAGATGTAACCTTTACCTGGATCTAAGCTTGTACTTACGTTATAACCGTAGCCTGTCCAACGTAAAACTGGATAACCTAAAAAAATATCACTATCCCAATTAATCGTTTCATTAAATGGATTGGAGATGAGGTTCCAGCCCTTATTTACAGTAAGTTCAAATGAATCTTCTGTTAAATCTACAGATCTTGTATTATAAGAAACTTCTCTAGTTTTATCGGATAATAACCAATAGGCTTTCCCTGATTCAGGTGTACCACTAAACGCTTCAAATGAAGAACTATTCCAACTGTACATTATCGTATTCTTCTCTTGAATTGGAATCCAATTCGAAATTTCTGCTCCAATTACTCCGGGAAAACCTACTAATCGATAATAAGCTTTTGCTAAAGATCCTCCATTAAAATCAATTTCAAAATTGGCAGTTGTTGTTGATGGATAAGAATAAACTTGTACCGCCGTTTTGCTTACGGTTTCTCCATCATAGGTAATGCCGTCAATTTTAAAAACAGGTGTTATTCCAATATCATAGCTTGCACCTTTTTCTAATTCATTCGGCCATTTATACACTACATCTGTTGTTGTTTTTTCACTTGAATCTTGTGAACTCGTTAATCTTATTTTATAATGATCCGCTCCTATTACTGGATTAAATTTAAATGTCGGTTTAGATTTTATTTTACCGTTTTGGGATTCGTTATCAATTTTTAAGCTTGCAAGGACTATTTTGTTTGTGGCTAGTACAAATACATTATTGTCGTTTTCAACTCTATCACTTTCTATCCCTTTTTTATCTGTCACACTTACAGAATAGCTATATACCTTAAATTGTTCAACAGTCTTATCACTAAATTGACCTTGAGAAACTGATGCATGATAGACTTCTCCAACTTTATTATATGTTGTATCTGTTTTTTCTTTTCTATAAATGTTGTAGAAATTAGCATCTAAAGCCTGAGAAAGAGACCAAGTAATATCTACGGCATTGCTAGTTTTTGAATAATTAACAGTTTTAATTATCGGAGAGCTCAGTTTATCTAAACTTCTAGTACTTACTAATGGACTACTTTCTATTCCCTTGTTCGAAACAGCTTTAATCTCATAAAAATACGTTACACCTCGAGTTATTGAAGTATCATTATAGGTATATGAAGATTCGCTATGAGGTGTAACTTCTACAAGTTTGGAAAATTCTGTTACTATAGTTCTTCGATAAATTCGATACAAACTTACATTGGGCGTTGTACTTGCAAGCCATGATAATGAAATTGATGAATTTAACGAATCGTCTGCTGTGGCTTGGTATTTTGGTGGATTTGGAGGAACACCTTCGCTTTCGAGTTTATAAATATCTTTTACTTCATCTTCTGTGAGTGCTTTTTTAAATATTCGAATATCATCGAGTGTACCTAATGCTCCTTGAGGATTTCCTGAGTTTGATGAAAAATTTCCAATTAAACTTAATGGATTAGTCACATTATTAAATGAATCGTTTTCATCTTGAACTGAATATCCATTCACATAGATTTTTGAATTCGTTCCATTTTTTATCACTACTAAATGATTCCATTCACCAATTTCGATTTTTTGAGTTGATGGATATATTGATCCATTATAAAAACCTATCGTTGAGTCTTTAGCATTGATTAATAAGTGTTGATAAGTTCCCCCATCATCGCAAAATAAAGTATTCCATGTACTTGAAAATCCAGAAGCTTTATACCAAAGTGAGACCGTAATTGCAGATGAATTAAAACTCGTTTTGGGTTTTAAAAACCCAGCTGCTGAAGTAATTTCGACAGCTTTATTCGATTCTCCATATCGGTTTATGCCTTCTATAGTTACTCCAGAAGGTGAAATCGACAAATCATTTCCAAAATCACTATAATCTCTAGTATTCCCATCAAACGGATAATACGCAACCATATCGTCGTTAATGTTTGGCTCAGTTGTTACGAAAACAGTCGCACTAGCTTCACTTTTTAGATTATCTGTATCTACGGCTGTAATTCGATAGGTATAAGTTTGACTCCCTTTTATGGTAAAATCTGTATAGGCTGTATCTGGACTTTCAGTTGGATAACGAACACTCAGACTATCAATTGAACCGTCCCCTGTTTGTCGTTCAATAAAATAATAGGCCAAATCGGATTCTTTTGAACGATTCCAATTTAATTTAATTGAATTAGATTCTTGAAACGCAGTTAAGCCACTTGGTTGAAACGGTGCATTATCGGTTTCATAAATCGTTTTGAGTTCATTTTCATCTAAGGCTTTGGTGTATAAACGAATATCATCGAGTTCACCTTTATAATGATTCGTGAAATTAAAATTCGACCCTAACACCAAGCGACCGACACCATAATATTCACCCACGTTTTCCTCAGAGCTAATTAAGGAATTATTCAAATACAGTTTTCTTGTTTTGGCCTCTTTATTATAGACAATCATCCAATGACGCCAAACACCATCAGCAAAGGTTTCTGTTGTGGTTATATCGTTGGCATAAAAACGTACGGTAAACCGATCTTGGGTATAACCAATGTGCAAAAACTTGGCGGCTGAATATTCGTTTCCATGAGTAAGGATATGTCCATTCGATGTGTTTTTCTTCTCGGCAAACGTGAGGGTAAAACTCGTTGAGTCTAACGCCATCAATCGTTTCGTTTGTAACCGTGATTGTGCGCCATCGAATGAAACGGCGCTTGTGGCTCTTCCAAAACGATCGGTAATAAATCCTTGATAAGGCCCTACCATATCAAATTCATTTCCACTTGTATCTCCAATAGTGCCATCAAAAGTAAGATGCATGGCAAAATCGGACTTGTTTTTGATCTGACTTTTGTATTTTACATCCGTTTTTGGACTTTCAAGCCCATAAGAGGTTACAGCAGATACTCCGAAAACATAAGGTGTTCCATACTGAATAGAATTATCCGAATAGGTTAATTGATTTGATCCGACTTGAGCCATAAATGTCTCGGATTGGATACCATCGGAACGGTAAATTCGGTAAGCTCTAACATCGGAAGAGCTATGTGCGTCCCAAGCTATCGTTACTATTTTATTGCCTGCTGACGTAACTCTAAGATTTTTAACCGGATCGATGTTTGAAGCTACAATTCGAACGGTAGTATCTTTGGGAATCAGCGTTCTTCCTGTGCCGGATTTCGTTAAAGCCTGAACTTCGGATAGGGAAAAAGCCGCATTTTCTACTTTTTTAGTTAGGAAATAAAGTTTAGCCAACTCACCTGTTCCCGAATAATTTGTCCCAACCGTTGCCCCGACCGAAGCATCCACAAATGACGTTCCTGCTTCATTTCTGAAAAATGAAATCGGATTAGTTCCCAAAAAGGTTCCGACCTGTGTTTTTTCGGGGATAAACGAAACTAAAGTCGTATCAAAGTTCAGTTTAAAAGCGGCTGTATAGAGAGAATCAATCGGGGTTTGAGTACCGATTTTTACCGAAATGGAAATGGTATCTTGTAAAACAATGGCAGCATTTGTGTTTAAGGAAATATAGTAAGATTTAGCTTCTTGAACGGCTTCCATTTCGTAAAGCGCTTTGACTTCGTCGGCGGGAAGGGCGCGGTTGTAAATGCGGATGTCGTCGAGGGCGCCTTTGAAGAACTCTCCATTTGATGGCAATGCAATAGTACCAATTCTCAATTTTTGGCCTGTTGTATTCAATGCTTTATCTGCAAAGGAATCTAAAACACCATTTACAAATAATTTTAGAACTGTTCCATCATAAACACTTGTAACTTGATACCATTGAGACCTATTTAGATTTATGCTACCTGTTAAATCATTTGATTCTCCTACAAACGTTAATTGATTTGTATAAAAACCTAAGCTACGTCGTTGATTTGAAGATCTTGTTCCCCAACTTAAAAGATTTTGAAAACTAGAAGGGCTTATTGATGGCAATAATACCCATGTTGAAATTGTATGGGGTTGATTTGATTCTGGAAGATTAGTTTGTTTTGTTGAGACATCAATAAAATCATTAATCCCATCAAATGAATACGCTTCCTCGGATTTTCCAAATCTGTCAATAGTCCTAGTTGGGCCAATGACTGTCCCATGAAATTCGTTACCACTTGCATCATCTGCATTTCCGTTAAACGGATAAAAAGCAACAAGACCTTGTTCGTACCATGGTTTTTCGGCGGGTTTTTCCATTTCGTACAGCGCAGTAACATCGGCGTCGGAAAGCGCGCGGTTGTACACCCTAAAATCATCCACCCAACCAATAAAACGAGTTGAAGATGCTGTTCCATCAGACCAATAATGTCTTCCTATAGCTGAATAATTTGAATTGATATTTAATACAATTTGTTCGTTCTTTGTTAATATCCCATTTTTGAATGTTTTCAAAGAATCGTTTTCATAAACTAATAAATGATGAATCCATTGATTATAAACCCCACCGTAACCAGGATAATCAATATAAATTGACTTTACGGTTGGGCTCGACGTTGATGCATAAGTTAAAACTTCGGGAGAACCAGTAGTATGACTAAATCCAACTATATTATTATCAACACCAAATAGGAAGTATGCATTTCCATGTTCATGAGACATACCTTCCTCTTTTACCCACACTGAAATAGTAAACTTATTAGTTAAACCTAACGATTGAAAGGATGGCGTCAAAACATGACCACCTGCACTCGAAACATAACCACTCCCATTTAATCGAATAGCATCTTTGCCAGCTTCTGCTTGGAAGCTAAATGAACCGGCAGGAGTTCCGTTATGGCTATTTCCACTCTCATCGTTTGCATTTCCGTTAAACGGGTAATATGCAACAAGCCCAGAAGTAAAATCAGGCTGTAATTTTGATACTTTTAAACTATCATAATGGACTACTTGACCATACTCTCCTTTCCACCCACCAAGCCCAACTGCATCTCCTAATATTGATTGCTTAGTTGAAATTTGTAGAATATCGTTTATGTAAAAGTCAATTTTATTTAACGATTCTTCTTTTGTAACTATAATTTTAAATTTGTACCAAACATTCCTATTTACAGGAAACGATTTGGATGTGTCAGTATCCACAGTATTATTGTTTTCAATTTTCCTTGAGTAAGTTGAAACGCGATTATTCCAAGATGATAAATATGAAAAAATGTACTCATCAATTAATGTATTATTTTGTGAATTACGAATATCACTTTTATTGTAATTAACAACTACTCCGTCTTCAAAGAAACCGTTCTGCACCCATTTAACATTAACTTCAACGGCAAAATTTGTTTCTAAATTAATATTTTTAAGTAATACAAATCCAGGATTAAATGTTCCATCTCCTGTGTGAATTAACAAACCATTTTCAATTTTCCAATTTGGTGCTCTTAACTCATACTCATTACCAATTTCTGTTCTTTCAAATTCATCAAAGAAAATTTCTTGTTCAACAAATTGTGAATACAAACTATTCGAATCAATGAAAATTATCAAACTTGCTAATAAAAGATTACTTAATACTATGTTCTTCCACTTCCACATACTACTTCACCAATACCATTTTCTTAACAATTACATTTTCGCCGGCTTGCAATCGGTATAAATACACTCCACTCGACCATTCTTGCGCTTGTACTCTT
>Ga0210025_1001480_pt1 | contig 25486 bp, 19 predicted proteins | sample CryGeyme20150102_FD_183989 | JGI IMG/M metagenome (GOLD analysis project Ga0210025, IMG submission 183989) | Groundwater microbial communities from Crystal Geyser aquifers in Utah, USA - Crystal Geyser metaG 2015-0102 (SPAdes) (version 2) | ecosystem: Environmental > Aquatic > Deep subsurface >... | reverse complement strand
TATCGAAGTCTTTTCGATTGTAGATTCTGTCTTCCACTTCATAGCCGTCTTTATCTTTTTTGCCAAATTCAGGCCGCCAACCTTCTGCATCTACATTTAAATTCACACGAACAACTCTGTAAGGCGCTAAAAATCCATCATCAATACCTTGTTTAAGGGAATACGTGTAAAGAGGTTCTCCAAAATATTCACTATTCGAAACTTCTTTCGTTTCTTTCGGAGTAGCGGTTAAACCAATATGTGTGGCTTTCTTGAAATAGGTGAGAATTTCTCTCCAAGCGCTATCTTCTTTTGCACTTCCACGATGACATTCATCAATAACAATTAAATCAAAAAACTCAGGCGAGAACTGTTTATAAGCATTCGCTTCTTCATCAGAACCGGTTAAACCTTGATAAAGAGCCAAGTAAACCTCATAACTTTTATCAATCATGCGATGTTTAACAACGGTCATTTTATCTTTGAAATGCTTAAAATCACCACGTTTTGTTTGGTCTATTAAAGCATTTCTATCAGCAAGAAACAAGATTCTTTTCTTTGCTCCACCCTTCCAAAGTCGATGAATAATTTGAAAAGCGGTGTACGTTTTTCCAGTTCCCGTTGCCATAACCAACAAGATTCGGTTTTGTCCTTTTGCAATAGCTTCAACAGTTCTATTTATGGCAATTTGTTGATAATATCGTGGGCTTCTTCCACTTCCATCAAAATAATAATCTTGGGAAACTACCTTTTCAAGTTCATCAGTTTCAATTCCTTTGTATTTCTTGTACTTCTGCCACAATTCTTCAGGTGAAGGAAAATGATCTAGGTCTATTTCAGTTTCTAAAGTACCAACTGAATCTGAACGATCGTGAAACACAAATCCATCTCCATTGCTACTAAACACACAAGGAATATCTAAAATTTGCGCATAATCTAAGGCTTGTTGCATTCCAGCTCGAGCCGAATGATTATTGTCTTTTGCTTCAACAATAGCAATAGGAATATTGGGTTTGTAGTATAAAATGTAATCAGCTCGTTTTCTAGCCCCTCTTGCCGTTAGTTTCCCTCGAACATAAATTTTCCCGTCTGTAAAGGAGACTTCTTCCAAAAGTTGAGTTAATTTGTCCCAACCTGCTTTTTCAATTGCAGGCGTAATAAATTTCGTACAAATATCTCTTTCTGATAGCGTTTTCTTATTCATGCTAATTTAAGTAAAAGACTAAAGAGTGAGTTGAATAATAAGCAAAAGAGTTTAAGGTAAAAAGTATTGTTTTTGATATGTTATTCAACTGAAGAATCTACTACTTTTTGCTTATTTTGTCTACACATTCTTATGAGGTCGCACTTTTATTAATCTATCAAATAATTCTGTTTTTGTAATGTGCTTTATCGAATCAAATCCCTTATGTTCTTCCTCAATTCTAATCAGTCCAAAATAATCTAAGAATCTATCAAAAACCCGTAGTGAATAACAATGTGAAGCATCATCCTCTATCGTCTCATTCGTTAGTTCTAGCGAATTTAAAAGCATAGGAAAGGCTTTGAAATATTTCCCGGCGTAAAATGAATCCAACCGTTTGGTCTGTCCATATTTTGAAAGAAGTATTAATGTAAATCCATAACCCATTTGTCCGATTTGATTATCACCATATCCGTCATTATATGCCCAATTAAACTTGTTTGAAAACGTTAGAAATAGATGCCGAAATAATGCTTCTTTATTGCCAAGTAGCTTTTTGGATGCTTTTGTTAAGCTAAGTTTTCCGTTTCTCTTTTTTGTCAAGCCTGCAAGTTCTATCAGAATACGTGTAAGACTTACTGTCAATGAATCTGTCTCTTCGTATAATTTTGAAATCCCTTTTTCAATATATTCATCTTTTAGAAATCCTTGATTATAAAGCTCTGAAACAATTTTAGTTGGTAAAAACCCTTTATCGGTAAGTTTAATCTCTCCGTTTTTATCTATTAAGTCGGTTAAATAGTGAATCTGGTTGAGTATCGGAATTCTTTTGTAATCTGAGTCACTTAATTTTTGCAATTCAATCGGACTGTCTTCTCCAAAAGTAAAATGCAAAATCTGACTCATCTCAATCGGAGAATATCCTTCAAATTCAGTAACTGAACGATTGTTCTGCTTATGCACCTCTTGGTCAAGATGTCTTTGTAAATCTTTTAAATCCATATTTTTTATCGTTTTGTAGCTTGCCCGTTTACAACACAACTTTAGCCAATTGGCGAAGGCAGGATTTCTTTGGACCAAACTTGTTTAGAAACACGAAACCCCGAATTTTGGGTAGGTGCTGTTAAGTGATGTTTCTTATAACTCATCAACTTAATTTACTCATTTTTATGTCCTCTATTATCTCTTCAGTCACAAGCACTAATTTGTTTTCAATTTGTCTTGATAATTTATCCAAATCATTAAAGTCTGGATTTTCAAGTATAGAGGTTTCAAGTATAGAATAGTCAGGTCTTGTCGTTCTGTTTTTGTTCCACTTAGTCAATTTAAAGTATTCCCAATATTTTTCTTGAATGGGAATAGTCTGTCCCAGAAGCCAAATCTCGAACTGCATTTTTGAATGGTTCAAAACCAGTCCCATTTTCAGTTTTCTCTTTTTCAGAAAGTCGTTAGAGTAGTAGAAATACGTATAGTCCATATAACCTTGAAAAAGACTTCCGAATGAATACTGTTCTGAAAGGTTTTTAGATAATCTTGTTCCAAGCTTTGTTAAATACTTAACAAGTCCAACGTAAGCTTCTTGAATGTCACCTTTTTTGAGTTGCTCTTTGTATTTGTCAACGTAGTAGTTTAAGTCTTTCATGGTAATTTTCTTTTCACTTTCATTTTTTTTGAGCATTCACTTGGTTTTTTAGGTTTGATTGCGTTTTTGGGCTTTACATTCATGCGGATTTCGGATCACAAAAATTTTAATTTCACATCACCCCACCTGATGCCAAACGGTTTGGCGCTTGGCGTAGTGGCGGAAATCGGAGCATAAAACTGACAATACACCACAAAAGTTGATGCTAGGTAGTATGTTCAATTATCCACGTCACCCACCTTTGAGCCAAACGCCTGTTATGTGCGGTTTTTTTTTTCGTCAACTCGTATATTATAATTTTATGTTCAGTTCAAGTCGTCCGCCAAAACCAAGTTCAATGATTTTTTGAAGAGTCGAAATGCGAGCTTCTTTTAAATTGTTCTCAATTTTTGAAATGTAAGATTTAGTTGTCCCAACTTTCTCTGCAAGTTGTTCTTGTGTCATTCCCATTTCTATGCGAGTGTCGTGAATCAACGCACCAATTTTAAACGCGTCATAACCTGCTTCAAGTTCGTCACGTTCTTTTGTCCCACGTTTTCCATAGTTCTTTTCTTTGAACTCTTCAAGTGTTATTAAGTTCTTATTTTTCGCTTTCATATTCTGCTTTTATTTTAAGTGCCAATTCTATTTCTTTCTTAGGTGTCTTTTGAGTTTTCTTTTGAAACCCGTGCGCTAAGACAACTAATTGTCCTTGGTCAAAAAAACAGAAAATTCTAAAAATGTCTCTACCAAGTTGAACTCGGATTTCATAAAGTCCGTCCGTGTTCTCTAAGTGTTTCAGATACGTTTCAGGAACTCTTTGTAATTCTTCAACCAAGTCAAAAGTCCAAACAATTTTTGCTTTTACTTTTTTGTTTTGTTTGTCGAAGAAGTCCTGAAAGTAATTCTTGTAAAAAGTAATCTTTCTATGTTTCTGATTTTTGTCCACAATGCAAAGATAAGAAAGTTTCCCTAAAGTGAAACATGTAAAATCATTTTAATTTCTTTAGATGCTGTCGTTTCGGTCTGCTAAAATCGCCCACAACTTGTTTATAGATACACCAAAAGCATACCAATACTTCAATTCTAGTAGTATTGGTATACCTTTAATAATCCATTCCAATTTAAGTAAATCAAATTTTTCCTCAAAATTATTACTCAAAAAATACTTAAATAAGATTTTCGTTTCTTATTAAGAATTACACAAAATTTCAAAAAGTCAATTTAAAGCTCTCCAAGCCCCATAATATTGGATTTAGCCATTTATTTATCTCATTATCCATATCACGAAAGCAATACCATTCTCTATTTATCCTTTATTTACTTCGATGTAAGTCCCATAAATTTGTATCAAGTTTTCGATTCTAGATTTGTATTTATAGCCATTTAAAGCAAAATTTCACCTATTTTCCCATTTGTGAATCATTTTTTTAAATCAATTACTTTACATTAATTTTTTTTGCTACAAAACATTTATCAATAATCAATCACTCCCCAAGATCACCAAAAACTCTCACTTCACTCCTACAACCAGATACACAAAAACTGAATCCGAGTTCAACTTTTTATCCTTATTTCTGAAATAAACATAAACACACATCGGTAATTCTTTTAGAATGTCCCGATCATATATTGCTGAAATATCAATTACAGACTCAGCTTCTTTTCGTTTGGTTTTTATATGAATAAATCGAGATATAAACAGCTTTTCGAGTTTTTCTGATTTACTATTTTAGGACTAATCCCAATGGTTAGAATACTTTGTGTATCACCTGAATCGCCAAATCCTGTCTCACAATTGAGATCTATTTGTTTTGTATCGTCTGTTTCAATCAGCTGCTTATAAAAACATGATGGAAAAACGAGACTTCCATGTGCAACAGGCAGCATTTCAAAATCGAATTCTAGGGTTTCGGGCTCGTTTCCTCTAAACGCAATTTTCACAATTCGACCAACTGCATTGCGCAGTGGCGATCCAATCCCTTTTATTTCTTGATACATTTCATCGATAGTTGCCATATTTCGCCCATCATGTGAAACGCCCAATTTGAATCGAATTCGAGTCATTTTCTGCGGTAGAGTTTCTTTTCGCTTGCGAGTGCGTTTACTTTATAAATCTGCCGCAGTTCGGACAAATTGGTTTCCATTGCAAGAATATTACAATTCCAGACCAATTTCCAACGATATAGTAGAACCATTTCTACTTCACAGATGACGTAATGTTTTCAATTTAAGTTTTAGTCTTCTTGTTATCTGCCTTTGTACTGACAGTACCTTGTCTCTGTTTGAACATAGGTGTTCCCATTATTTCATTCATAAATTGTGGGTTAATTCTCCATAATTTTATGGATAATATATGGACAAGTAATGGAGAACAAATGGATAATAATAAAGGAAGAGTCGAGTCAGACTACTGTCAGGGTCGTGTTAATATTATTCAATGTAATTCTTTGCCTGTCATAAAATTCCAATTTTCTAACCACTAAATGATGACTACTAGTTATTAAAACTGAATATTACATCCCCACAGCTTTCAGTTCATTCAAAAATGATTGAGGATCCAATGGTTTTTGAAACCAATTTATAATCAGACCGCTACTTAAGGCGTTTATTATTTGCTCATTCTTGTAATGTGCCGTTAAAAGGTATCTCGGAATATTCGGAAATAGTACTTGAACTTTTTCTAAAAATTCGAATCCATCCATAAGGGGCATTTTAATATCCGATACAATGAAATCGAAGTTTCCATTTTCTTCTATTAGCTTTTCCAAAGCCTGTGCACCAGATATTTCTGTTGAAATGCTAAAAAAATCTTCCATTTGAATCTCAAACAAATAAAGATTACCAACTTCATCATCAACATATAAGATTTTTTTCATGCTACCACTCTTTTGTAATTCTAAGTAAACAACTTTCCCTTTTAAGTTAACTAATTATTATTTGAGTTCTGTTACAGAACAAAAAACTTTTTGCTTGTTAAATCAACGGATTTATTATTCACATTGAAGGTATCTAGAAGAATTTTCATTTCTTTAAATTGATCATGAGTTCGAGACAAAAAGCTCATTGCAAAAAATTTTTTTTTGATTGGCGTATCACTATACAAAAATTCTTGGACAGTTGTTAAATTGATAATTATCAATTAGTAATATAAATTATTATCTCCCTTTTTATCTATTGATTTTTTTTAGCATATTCGTTCTTGGCAAAAGATATAGTGTTCTTTATCAAAATGAGACTTCTTTTTTAATGGTTATACTCACATCTGTTCCTATTCCAAGCTCAGATTTTATTTCAAGATCTCCACCAAGAACTTTCGCAATCATATAGGCTTTGAATAAACCTATTCCCACACCATAGATCATCGCTTTTGTACTACTGAATGGTTCGAACACCTTTTTGAGTGTTTCTTTACTCATTCCTTTACCGTTATCCTTTATCAGTAAATTAAACGAATCAGCATTTTCACTGATACTAACATTAATTTCGCCATCATCATCAATAGCTTCAGCAGCATTAGAAAGTATATTTGAGATAATAATCTTCAATGACTCACAATCTGAAAAAACGATATACTCAGCACTCAAATTAGATTTCAAATTGATAGTATGAGTAAACCGACTCTTTAATTCTCCAAGCTCATGATCAACTAATTGTTTTAAGTCTATCTTTTCCAATTTAAAATCAGAATCCCCAAGTTTATGCAGTCCATCCAAAATTTTCACAATTCGTTGAACTCCATTCTCAATTGTTGAAAGTAGCTTTTCTGATTCTATTGAATTCGCATATGAAGAATTTGAAGATTTATCTTTTAGAACTTTTGTAGCCCCACTAATAAAATTTAATGGATTCTTTAACTCATGAGCCATATTCTGAGTTAGTGCACCAATAGCAGCCAATCTTTCCTTTTCTAAAAGTTTGTTTTGAGTGTTAACAAGTTCATCTATAGTTTTTCTTAATTCATCTCTACGGCGCTCAACTTTATTTTTTTGCAATTCAATTTCATTTCGAGCTGTGTTTAACTCTTTATTCCTTTTTGAAATAGTATAAATTAAAAAGATGAGTGCAATCAAAATAACACTGAAAGTTACAATGGCAAATGCCTGAATAGCTAACTGCTTGTCTTTATCAGCCAATTTTATTTTTTGAATGGCTATTCGCTTATCGTTTTTCAAACTATCTTGTTTAACAGCTAATATATAATTGTAATAGGCTATGTTTTCATTGAGCTGATTATTCAATTCTGTTTGCTGCTCTTTTTCATGAAGTTCTTGGAAGGCAACATTATAGAAATCTGCTTTTTTGTAGTTTTTATTTTCACGATAAAACGCTGCTAATGCCAATAGAACAATTTGTTTATTCAATAAATCATCGGTTTCTTTTACAATTGAGTAGGCTTTATGTAAGAGTTTTTCAGATTTTCCCATTGCTCCTTTCTTACGATACATCTCAGAAGCTTTTGTAAGTGAAGTCACTAAACCATTTTTAGACTCAATCTCTTCAAATAAATCTATGGCTTTCTCATAATGAACAAGAGCTGAGTCATAATCTGAATATTTTGAATCATTCGGTCTGTTTTCAAAATAGGTTCCAATAATTCTATTCCATTCTGCAATTCTTAATGTCCGATTTAGTTGATCACAGGCTTCCTTACCCATTTCTAGAAAAACAAGTGCTTTTTCGTACTCTCCTAGACTTATAAAAGTAGAACCAATACTATTATTTAGCCCACATTTTAAGTTATTATCATACTCTTGTGTGTATTCTAATGCTTTTAAATAACTCTCTAAGGCACTTTTATCATTTTCTAATCTTTTATATAAATGACCAAGGTTTCCAAACGTTTTTGCGAGTCGATCAAATCGTTTATCCTGAGCATATAAAGGAATTAGCTTTTTATAAACGTTTATAGCTTCTTGATACCTGCCAACTTTTCCATAGGTAGAAGCTTGAAATAAATAGGTATCTCCTAACAAGCTTTTATTATTTTTTCTTTTGAAATAAGACTCAACCTTGTCTAATAGTTTTAAGGCTTCATAAGGTTTGGATTCTAATAAGAGTAAACCTGCATAGGAAATTTGAATCCTATTGAACATAGTGCTATCTCCAAGACTTAAACTGAGAATTTTTGCATCTTGATAAGCAATTCTAGCTGAGTCTTTACTGTTCTTCATTTTATAGTAGTATCCAAGATTAAATAAGGCATCCATAACTTGAGCAGTATCTTTTTCTGTGTGAGCTAAAGAGTGTTGTAATTGAGTGAAACGGTTAAAATCTTGGAAGTTCGATTTTTGATAATAAATATCCGCGATTTCTCTATACGCAGCTATCTTTAAACTATTTCGTTCTTTAGGTGATGAGTTGAGTAGTTTAGTAAAAAAAACGAGAGCTGAATCTAACTTATTTGCATTTTTAAAAGCATTCCCTATTTGAAAATTCCACTTATCTGCAGATTCAGTTTTTAAGTTATTAGAATCGATACAAAGTAAAAGCTGTTTTGCAGTTTGATAGGCCGAATCAGATTTCGATTCATTTTGATGAACTAGTTTTTTGAATGTTTCAGAACAGTTATCTTCGGCCTTAGCATTTTGAAAAACATACAAAAGAAGCAAAAAAATAAGTGCTATTTTTTGAATTCTCCGAAACATATTAATTGTACACATTATCATAAAAGATCTTTCTTAAACAGGCATTTTACTTTTCAATGCGATAACTATACAATCAACTTTACTAATCATTTGGTTTCGAATTCTTAGAAATTTCTTTCATTTAAACAACTAGACCATACTTTTTTTATTCTATCAAGTTATATCATCTTAAGATCTTTTAAATTGATGAACTATTTTTTAAGTAAAATTTTCATTGAAGACAATATTACATTAAACTACTAAATCTTTGAGTTTTCAACTATTACTTTATCGATTAAAACCTTATAAACTTCGATTATTTAATTAAGTCTATATTAATACCTTATATAAATGATGAGTTGATACTCTTAAGTTAATTATAAATTTTGCTCAGATTGATTAATCAAAAAATATATTCATTCCATTAAATTAATTGTAATCGATAGTTTCACTCAGCTCCATCCTTTCCAAAATAATCTTTAAGAATACGGTAAGCAATGTATAAAATAGGAAAAAGCTATTTCTTTCCTGTCTTTTTCTTTACTTAACATTTCAGTAATTTATGTGGCTACGAAATACCCGGAGAGATGCCAGAGTGGTTGAATGGGTCGGTCTCGAAAACCGTTAACTGAGTAATCGGTTCGAGGGTTCGAATCCCTCTCTCTCCGCAATAAATCCATTTAACTACTTCTATTTTGCCCTATCGTTTCATTTATTTCGACCTAGACGACACCTTATTAAATCACAGAAAAGCTGAAAAGCTAGCGCTTGAACAAATCTGGGAAGAATTTAATTTAGAATCACTTACCACCGTTGATCAACTCCAAGAAGTCTATCATCACATTAATGTTTTTCTTTGGGAAATGTACGGGCGTGGCGAAATTGATAGAGATTCGCTACAAAGAACTCGTTTTGAACGAACTTTATTCCGAATTAATTCAGATTTGAACTGGAAAACGGTTGGTGATCGCTACATGCAATTTTATCAACAATTTTGGGAGTGGATTCCTGGAGCTCTAGAAACTTTTCAAGAAATAATGAACATGTATCCTGTTGGAATTTTAACCAACGGATTTGCAGAAACTCAGCGTGTAAAATTGGACACATTTGGTTTTAATTCACATAAAATTATCACATTAATTTCTGAAGACGTTGGCGTAATGAAACCTCAACCCGGAATTTTTGATGCTGCAACAAGAATATCAGGCGTAAAAACCGATGAAATTTTATATGTTGGTGATTCTTATTCATCAGATGTTTTAGGCGGAACAAGTTTTGGTTGGGATGTTGCCTGGTTTACACAAGAAACAGACGAAAAAAAACGAGAAGTAGCTACGTTTTGCTTCGATGATTTTAAACAGTTATTAGAGTATATAAAATCCAAAGAGTAATATTAGTAATTTCCAGCAAGGCTCAAAAACTCCCCCTTTTGCCAAAGTAAGTTGTTAAAAAAACTGAACGTACATCAAAGGGGGCAAGGGGGCTGAATGCGAATGAGCATTCGGTACTAATAAAACATTAGACATTGATTTCAATACTAAACCAAGTTCAAAAAAACAAAATTTCATAATCAAAGTAAGTACTACACTTCTTGCGTCTTTCCCTCCAAGATTAATTACATCTATTTCACTTCTCTTGAATTGGAGGGAAAACAAAAGGGTGGTCAAAATTGAATAAATTAAACCACGACGAAAAAAAGCTCATAGCAAAAACAAAATTTCAAGCAAAAGTATTTCCCTTTTTGCCTAGATAAACAATTATTATACCTGAGTTTTCATCCCCCACCCCCCTTCGTAGTTCGGCTTGTCTCTTTGGCAATAATTTGTGTCATAAGGGGGATTTTAATTTGCTGAGCTTATATATTCTTGGGATAAGCGAAAAAACAATATTCCAACAAATCTATCTATTTAAAAAATTACCCAAGCAAATCTCCTTCCCAAAACACGTTTTTTCTTCTTTTATTCACTATTCTGTTCAACAAAAATGGACAAACTTCGGTAACTTAGACCGATTTTAAAACCCATAAAAAACCGAGATTATGTCTAATCAGCCAATCATTGAACCTGAAGTTACCCCAGAACTCGTTAAAGAACATGGACTTAATGAACATGAGTACCAATTAATAAAAGATTTCTTAGGCAGAACACCAACTTTCACTGAATTAGGCATTTATTCGGTAATGTGGAGTGAACATTGTTCGTATAAAAACTCCATCAAATTATTAAAAACACTTCCACGCGAAGGCAAACAACTCTTAGTTGGCGCTGGAGAAGAAAATGCAGGTCTAGTTGATATCGGTGACGGTTTAGGCTGCGCATTCAAAATTGAAAGTCACAATCACCCTTCCGCTGTTGAACCGTATCAAGGAGCTGCAACCGGAGTTGGTGGAATTCACCGCGATATTTTTACCATGGGCGCTCGTCCTATCGCATCACTTAACTCATTGCGCTTTGGTAGTTTAAAAAATTCACGTGTCCGTTATTTGTTAGATGGTGTCGTTCGAGGAATTGCAGATTATGGAAATGCATTTGGCGTTCCAGTAGTTGGCGGCGAAGTCTATTTTGATGAGAGTTATGAAGGAAATCCTCTAGTGAACGCCATGAGCGTAGGAATTGTAAAAGCAGACGAAACCGTTTCTGCTATCGCTCTTGGAAAAGGAAATCCAGTTCTTATTGTTGGCGCTAGTACAGGTCGCGATGGAATTCACGGTGCAACTTTTGCCTCAGAAGAAATCTCTGCTGCATCTGAAGCAAAACGCCCAAGCGTTCAAGTTGGTGACCCATTCACAGAAAAATTATTACTCGAAGCTTCTCTTGAAGCGATTAAAACTGGCGCTATTGTTGGAATGCAAGATATGGGAGCTGCTGGTATCTCCTGCTCTTCTTCAGAAATGAGTGCCAAAGGCAAAGTTGGAATGAAAATCGATTTGGATAAAGTTCCTATGCGTGAACCTGGAATGACTGCCTACGAATTATTGCTTTCTGAAAGTCAAGAACGCATGTTAATTGTAGCTCATAAAGGTCGCGAACAAGAAATTATCGATGTTTTCGAAAAATGGGATTTACACGCTGTAATTATCGGTGAAGTAACCGATACAGAACGCGTTGAATACCACAAAGATGGCGAAGTAAAAGCCTCTATTCCTGCTGATTCTCTAGTTTTAGGCGGCGGAGCTCCTCAGTATGATCGCGAAACAAAACGTCCTGAATATTTAGATAAAGTTCAAAACGAAGATTTATCCGCTTTTGATAAAGTAGATGATTATTCAAAAACTCTTTTAGACTTAATCAATTCGCCAAATATTGCATCTAAACGTTGGGTTTATGAACAGTACGATACAATGGTAAGAACAAATACCGTAACTGGCCCAGGCGCTTCTGATAGTGGAGTAATTCGTATCAAAGGAACTGATAAAGGTTTAGTTGTTAAGACTGATTGTAACGGTCGTTATGTTCATTTGAATCCAAGAAAAGGTGGCCAAACTGCCGTTGTTGAAGCAGCACGAAATGTAGTTTGTTCTGGTGGAAAACCATTAGCAATTACAAACTGTTTGAATTTCGGAAATCCTTATAAACCTGAACTCTATTGGATTTTCAAAGAAGCAGTAAGTGGCATGGGCGATGCTTGTCGCGTTTTAGACACTCCTGTAACTGGCGGAAATGTTTCTTTTTATAATGAAAACCCTAAAGGCGCGGTATTCCCAACTCCAACAATTGGAATGTTAGGTTTGATTGAAAGTGTAAGCAAACACACAACTACTCCAGGTTTTAAACAGGACGGAGATGTTGTTGTATATATCGGTGCGGACAGAAAAGGCCTTGGCGGTACTGAATACTTGAGCTGGGTTCACAAAAAAACCTCAGGAGATGCACCGGAATTAGATTTGTTATTTGAAAAATCACTTCAAGACAGTTTATTAGACGCTATAAAAGCAGGCTACATTCAATCTGCTCATGATATTTCTGATGGCGGTTTAGCCATAACTCTAGCTGAAAAAACAATCTTCTCAAAAATGGGATGTACAGTTTCTCTGACTGACTTAGAAGGATCACTCACAGAAATACTTTTTTCTGAAGCTCAATCAGGTATTGTTATCACCGTAAAAGACGATTTATTGGATGAAGTTAGAGCTCATTTTAATGAATCCATGATTCCGTTTTACGTTTTAGGTGAAGTCGGCGGAAATGAATTAGTTATTGAAGATGTTCTATGTTTAGACGTTTCTGAATTAAACAAACGCTACGAAAGAGCTATTCCAGATATGATGGAAGCACCAGTAATGGCGTAATTGAAATGAGAGATGATGAAGGATGAATGAGAAATAGGATTTCATTCATCTCGATTCGTATATGAAAATAAATTATTCTTAAAATGAAGAAATTACTCTCGAATCACGATTAATTCTTCTAACCTAAATATTATGACATCTGAAAGATCGTTTTCACGGAAAGAAATAAGTGTCATTTTATCCAAAGCTTCTGAATTACAACAAGATAAAGATCTCTTTGGTTCTAATGAAGGGCTTACATCTTCTGAGTTAATTCAAATTGCAAAAGAAGTCGGTATTGATCAAGATATGCTTCAACTTGCTATTGAAAGAATGGATGAAATTTCGCCAGACTTACATTCTTCCTTTTGGAGTCCAATTACTTCAATTCAGAAAGTTGGTGAATTTGATGGAGAAATAAATGAACAGAATTGGGAAAAAGTGGTTCAAGACATACGGTTTCTAACAGGAGGAATTGGTAAAATAGCTAAAATTGGAAGCTCATTTGAGTGGGAACAAAGAAAAGAAGAATTGGGATACACTCATATAACATTTACACCGGAAAAAGGGAAAACTAAAGTACAATTTGTTAGGAATTGGAGAGAAAGAAATATATTAACCAGCGTATTCTCAGTATTTTTCTTTGTAATTATTAGTGCTATAATTGGTAAATCACTCGACTTAAAACCCTATTTTGGGTTTATTCTTCCACTTGCAGGCTTATTAGGGTTTACTGGAAGTAGGATTTTAATAAAGTCCTTTATAAAAAAACAAAAAACAAAGGTTGATTTGCTTATGACAAACCTTTCGAAAAAGTTCAACTCGCAAAAAGAGAAAACAACATTTTTACTTGATTATGAAGACAACTTTGAATCGGATCAAAATCAAGTGATTGAAAATCATCCTAATAAAAAGCGAACTCGTTGAACATTACGTTGCGTGAGTTAATATACTATTGTATAAGAAATTTTAAATATCAATAAGACACTTAAACTTAAACCAATGTAAAATGCCCGGTTTCAACAGTTAGTCCAGGACCAAACGTAATCCCTGCAACATTTCCTTTCCCTCGTCCTAACCACTCTTTCATAACAAAAAGAATTGTAGCGCTACTCATATTCCCATAATTCTTAAGCACTTCACGTGACCAAGAAATCTTCTCATTAGGAACATTCATAGCCTTTTGAAACTCATCAATTATAGCGCGACCACCTGGATGTAAAGCCCAAATATCAATATCCTCTGGCGAAACTGGAATATCACTAAATAAATCCTGAATTAGCTCTGGAATGTGTTTTCCAATAATTTTGGGAACTTCTGGAGAAAGAATTATATCAAATCCTTCGTTACCTACATCCCACAATAAATCTTTTGTCCCTACAGCAGCGCTAATGGTTTTTAATTTGTTAATTTCGTAATAATGCTGATTTGTTGGTTTTTCTGAGCTGATTAAGGCAGCAGCGCATCCATCAGCAAATAGAGATGCTGATAAAATGGAATCAACAGAACTATCAAATTTCAAATGCAGCGTACACATTTCAAAAGAAACTAAAAGAACTTTAGCCTTAGGGTCGGCTTGACAAATTTGCTGAGCTAACTGAAATCCAGGATAAACCGCATGGCAACCCATAAAACCTAAATGATATTTAGAAGTCGTTCTTTTTAATCCTAGATGATTTACAATATCCATATCAGGGCCAGGAGAATAAAAACCTGTACATGAAACAGTGATAACGTGTGTTATTTCATCAGTATTCCAGCCATTCTTTTCAACAATTCGTTCTGCAACAGTTGAAACAGCTTTACGAGCTTCTAACTGATAGATTTTGTTTCTTTCAGCTGTTCCAGGATTTTTAACAGAATCAGTAGGTCCATCATAAAAAAGATTATATCCACCCTCTTCATGTCGATATATTTCATTCAAAAAAGATTGTCTAGTTTCGATTCCAGAATTTGAATACAAGCGCTGAACAATGAGTCGAGTCAATCTATCATCTGGTTTAACAACAAACTTTTTTACGAAATCACGGAATTCTTCTTGTGTACCTGAAATATCGGATACCAGAGTTTCGATATCGTGAATATATACTGACATAAAATTACCTTTTTTACTTACTTAAAATCGATTGAATAATCATCACCCATCCACTTAATTTTTTTGGTAAACAGGAAAGATGGAATAAAAACTTGAAACACCAAAGGCAAATAAATTTGAAGAATTAGCATATAACGAACATACTTTCTCTGCTTTAATCGCTTCTTTTGAATGCTTAAAAATGTAAACTCAACAATTGGCTTAAATATAACCAAACTTATATAGAGTTGTGGGTTTAATAACCACGCAAACCAGTACCATGTTGCCGAGAAAAATCCCCAACTAAAGGCAATCCACAAAATCCAGTAAAAATCTTTGCCCTGATCGATACCTCCACGGAACCATCTTCGCTGTTGACTTATCAAATGTCTAAATGAAGGAACAGGTTTTAATTGCACTGTAGTTTCTTCACTAAATAAGGTTCTAACTTTATAACCAGCTTTTACTGACATTTCCATTAGAGCTAAATCTTCAGCAATAGCAAAATTTGCGTTTTCTAATCCGCCTGCATTTTCATATATACTTCTTCGAATAATAATATTAGGGCCAACACAGGCAAAAGGAACACCCCAACCTGCCATTCCTAAATTAAACAATTGCACGAAAGCCCATGAAATACGTTCAATTTTTCCAACAAAACCAACGGGATTAACTACTAAAGCTCCTCCAATTATTCCTTGAGATTCATCTACTCCATGTAAACTATGCTTTATCCATTTTGGGTGAACTATGGCGTCTGCATCAGTAATGAAGACCCACTCGCCTGTTGCAACGTCAAAACCATGAGCAATTCCTCTTCCCTTTGCTTCTAAACCATTATCAGGTAAATCTTTGGTATGTAATGCTACAACATTCGAATGATTATGAGCATAATTATCAATAAGTTGCCTTGTCCCATCTGTCGATAAATCATCTACCAAAACTATTTGAAGCAGTTCTTTTGGATAATCGAGTTTTAGAATAGAATCGATACAATCAGGAAAGTCTCTTTCTTCATTTCGCCCACTTACTAAAACAGTAACTTTTGTTGTTGGAGCTTCTGAACTTTCGGTTGTTTTAGGATTAAACAAACTTCCAATCGTTAGAAATAAAATTAAAAATACATATAAGCTTGTGCTTATTAAAAAAGCCCATTCATACCAAGTAGCAATAGAGTATCCGTACAATAACCAATCAATAAACTCTTGCATATAGACTAAACCTTTTTAAATGATTGAATGAATAAAAACGAATAACTAATGCTTAGCAAAATGTGATATGGTAAAAACCCAAAGAAGCCAATACTAAAATCAGCTACAATTGCACCTATAAATAAAAATGCAAGCAAACCCTCAAACCAAGTTATTAAAGAAATTTCGCTTGGTTTATACAAATTACCCTTCCAAGGAATGGCTTTATCAATAATATTATGTTTCGAGGTCCGGTAAAAAAAAGATTTTTTATTAAAAAATCCATCAAAAAGAGAAATAGTTAAGAAAAATGGCAAGGCTACAATAGTTATTATAAATGGAAACAATGTTTTGAAGAACTCTTTAATACGTTCAGTTTTCGAAGAAGAATACTGTTCCATTATCAACCAAGTTATCCATGGCAATATTAAAACGTTTATTAAACTTATTGTTAGATAAACCATTACTTTCTGTATTACAGGGTTAATCTGAATAAACAAAGCAACAGGAATACTTGTAAGGCTAAGTAATAAAATTCCAACTAAAACAAACACATTAATCAAATCAAAAATGGCGTGAAACTTCACCATGGGTTTTAAATCGGATTTAAGGAGTTTCCAGAAATATTTTTTTATATTTTGGCCTCTTCCTTTGGTCCAACGATGTTGTTGAATCTTAAAATCGGTCATAGTTAAGGGTAATTCAGCTTGAGCAACAACATGAAAATCATAGACAAACTTCCATCCTTTTAATTGTGCTTTCAAACACATATCATGATCTTCAGCAATCGTATCTGATGACCAACCTCCAATATCACGTATTGTTTCTTTTCTCCAAATTCCTGCACTTCCATTAAATCGCAATAAATACCCCCCAATTTCTCTAGCTTGTTGCTCAATCATGAAAAATCCATCGTGAAGTAGTGATTGAGCGCGTGTTAACATGCTAAATTCTCTGTTTAAATGGCCCCAACGAGTTTGAACTACGGCAACCTTAGGATTTCGAAAATAACCGACTGTTTTTTTCAAGAAATCACGATTTGGGCGAAAATCAGCATCGAAAATGGCTAGAAATTCTCCTTTTGCGAATTGTGTGGCATGTTGCAATGCACCTGCTTTAAACCCATCACGTTTTTCACGATGAACGACTGTAACATTTATTCCTTTCATATTCCAATAAATTGCTCGTTCATTTACAATCTCTAGAGTTTCATCTGTTGAATCATCAATTACTTGAATTTCCAATTTCTCAGTTGGATAATCTAAGAGTGCACAACAATCAATTATACTTTCAGCTACAGATTTTTCATTATACATTGGAATTTGAACAGTAACATATGGCCATTGATCGTCATCGTATTGATGAGCTACAAGCTTGTATTTTTTATGTTTAAATACAAAAAGAAATAATAAATGATAGAACCCAATTGAATAAACTGTAATCAATAATGCTCCAATAGTGTAAAGAGATAGAAAAAAATAGATTAGTATGTCTGAAGCAATAATTTGATTGAGTAAAAAATGCATTACTTAGTTCGGATTATTAAGGGTATGAGAACTTACTCTCTTGATATTTAAATATTGAATGGTCAAAAATAGCAACGAAATGGCTATTTCCAAAAATAACCAAGCGCTTTATTCAATTTATCTGTGAAAGCATTTCATTACTTTTCTTTAATTTTCCGAACTACTTATCTTGTCATAAAATAGAAGCGTTTCTTTTGCAATTTGTTCCCATGAATAGTGCTTTACTTTAATTAGAGCATTATCTCTTTTCAAATTTAATAAAGTCCTATTTTGATTACTAGCTTTAAGAATATCAATAGCTTGCTGAACTGCGTTTTGTTCAAAATAGAGCACTTCTTCTTCTGAAAAATATTCTTTAACCGCTCCAATATCTTCACATATTATTGGCAAACCACAAGCTGCTGCTTCAAGTAAAACATTATTTGCAACAGCATCGGTTAAAGCCATAAATAACACATCTGTGGTTTGGTAGAGATCTTTTAATGACTGATCCGATATTGCAGAGTAGAGTTTTACATTGGATAAGCCACGAAAATGTTCATGATTAAATTGCTGTGTAACAACATGAAAGATGATTTTTTCAGCCTGACATGTTTCTATCACTTTTCTATATAACTCAAAGTTCCGACGCCAATTACCTACCAATAAAACCTGAAGATCATCATTATCAAGTTTGTTTTCCATTGGAGTGAAAAATTCCAAATTAACCCCGTGCGGTATCACGTGCATTTTTTCAGAATCAAATTGCATAGCTTCTAAATATTCTTTTTGATTAGAGCCTAATAAAATTAAGCCATCTATTTTTTTTAATAAATGAGGAAATTGGATTACTTCTTTATAATCAGACGGGCAAGCGTGAATGGTAAGAATTAACTTTCCAGGTAATAAATTATGAATGTAAGGAATTAAGCCAACTGCAGAGTCTCCATATAAATAATGAACAATCGAGTTTTTGCGAGAAAGAACTTTTGCGGAAAAAATATCGGCAACAACACCATCCCATTGATACCATCTACTTGCCGTAAAGAATCGCAACCCGACTTCAATCAATCTATAAAACCAATTTGTTGCATGCCCTCTTTTAACAAATTTAATTTCTGTAGATTCTGGTAAATACTTTATTAACTGTTCGTACCCACTATGAAAGGAATGATGTGGAATTTTAGTTGTAATAACTGAAACAGTGAATTTATTTGACATTTTTTGATTTGACGACAATTTTAAGCTTCAAATAAAATAATTCATAAGAGATGGTTGATTCAAAAAAACATTCATACTCTTGAATTGCTTTAGCTTACAAAGATACAGTTTCAAATTTAGTTTCTTGGTAATTAATCAGTTTTGATGCAAAATTCTCATTCAGCATCAAAAATAGTATTGCCACGTTTGAACTTGAAAAACATTTCAAAAGCATTCAATGCAACGAATTTCTACCAACTTGAAGTGTTAAATACCTTTTTTAAATAATTCCTCTCAACTTTCGGACTTCGTTTATAAACAAACTTCGCAGGTTTTTGCAAAAAAAAGGTCATCCCGTGCCCTGACACAGGATCTCGGTCCATTATCTTTTTACGCCATGAGCACTTCTTTTATATAGTTTAAGTCTATGGCTGAGATGCTGGGTCGAGGCCCAACAGGGACGAAATGACCTATGTCAAATAAGAACTAAAATTTGCGAATAGATTATTGTTTTTATTTTATTTGAAAAATTAAACCTTTTTAAAAATTAATAAACTTTACAAAAGGTCTAAGTCCGAAAGTTGAGTAATTCCTGTTAAATCTGCTTGAACAAACAGAAAATAAAGCAAACCATTCTTACATAAATTGTACTCATTTTTATACCGATATTAATCAAATTCTAAAAATTAGAAATTGATTTCAAGCAAATGTGTCAAATTTCATAGAAAGAAGTCTCAAATACTTGAATTGCATCATGTTGAACTTTTGTATCTTTACAGCATTGCGTATTATGTAGCAATTTAAAAAAACATGAAAAAGATTACCGGATCTCAAAGAAGCATACTTGAACAATTAATATTTCCTGAATCGTACGCAGCAATTCAGGACGAAACTAAATTGCAAAAAGGTGAAATCCGGGACGATTTGATGCAATTATTGCATCAGGGTTTAATTAAAGCGGTTGGCCAAACGGAACAATCAAACCTAAAAAAAACTATTTTTTACGACTTAGATCATGTTGAAGGTTGTTTTTTTCAGGCAACAGCTCGCGGCTTGAATATTTTAAAACAAGTGAGAATGATATGAAATTTGAAATTGTCACAGATAATGGTACTGTTGAAACAGCCATTCCTGAAAAAAATTTAATTTCTTTATTTGATGAGTCTTCCACCTATGATTGGATGCCTCAAAAAGACGGTTCCTTTACCGTAAAGTTAGATAATTCATTTTATAAGCTTTACAACGTGCAAGTTAATGGCACAAAAGTGAGCTTTCAACATAAGAGCAATCTGTATCAATTTACAGTTAAAGATGAAATGGCAATTCTGATGGAGAAAATGGGATTTAATGATTCCTCAGATTCTTCAGCAGGACAAATTGCTGCACCAATGCCAGGAAAAATTATCTCTGTAACTGTTGCGGTTGGAGATAAGGTTGAAATTGGGCAAGCAGTTGTTATATTAGAGGCCATGAAAATGGAAAACGAATTAAAAACCACTTTAGCGGGAACTGTTAAATCGATTGCAGTAATTGCCGGTCAATCTGTCGAAAAAGGTGAATTACTCTTGGAGATCGAATAATTGGAAAAATTTATTATTGAGGGTCAAACCCCATTAAAAGGAAAAATTGCTATCAGCGGGTCAAAAAATGCAGCTCTACCCTTAATGGCTGCTGCCTTATTAGCTGATGGTGACGTACAATTAAACAACATTCCTCTACTTCAAGACATTTATACTTTTATAAATGTTATAAAAGAAACTGGTTGTCAGGTAAATTTCTTTGAAGATAAAAGGAGTCTTGTATTTAACGCATCCGGCGTAAACAAACTTGAAGCACCTTATGACCTTGTTCGTAAAATGCGAGCATCTTTTTACATGCTTGGTGCACTTGTTGGACGTTTCGGCTATGCAAAAGTCTCTCTACCCGGAGGTTGTGCCTGGGGGCCTAGACCTGTTAATTTACATGTCGAAGCATTAAAAGCTCTTGGAATCGAAATAACTATGGATAAAGGTTATGTGATTGCAAAAGCACCCAAAACAGGTATTCCCGGAGGAGAATTTACATTTAATCCACGTAGTGTCGGTGCAACCGTAAATGCTGTTTTGGCCGCGGTATTAGCCAAAGGTAAAACCGTGTTGCATAATGTGGCGCAGGAACCTGATGTTGTTCAACTTTGTACAGCATTAGTAAAAATGGGTGCTTCTATTGAAGGCATCGGAAATTCAACTCTAGTTATTAATGGTGTGCCGGCTCTTAAAGGAACCACACTTGATAATGCTCCCGACCGAATTGAAACGGGAACATATATGCTGGCCGCAATAATGCATCCTGAATCTGAAATTACGATTACCCATTCCGACCCCGACGACCTGGGACATTTCATCGAACAGTTTAAACAAACCGGTGCAACGATAACTGTTACTGGAACAGATATTTATGTTAAAGCTCCGAAAAAAATTAATCCTGTTTCGATTACTACAGATGTGTATCCTGGATTCCCAACAGATTTACAAGCTCAATGGGCAACTGCAATGACCCTTGCTGAAGGTAGATCGGTAATTACAGATACAATCTATACTGACAGATTTTCTTATGTACCTGAACTAAATCGTTTAGGCGCTTCCTTAGAAATTGCACAAAACAGTGTTCATGTACTTGGAAATAGTCAATTATCAGGAGCCTCCATTATGAGTACCGACCTTAGAGCTTCCGTTAGCCTTGTTTTGGCTGCAATGGTTGCTGAAGGACAAAGCGAGGTTCTGAGAATTTATCATCTCGATCGTGGTTATGAGTTTCTGGAAAAAAAACTCAACGCTATCGGGGCAAAAATTAAACGTGTGAAAGAATAATTCTAATCTGACTGTAAAATCGTTATGTATCAGAATTTTTGCGATTTACAGCTTAGCTTAATGCAAACATCACCAAATCTCAATTTTAATGTAGATAAAAGCATTTTCAATATCATTTTTACTAAAAATGGTCTTAACGTGTTTTTTTGCTTAACCTCTATCCTAGATTGAATTCGATTTTAAGGTTAAACACCAATTATCGATTTAGATAAATAACTTTAAATCAATTTGCTGATGTTTCCTATTTATTCTCCGCACAAACACTTACAAATTAATCAGTTAACCACTGCTTATATTGTTCAAACTGAATTTTAGTAACCTTTTCTATACATTTTAAATCTTAAAAAATCGCTTGTAAAATTTTTATGGTTTTATTAAATCACATTGATTAGTTTCCAACAGAACAAAATCACTAATTAATTGGTCAACTTTACCTATTCTTTACACATTTTTTAAGCTGAAAAACCGAATGAAACAACAGTATAAACCTTTGTTTAAATCTAATTTAGATTCATCTTTGTTAATTTATTACGGGAATTGTTTGCTTTAATGCAACAGTGTTTATTGAGTATAGACCTTAGCCTACTTTATCTTTTTTTGAACAATTTGAGTAGTTTCATGAAAATTTTACATGAAAAATCAAATTATAATTCACGGAACGGGAAAACAAACCCGTATAGCGCTTGTTGAAAATGGAGAACTAGCGCAATTATTTATTGAAGCACCAGAAAATCAACGTACAGTTGGTGACATTTATATGGCTGAAGTTCATAAAGTTATGAGCGGAATTAGAGCAGCCTTTATCTCCATGGGAACTCCCAAAGATGCCTTTTTACACTTCTCTGATGTTGGTGACAACTTAGAACACTACATAAAATTATTAAATGGAAACGATGCTGTTGACAAAGCTGTTGCTTTTAACAAAGATTTAAACAAACGTTACAATAACAATTCTAAAGAACCCGATGGCGTTTCAGCTGGAGTAGAAAAACAAATGCGTGCAGGTGAAGTTCTTCAGCCGGGTCAAAAAATGTTGGTTCAAATTGTTAAAGAACCAATTGGTTCTAAAGGACCAAGAGTTTCAACCGATATTACTATTGCAGGTCGCTTTGTAGTACTAATTCCGATGGGCGATTATGTTGCCGTTTCTAAACGCATTCGCAGTTTTAAAGAAAGAAGACGCTTAAGAAATATAGTTGCCAATCGTTTACCTGACGGTTTTGGAATCATTGTTAGAACAGTTGCGCAAAGTCAACCAGAAAAAAGCTTATTAGAAGATGTTGATGACGTATTAGTTAAATGGGAAAAAATTCAAGCTCAACTCAAAACGGCTAAACCACCACAATTACTCTATCGTGATTTAGATATGGCTGAGTCTTTAATTCGTGATTTATTTGCGAAAGACTATAACCAAATGTTAATCGACGATCCAAAAATTTTTAAAGAAGTTCAGGCTTCTGTTGCAAAATGGGCACCAGAAATGGTTCCAAATATTAAATTATATAAAGGCAAAGAGCATATTTTTGATTATATGCATGTTTCAGCAGATGTGGAATCGGTCTTCTCCCCTCGTGTAAAAATGCCTAGTGGTGGTTACTTGATTTTTGAACAAACTGAAGCTATGTATGTAGTTGATGTGAACTCTGGTCGTTATGCAGCAAAAAGACTTCAAGAAGAAAATTCTCTAAAAACGAACTTAGAAGCAGCAAGAGAAATTGCGAAACAATTACGTCTTCGAGATATTGGTGGAATTATTGTAGTCGATTTTATTGATTTAAAAGATGATGTGAATCGTAAGAAAGTGTACGATGAGCTAAAAAAAGAATTCCGTAAAGACAAAGCAAAAACCAATGTTCTTGCAATGAGTGATTTCGGTCTTGTTCAAATTACAAGACAACGAATTAGACCAAGTGTGGTAAACTCCGTTTCTAAAGTCTGTCCAATGTGTGGTGGAACAGGCGAACTCGTTTCTCAAAATACAGTTATTGCTGATATTGAAGCATGGTTATCGAAATTTAAACACTCTTATAAAAAACGTGCCGTTGATATTTATTTGAATCCTTATTTACGTTCCTTCATGACTAAAGGTCTTGTAAGCGAACGCTTAAAATGGATGTTCAAATATGGTATGAAAATCGCCATTATGGGTGATGAAACCATCTCTATGAACGATTATCGTTTCACACTTCCAGGTTCCGATGTCGACATTACAGAAACAGTTATGCAAGATCGTCCTCTTGAATTAGCTCTGAAAGCTAGCGAAGAAGAATTATTGCGTTTAACTTCTGAGTCGAAAATGGATCGCTCTAAATTGGATGTTTTTGATAAAAAAGAACGCTATTCTAAACCAGGCTCGAAATATCGTGATTTAGATGATGATGAAAGTGATGATGACTCTGACTCTAAACCACAAAGAAAAATCATCTCATCTTCAAGAGAAAAGTATTTCAAAAAAGATGAGGAAGAAACTAAAAGTGAAGCTCCTGTTAAAAGAACAATTAAGGAGAAAAAAGAGAAAAAAGCCAATGCTGACTCTGACACAAATCAACAATTTGTAACTGCAGATCAATTAAAAGACGAAAAACCGAAGTATAAAGACGCTTTGGAAGTAGCTAAAGAATATGCGGCAAAACACAATATTAGTGTTAAAGTAGTTGATGATGAAGAAGACGATTATGAAAATGACGATTCTTCTTCGCACGATTCAGATTATTCATCTGATGATCATTCAAATAACAATGACTCTGATTCTAATGATTCTTCTAACAACTATTTACATGATGAAGAGGAATTAGAAGATGACGATGAGGATATGGATGAAGAGGAAGACGAAGATTATGAGGATCTTGAAGAAGAGGATGACGATGAGGATTCTGACGATGAAGAGGAAGACTCATATGAATACGAAGACTCTGAAGAAGATGATGAATCTGACGATGATGACGAGGATTCTGATGAGAATGAGAACGAAGATGAAGACTCTGAGCCAGTTCTCCCAGCAAAAAAAGTCGTTACTGAAGCTAAACCTAAAGTAATTTCTAAAAAAGTAATCGAAAAAGCGGAACCTAAAGAAGATTCAAAAACAGTAGAACCTGAAGAAGTATCCGTAAAATCTTCTATTCAATTTGTTGAAACAGAAGACGATGAACACATCGAATTAGAAATCTACAAAGAGACAATCGAAGTTCTCGAAAAAACTGTTGTTGAAAATAATTCAGAGCAATCTGAACCTGAAGCTACTGTTGAAACAGAAGAATTAGAAGAAGCAGTAGAATTAGAAGACTCAACAGAAGAAATAGAATCATCTGATGAAAGCAACGATGTAAAAGCTGCTCCGAAGAAAAAAAGAGGCAGAAAACCTATCAAAGTTGCAAAAAAGACAGTTGAAATGGAAACTCCCAAGCAAATAATGGCAGATTCTAGTCATGTTGTTGTAGAAGATGATGAAGAAAACAGTGAGGTTGTTTCATCAAAAAAAGCAGTTGTTCGAAAAACACCTAAAAAGTCAGAAAAAAAAGAATCTAATCTTCCAGAAGAATCTATCGAAGCACCAACAGAAGTAGTTTCTGAAGAAATAGTGGAAATTGCAGTAGAAACAGAAGTTAAAGAAGTCCCAAAGATGCGCGTTTCAACATCTAAAAGTTCGAAACTCAAATCTGCAAAGTCTGACGAAAACGAAGATTAATTAAAATAGTAAAAGCATCACATCAGAATTGTGATGCTTTTACGTTTAACGGTTCCGGCCATCTAAAGAAGTGACGCCGGATTTTTAGAAAAACGAATTTAATACTATGAGTTCATTCAAATTAGAAGCTACAACAGTAGTTGGAATACGCCATAATGGAATGGTTGCAATTGGTGGTGATGGTCAGGCTACTTTAGACAAAACCGTAATGAAAGCTACCGTAACCAAAGTAAGAAAATTATTTGGCGGCAAAATACTAGCAGGATTTGCAGGTTCTACTGCCGATGCTTTTACCCTTTTCGAGCG
>Ga0210025_1001464_pt1 | contig 25628 bp, 20 predicted proteins | sample CryGeyme20150102_FD_183989 | JGI IMG/M metagenome (GOLD analysis project Ga0210025, IMG submission 183989) | Groundwater microbial communities from Crystal Geyser aquifers in Utah, USA - Crystal Geyser metaG 2015-0102 (SPAdes) (version 2) | ecosystem: Environmental > Aquatic > Deep subsurface >... | reverse complement strand
TATTACTTAAGCCCAACAAATGCTACTTCCAAAAACAACCCCGGGAATGTGTTTTTCCCTATCCCGGGGTAATTCTGCAATTCCCGGGGTAGGGATATCCCTCGATTGGTGACAACACAGGTTTATTTTGGTAAAGGGTACCAGGTACCAGGTAGGAAGAGCCGATAGATAGTATGGTGGATGTCTCTGGAGGGAAAGTAGACATCTACTCTAGCTACTAGTACTCTAGCTAGAGAGCGGCTACTAGACTACCAGTAGTAGTCTAGTAGACTACTTACTTGCTAGAGCAGAGAATCTATTTCTCACGAATTCTTTTCACAAAAAGCTTCCGGCTAGTAGTAGTAGTAGTAGTAGTAGTAGCTAATGTTGCAATCACTTCTTCTTCCCATAATCATTGCAAGAAAAACAGCAACAAGAAATATCTCCTTTCGCTGTCACTCAACAATTACTACAACAATGAGTTTTTACGATTTTAAAGACAAACGCATGGATGATTCAGACTTTTCCATGTCCTCCTACAAGGGCAGTGTCGTCCTCCTGGTCAATGTAGCCTGCCAGTGAGGTCTCACCAAAGTCAACTATACCTATACCCAACTTCCCCAGCTCGCCGACCAGTATGGCAAGCAGGGTTTGAAAATTGCTGCCTTTCCCTGCAATCAATTTGGAGGCCAAGAACCAGGCACACACGAAGAAATTTTGGCATTTGTTAAACAGTTTGATCCCGAAATGGAATCCAAGTTGGACTTTTTCGAAAAAGGAGATGTCAATGGTGACACAGCCCGTGATGTGTACAAGTACTTGACAAAAGAACTCCTTAATGAGGATGGCAGTGAAGATATTGCTTGGAACTTTGGTACGTATTTTTTAAGATAGCGCGCTTAAAGCTTGCATTTTTCTTTTTTCCAAGATTAATCTCAATTTATTCCATCTTTTTCGTTACTCTCTTATGACAGGAAAATTCCTGGTGGGTCGTGATGGAACTCCCATTAAGCGATACACTCCAAAGACGCCTCCAGTGGATCTCAAGGACGATATTGAACAACTTTTAGTCCACAACAGATTAAGTGAACAGGCGGTGCCCTAGTAGAATCTTGATTATCACAATAATTGAAAAAGCGTGGTGACGGAATGACGACTCGATTGCTTTCGCAAGAGTCTGACAAAATAAGTCTGTTGGAATGTACATCGCTTGGGTATAGTTGCTCTCAGTAGACATTCATTAACAGCATAGTTAACGCTTTCTTATGTTATGATGGTTTCTTCTTATTCTGGAGGTATCCGTTGTTACATCACAACACTTTAGCTGGATGTGATATATGATGAGCGCTAAATTCTCAAAAATGGCTTGGAAAATGGAAAATGTGTCGTCTTATTATTATTATTATTATTATTATTATTATTATTATTATTCTCTGTTTGACACAAGTTAAGCATGTATTCATACATGCGCGGTCCCCCCCAGACAACAAGCAAGCGAGGTAATTCTGTCATAGTAATTAATCACTCCAATCGCCTCCCCAAAACAAGATTGCTGCATTGATTTCAGATTTCATGTCTAGTTAAAAGGATCAATCAGTTCGACCCGTATGACAGGATTATTCCAGTCATATTCGCTGGCTGGCAGGTCGGGATTCAAGCCAAAGAAACCACGGTGAATGTGAACAAATCCTTCGCCATTGCCCGATCGCACATTGCCACTATCTGATGGACATGCCGGTCCAGGAACACTCCGACAATCTTCGTCGTTCAATTCGGATCCCGCGTCGTACATGGGACCTGTGATGATCAAATCTGGTATGATGCGCACACCGTTCAGTGCAATAAAGCCATCATTAGTGTTGAGTGCCATACCAGCAATGGTTAAAAAGGGGAATTGGTCTCTGCGGTAGGGAACCGTTATGAAAATGTCGCCCCCTCCACCCCACGGCGATCCTTCTGTATAGATGCCCGAAAAGAACACTCCTTCGGCATCTGCGTAGACTTCCGCCAGAGGTGTTGGATCCCCCGTCTCGGCTAAAATTTGAAGATTCACGGAAGCTTCTATGCCCAGCGTAAAAAGTGGAATGGCGTCTGCATTGTGCACCACGACAAATAGGGGACCAATCGGTTGTTGGAAGGATAAATTGGTGACCTTGACCGTAATGGTGTCGGCATCTGGATTCAATTGTGCATCGTCGTCAAAATAGTAGTCATCTTCATAACCACTGCCGCTACGTTTTCCGCTCCTTCCTTTTCCACCAGTTTTTAGTTCTCTTCTGACATCCTCATGTGCTTCCTTGCTGCCTTCCTTAATATCCCGTTTGCGAAATCTGTTTTCTTCTTTCACAGCCTGTGTCCTCCTCAGCAATAATACCGATAATATCAAGCAAAATTTCAGCTGCTTCATCATGGTTCCGATTTGTTGAATTGTACTCGAGTAGTTGTTCTATGGCCGTTACAGGAACAAGTGCAGCAATACTGTCGTGCAATATCGTAGCTTCCTTAGTTGCAAGAGTATGGTCGTCCGTTGATTTCCTATTTTTGGGTATTTTGTGAATCTTGCCCATTATCGTCACATAAACCTTCACGAACGACTGACTGTCCAGGTGCGCAAAATGGAGCCGACAAGTGAAACTTAACCTCTAACCCTTTTAGTGAGATCTTCTTTCTCTTTCGCAATGACCGATTTGGATACCTTTTCGCTTTTCTGTTTTTCTCACACAACACTTGGATTTCAATTTTCAATAGTAGCCTGCTGCTTTTGTTTCGCTCTTCCTTAAGAGATAGACAGACAATGCGTTTCATTGGTAAGAAAAGACAACTGATTCGCTCGTGCTATTGCATCCGCAAGCTTTGTCATCAGCTGCAACATATAAAGTACTCAAACGCTAAGAAGTCGTACTAGTACTCCCGATTGACATTACGACTTTGACTCTAGCTTGGACGTGGCAGGTCGTATTATCCACAATCTAAAACAAACCATGGCAGATAATAGTCATAGTCATAATCATAATCGACAACGGCAACAACAACTGCGATCATTTTCAAGTCGTCCAGGCGAACACTCGAAGGACACCCGCACAAGTACTGATGCTCCATTTCCCATTACTCCCCGAACTCGTACCATGGCCATTTTGGCCTCGGGTAATAGTTTGTTGTTAGGATTTGATATAGGAACAACGGCTAGTGTTAGTCAAGGTGCCACCGCGTTGTTTCAATTAACGGATGCACAGAGAGGTCTTTTCGTTGGAAGCATCAATTTGTTTATGATTGTCGGGGTATTGGTCAACCCCTTTATTAACGATCAATACGGCAGACGAGCTTGTTTTGGTACTTCAGCTATTATCTTATTATTGGGTCAAGCTATACTGTATACTGCAGGATCCTACACGGAATTAATGGTGGGGCGGGCCATTGCTGGGATTGGATTTGGGGTCGGTTTGGGGGTGGACGTGCTGTACACAACCGAAATTTCCTCGTCCACCCATCGAGGACAAGTCGTCGCCATGACAGAAGCAGGGATTCAAATGGGTCTCATGTTAGGATCTATTATGACGTATGCCTTGGCAGAAATAGACACAGCCGCGAGATGGCGAGCCATTGTCTCAATAGGCATGGTACTTCCCGTCGTCATGATTTTCTTGGCTTCCTTTGTGCTGGTGGAATCTCCTCGCTTTTTAGTCATTCGAGGACGCAATGCGCAGGCCACTGCCATACTAGAAGGCCTTTATCCTCCTGGGTTTCCCACGCATTCGGTAGTCGTGGGTATTCGAGAAGCCTTAGAACGAGAGCGATTGGCCGAACGGAGCATTGGTTGGTCCGTCATATTTTGTCCAACTCCCGCCTTTCGACGAATGTTCCTGTTGGGCTGGGGCATTTCATTTTCTCAACAAGCGATTGGAATTGATGCCCTGCAATACTATATGACAGATGTCATCGCACATGCTGGGATTGAATCCACCTCGGAGCAAGCTTTCTATATGATAGGAATGGCAGTGATCAAATTACAATGTATAGTATTGTGTGGAAAAATGTTGGACATTCAGGGAAGACGCTTTGTTCTCTTTCTGTCGCTCATAGGAATGGCAGTATCTCTGGGAATCGTCAGTTTGTCGTTTTTTCTGCATCAAGATGTCCACCTTGTGGTAGTCATGTTGGGATTGACGCTCTATTTTGGCTTTGAAGGTCTAGGGGTTGGTCCCACTTCTCGCTTGATCGCCTCGGAAATTTTTCCCACGTCGGTACGCGCCAAAGCCATGAGTGTTGCCACCATTATCAATCGACTCGCGGCAGCCGTCATGGCCACCACATTCTTCTCGGTAAAAGACGCACTTACGTGGCCTGGTATTTTCATGCTTCTCGCCACCGTCTGTGTGATCGTTGCCTCGCTCCTTTACTGCTACCTACCAGAAACCAATCAACGCTCCTTGGAAGACATGTCGCTTTATTTTTCAGAGCTTACCGGAGATACTAGTATTTTGGACGCGGAGCATAAACTGCGAGAGGAAGCAAACGATGCCAGGATAGCAATGCTAGCTCGAGTATGATGTCTGCTCAAAAAATATACTGTATGAGCCAAAGCAAATGTAAAATCAAATAAATTTCCTTACAAAATATGACCTAGTTACTCTATCGAGATACTACAATACTGCATCATCAAATTCCAGTGAGTAACTGTACCGAGCATCATCGCTTATCAGGAACCGTACTCGGTCGACTAAACGATCAATCTGCTCGTCGTTGCAATCAGCTGGACCATCCCAGCCTTTGGCATTCGATGTTGCTCGCTTTTTGGAATGAAGCAATTCAATTTCGTAGCTTTCGATCCACACTTCAAAGACATTGTCCTCTTCTCGCGCGTGCGCAATCAGTCGCGTTTCCACGTAAATTTGTTTGCCAAAGGCCTTATCCATGGCTGCAGTAATCTTTTCGGCAATTTCTAGATCGGAGTCGTTGCCTGTACAGGCAACAATTAAGTGACCACGAAATTCTTCTTCAAACTCTTTGTCATCAACAACTTCATATTGTAGCTCGCGAGCCATGTAGTCGCGGTACGCCTTGCCCTCCTTGTTGCCGGCAAGCTCTTCGTCAGTGCCAATCTCATCACGCCATGCTTCAATATCCTCTTGCGATTCTTCAAAAGTTGGCTCGTCGGGGTGCTGGGGAGATTCAAAAAACCTGCTAAAGACATTGTCCTCGTCGCGAAACTCATCATCGTCAAAGTCCTTACGATCCCACTCTGGATTGTAAACATCCTTGACCCACGTCTCAAAGGCGGCCATTTTAATTTCTTCTTCGTCCAAATAGTCAAATTCGATAATCCCCGTTTCTGCCGGAGCTTTGGAAGGAATCTCATCGTAGCCCATTCCTTTATAGTATCGTTCCAGTTCGGAAATGTCCGCATTTTCCACATCCTTCCACGTATAGTCGAAATTCCGCGCTTGGGCACTTTCGTACCGGCTGTAGGTGACAAGTTGGGGGTACCAGTGTTGAAATAAAATGGGAGCGTCTCGATTGTGTTTGGTCGCTGCCAACATGAGATTTTCCACGTTAAAGTCCAAATCATATAATAGCCACCTGGTACTGTTGTACGCCGAACCTCCAATCTCATCTAGACAAGCTTCCATCTCAGCCAAAGTTTCATTCGACAATCCTTCCAAACCCTGCTGTTCCCGAAGCATGACTTTATCCCACGGTATTTCCGCTTGTGCTGCCTTGGATAGTTTCCACGCTTGATCCAGAGCTTCCATGTCGTCGTCAGTAATGCCTGTGTTAGCCTCCAAAAAGTTGATTTCGTTGTCCTCGTGTCGGGGATAGGGATCATCATCCATAAGATCTGGAGTATTTTTCAGTTCTTCTTCAATGTCTAAGTCTTGTACATCCTCTTCCGTCAGTTGAATTTGTTCGGCCATGGTCTTGGCTTGCTGATTAAAGGGCGTCCGATCTAGTTGTTCCATTTCTTCGGGCGTCATTTGGTTGAGCATGTAATCCAGGGGATCGAAGAATCGATCGCGGTCCAAGCTGTCGGATTCTGCGACGGAATTTTCTAATATTTCTTTCTGTTTCGTATAGTCGGGATCCTCGGGATCGTCTTCCAAGGTAAAATCGGCCGAGTAGTCGTCATCATCATCCCATTCTTCATCATAGGTGGAAGTAGCTTCTTCAAGTTCGTCTTGTTCCACTTCCATTTCGTCGTCGTACTCAGTCTCGATTTCCTCCACGAGATCCTCTTCCTCTTCCACATCATCATCATCACCATCCTCCTCCTCAAGATCTACTTCTTCGTCGGCCACTCGTAATGATTTCGCGACCAAAATATCGGCTTCGTCTAAAACTTCGTCTGGTTCGATAATATCTATTGATTGATTGATTGGAAATTGGTACAGGGAAAGCAGTGAGCAAAACATGAACCAGTAGTTGTGAGGATACGCATCGTCACTGTCAAACGATTAGATGACGGCTGCAATGGAAACCTTTCGATTCAAGCAACCACGCACATCATACCTTCCACCTCTTCCTCTAAATCATCATCGTCTAATTCCACCTCTTCAAAATCTTCATCTTCCGAGGTGTCTGCAGCAGAAACAGCCAAAAGGGAAAAAAGGAATGTTGGATTGAGCGTTACAGTTACGGAATGCCGTTTTTTTTGTTTTGAATTTCTCTTTTATACATATATATAATATATATATATATATATATATATATATATATATATATATATATATATATATATATGACTTGTAACGTACCTTCTTCATCATCTTCCAAATCATCATCTACAAATTCAATATCTTCTTCTTCGTCGTCGTCATCGTCGTAGTCGTTGCTAACATCGTCCTCTTCGTCGTCGTACTCCTCCTCATCACCATCATCATCCTTGCTCATGGCAGCAAATCGAACGATTAAAGGTATTCGTTGTTGTTGAAGTTGTTGTTGTTGTTGATATCTTGCAGCAGTGGCAATAGTGCTTCTAGGTTTCGTTTTCCAGACCAAAGACTGTAATGGAGTGGTGACGGTTGCTGTTGTTGTTGCTTTGACGTTTTGTGACACACCCAAAGCAGGTCGTTGCAAAATCCATGCGTCTGTTGTTGAAGGATTGTAATGAACGATACAGAGAATACTCACTAATAAACAATAACAATAATAAGAACCATAACCACAACTACAACCACCAGCAGCAGAAGGTGAAGTTATTAAAGTCTTCATCATTGTTTGTGTGCAAGTTTTTAGAATCCTTGCTACGTAGCTAGATAGAGTCGCCTTTCTTTTTTTAGATTGAAAAGAAGAAAAAAAGAATGAGCCAGCTAGCTGCAATTATTGCGCCACAAGATAGATTAGGACGGATACACTATTGTCGGAAAAGGTTTGCTCTTTGCTACACAGTTTTACGTAATCGCTTGGATACACTTGTGATTTTTTCGAGTAGAAGAGAATAATAAACTAATAATAATATTTTAACATACCAAGTGTTGTTGTACAGTATTATTACTGATTACTTGTAATGATAAGTTTGAAAGATTGGATGATGGCCATCACACATCGTAATACAGCTCGCTTGTCCCTTGTTCTTGGACGTGAAGGCTACAAACGGACGAGGACAGGCGATAGGTGATTTATTTTCTAGCTACAGTAGTACGAGTACGTAGTACCTGGTACTAAGGGATAACAATATTATGGTGGTTTTAATTAGTTTTTGAGAGGGGGGTAAAAACAAAATCCTGAAAAATATCGTCATTATTAATAGGGGGTAGAAAATCATAAAAGATTCATTAGGGCTAGGATTAGGGTAACTTTTTCTTGTTCACGATGTGACCGCATCAGCTCACAACATCATCATCACTACTACTACTACTAGTAGGCTACTGTCATTCACGAGTGTAAAAACATATTGATCTGGGTTACTTTTCCTTAACTTTTTCTTGTTTTTCATCTCAGTCACGATAAACAAAGAGGGGTTGGGGTCATTACGAAAAAGGGGGTTGTTGTCACATTCGTTCACTCCACTCTCTATTATTACTATTATGTTTTTTATTTTACCCTATGGTCTCCTGCTTGTCTGTTTTCACTTCTTGATCACAAATAAATAAAAAATAATAATGACTGTAGTGTAACTAAAATACAAACAAAACAATTATTATTGAGACCAATAGAAACAAGATAATTCTATATTATTATAACACCGCACGAGGTCCATCACTTGAGAAAGGTTTTGACTGCAACAACAACAACAAGAATGATCGAATTGCCTTCTTCCACGTACAGTAGTAATAATAAGAATAATAAAACCTATTCCGACCAAATCGATGGATTGGAAGACTTTGAGTCTTATCAAGACGATTTTGATGACGATGCGGGAGAATATGTTGTTTCTACCAACGCAGTACGCAGTCAATACATTCGACCACGTGATTATCGAACCAGACGGTTATTTGCTGCAGTAAAATATGGATGTCTACTAGGAATGCTGATGCTGATGATGGTTGTGGTTGTTGGGGCACTTCTTTGGTCGAATGCGAATGCGAATGCGAATGCCGACAATAGCAGCAGCAATGATGGTGACAATCATTATAATTTGGACGACAAGAATCAGCTCAAGGCAGCATCCGATGTGACACGTAAACCCATTCCCGATAACACGCTCCCACCCAAAAGTGAAATTACTCGCATTCCTATTCCCGATAGTATTTCCGGTGCACCTATAGAAGTAGCAGTACCAACAACACCAACAACACCAACAACAACACCCGAAAATAATGAATCGGTGGAACATCCAGATGAGCTTCATTCGAAAGCAACTTATGAAGATGAAAAACTTTCACAACAGACGGTGGAACCTGCCAAAGCAACAGCACCACCAATAACAACAGTACCTTTATCGATAGACGAAATATCACCCACCAACAATGCAACAACAGCAACACCAACACCAACACCAACAGCAACTGCGCAAATAGTTCCCAATGGTGATAAGTGGTACGAAGACGATCCAGGAAAAATTTGGTACGAAGATGAACCTCCCGAAGATGAAGAGGAAGAACAAATCGACGAAGAGGAACAAGAAATTCAACAAGAAATGGAAGCCATGATGGGGAATGGGAATACTATGAATAGTGGTAGTGAAGGAGCGGAGGAGGAACACGGTACTACTACTGCTGGAGAGTCTGCCGCCACAACGACAACAATGCCGAAGAATACGGATACGACAACAGAAACGGAAAACCAACAGGATACAGTGGATGAAGAACCAACATTTTGGTTTGAGGGAGACAATGAGGACGATCATGCATCACTGCATCAAGAAGAAGAGGAAGAAAACGACAATGGATCATCACTATTGGTTCCGTCCGATACAGAAATGCAAGATCCTGTTATGGACATGACAGGCGACGTCCATTCCAAAAGAACTCTGTACAGATACCAGAGTCGACAAGAAAAGCCACTCTCGCCCACCAAAAACCAAGAGTTACACGATACTTGGGGTTCGTGGACTTTTGTTGATCGTAATACTACCACTCGTCCTACGTACGTCTATTTGTGCCCCTTACTCAATTGCAATTGCAAAAAAAAAGTTTCTGTTATTGGAAAGTTCTCATACAATCGATTTCTTTTTTCTTTGTTTTTCGGTCATCACAGAGACGATTATTGCGGTGCCTATCCCAATCGAGACATTCCTTGGGAGAAATTTCCTCGAGGTGCTTGGCAGACCGATGTGGATTACTTAACGGACTATCTCCAACAGAGCAAAGAATTGGTCATGCGTGCCATGGAAGTTCATTTGGCCGAATACGGCTTTGGTCCAGACGATTTGCCCGAAGACTCTTTTCTGGATCGCGCCTATCAATCGCCCTTTCGATTGGACATTTTGGACAAGCCTCCCTATGATGACGACGAACGGCGATTGACTGCAGGTGTTAATCAGTATGCTGGATGGATTACCACAAAATCTTTCAATGGATTAGTGCGTCGTCTCTTACACGCCATCGTATCGAGAGATAGTTTCAATGTAGTGCTGGGTGGACATTCAGCGGCGGCCGGGCATGGGTAAGTTCATTTATGTATTTTTGTTCATTCCTTTGTTTGGGGGTCTGGTCGAAGTCTGCAATGTATGCATGTCAAGCATATACAAGCTTACGCCCCCTAACTTGATCACTTTTTGGACACATCACAGGAATCACTTTCAGCAGAGCTATGCACTTCAGATTCAGCGTGTTTTGGAGCCCGTGTTTGCGCGGCTAGGAATCAAGCATTACTCACGCAATACGGGCATGGGTGGACTTGGGACCATTCAGAATGCTATGGGGGCGCAAGATATCTATGGTAGAGATGTGGATATTCTTATATGGGACAGTGGCATGACAGAGAAGGACCATTCTCCTGACTTTGATTTGTTTGCGCGACAAGGTCTTTTGGGAAGTGATCGAGCACCTGTTCTTTGGTCTGGTGAAGATAGCACGAAACTATATCCGGATTTGCAAGAGCACGCCGACGTCGATTACATGATGTATGGCTTGGGAATGGGCCCCATTCCATCCATCTCGGATCCTACTACCGTGAGCGATATACCCTGGGCAGCCCGGTATCTCAAATGCGACAATGAATGGAAGGGGTTGTGCGCAGAGAATCGGTATAACGGTACTTGCTGGATTGAGCGTCCAGATCATTTCCAGCCTCCTACCAAACAGCGTGACGAGCCTGGCGGTCGAGCATCTTGGCACGATGGTAATCGTGTGCATCAAGTCTATGGTCGCACTATGAGCTTTACAATTTTGCGAGCACTCTTCGAGGCGATTGATATGTGGGATAACCAACCCGACAAAAGGCTCGCAGACAAAATGTGGCACGTTACGGCTTACTACAAGAATATTCAAACCAAAGTTGCCAACCTCTCCCCATCCGTGGGGAATTGCCACGAAATTAGAGATCGACTTCCCGTTGAATTCTGTAAAATACCATTCCAAGCGAGAACGGAATTTACGCCGCGTGCTCTCCCTGAACATACCAGTCTCAGAAGCATTATGAAGCCCGCAGGAAAAGAGAAGCGCATACCTCAACCAAAACTCAATATTTACGATGCTCCTGATGTTTACAATCCTGTTTTAGGTGTTCCGGAAGGTGAAATCGACTATCTCGCCATTATTGAAAACGGGCCGGACTTTGAAAGCTTTTTAGCTCCCGCGACTCCGCTTCCGCTCGCCATCGAAAAGGCGTCAACATCCAACAGCCGCTTGATCAAGCTCACGGTCGATAGCGACGGCGCAGCCATCGTTCCAGGACTGGGGTGGGGCGTCACAACCAAGTCGTCGCCGAATATGTGTAACGGAACCTACGACTCATTTTGCGGGCGAAGTGATGACCAGGAATGTTTACTGTATGCCCACAACGACTTTCGGGGAGGCGTTACATTTGACTCGCTCAGTGGGTGGGGCATTTTTACGCTAAAAAATCTCAAGGAAGGCATGATTTATGTCAAAATGGATTCCTGGCACAAGGCTGAAGAAAACCCTGTAACCAAAGGGTGGACAGAAGTGAACAATGGAGAGTACCGTGAACGCAAGCTCGACGAGCACCAGGAATCATCTTTCGCACAGAACAATGGTGACAGGCAAGAAGAAATCAACGGCCAATTTTTGTTGCGTCGTGAATTAAAAGACGATCCCAATGCAATTTTTTGCGATGATTTCAAACTCGAGTTTGCCTTTGGTGATACAATCTTGGCTTTAAACAAGGATGAAGTCTTGGGGGAACGTCACTCTTTGGTGCAGCGGGTGGTTCAAATCTGGACCGTGTTGCATAAACCCGACTACACAAATGGAGACACAGTCGATATTGAATTGGGCATTCGACTGACGGGGTGTGCACGCCAACATGTGTTCTGGGTGACTCATATCTACTGGGCGAAAATGAGTAAATTACATGTCAGTAGCTACCGGAGTAAATTGGTAAGCGCATTTCAAATGATGATTATGTCGTACTGAAGAATACTTTGCTTTTTAGTGCTAGGTTTTCGTTAGGACTGCTATTGAGGCCTGATGAGTTCCTCGTAGTTTTTATTCATCACATCGATAACAAATGAAGTGATTACGTGCCCAAAAGTAGATGAAAAAATGATTACACATACAGCAGCCTGTAAAAGCGATTACTCGGTTACCACACCTTAAAATCAAATTGATTATTAGTCTACTACCGTAAAACGAATAAAAGTGATTACCAGTCACATTACTCAAATGCCTGTTAAATAAGCGTGATAATTTTCAAAGTGATTATGCCGGCAAGTTAACAGTCAGCGGTCCCTCTCTCATATTAGTACTACTAGACTACCACTAGTAGTAGTAGACTACTGGCTAGCTAGCTAGCTAGCTAGCAAGTCACTACTCGGAGTGCTCTGCTACTAGCTAGTAGAGCTACTCTACGAGAGTAGTAAGCTATTACTACTAGTAGTAGTACTAATAGTAGACTACTTCTCTACTACTAGCTAGTAGAGAGCTAAAGTAGAGTAGACTGCTCGTAAGCAGTAGTTCAAGTCTTCATGGCTCAAAGAGGAAAAACTGTGCGTCATACACAATATTGCTTTGTCAAAACACACGCATAGCACAACAAAGGGTTAAGCCGCAGCAATCATACTGTAGCTCAATTCATGATTCATAGTACCAGATATCATATTTATCTATCGTACACATTCATTAAGAACGTTAGAAACCAAAATATAACAGAAGCAAACTCAAGCAATCATCATGTCGGACGAAGAAGATTACGAGTGAGTTGCCGTATTTTAGAATACGGTGCTGTTTTTGTTGTGTGTTGTGGAAATCGAACAGTGAAAAAAATCTCCATGCACGATCTTTTCGCGTTTTCCATCTTGTTTTGTCTGTTTTAAATGCTGCTGTCGTACCCCAACTAAATTTTTGTCGCGTCAATTTCCCATAACAACAACAACAACAACAACCCCGGTAGGTACGAATACGATGACGATGAAGACGAAGACATGCAAGAAGAAGATCAGTTCGAGTACACGGATGAGGAAGAAGAACAAGATGATGGAGCCGTCGCACTAGAAAATGCGTACTACAACAGCAAGGGCCTTCGGGAGAATTCCAGCCAAGAAGCGGCCGAAAGTTTCGAAGCCGTCATTCGCCAAGAGAGGGAGGAACTTCAGAAAAGTGGTAGCACCAAAAAATACGGACCGTGGTCCTACAAGGCCATGAAGCAACTGACCAAGTTATATCTTCGTGCAGGACAGTACAAGAAGATGATGTGGCATTACAACCGATTATTGGAGTGCATTGCAGATGGGGATGTCAGTCCCAGTGCCGTTGAAAAGGGCATCAATGGCATGTTGGATCGTGTATCGACCATGTACCAAGGCAACGGAGTTGGAAGTGCTGGCAGCGGCGGCAGTGGAGGATACTCTCCCATGAGTACCGGCAGTGCACAGGAGGAAGACGACATGGATCCTCAAAAAATGGCTCTTGCGGTGTACGATGCAACACTCAAGATTTTCCAACCTCAGACTGGAGCTTGTCCAAACGAACGTCTCTGGTTCAAAACAAATCTCAAGTACGGTCAGTTGTTGTACGAAATCAACGAAACGCCCAAACTTCAACAAGTCTTGAAAGATCTCATGTCGATTCGCAAACCCGATGAAGATGCCGGGGCAACTGTCAGTGGCACTTCCAGTTCCTCTACACAGAGTATGGAAATTTATGCTCTCCAAATTCAATTGTACTCGCGTCAAAAGGATAACAAGAGTTTGCGGGAAGTTTTTAACAAAGCCATGAGCATCCGGGGTGGCATTCCTCATCCTCGCACCTTGGCAATGATTCAAGAATTAGGAGGTAAAATGCACATGCAAGCGCGGGAGTACGAATCGGCTCAGTCAACATTCTTTCAAGCGTTTAAATCGTACGACGAAGCCGGAGATCCCAGTCGGTTGCGATGTCTCAAATACTTGGTCTTGGCGAGTATGTTGCACGCATCCAGCATCAATCCCTTTGATTCGCAAGAAGCTCGGCCCTACAAGGACGATCCCGAAATTGTGGCCATGACCAATCTGGTGCAGGCTTTCCACGCCAATGAAATTCAAGCCTTTGAAAGGATTTTGAGACGCAATCAGGGACGCATCATGGACGATGAATTCATCAGAGAACATGTGGAAGATTTGTTGCGGACCATTCGGACCCAGGTCTTGCGTCGGGTCATTCGTCCCTACACACGCATTAGTTTGCAAGCCATTGCACGGGAACTCAATGACATACCGGAAACTGACGTGGAATCTCTACTGGTCGGATTGATTTTGAGCGGACAACTGGATGGAAAGATTGATCAAGTCACGGGTGTTTTAATCAAGAAAAAGGAACAGCACTTGACTGTTATGTCTAAGGAGAAGACCCCCATCGAACTGAAATTGGATGCTATGAACAGTTTGATACAAACGTTGGATGACTTGTCTACGAGTTTAACAAATTCTTGTGTGAAGGAAGGTCCTCGTCATCCCATACGGAGTGTTGTTCATTGAATCTATGAGTGGGTTGGTACTAAAATGGCAAGAAATGAACAAAAATCCAACAAAGAGCTGAACCGGAACTACAACATTAATCGATTACACTTGTAGTTGGAGAGTGGCAAAAAGGGCAAGAAATAATAATAATGAAATTTGGGAAACAATACTGTTGAAGAAAAAAATAATGCAAAGTAAACCGATTGACTCAGAATGGCAAAAATGACATGTACGGAACGTTCTGACGGCATCACACTGTACACTACGAGTAGACCATCACTCTACCTATTGCACTCTTGCTACTACCATAGTGGCTCAATACTCTAGTCTAGTAGCAGAAATAAAAAATATAGTTTTTTAAATGAAGAATAATAATGTACAGAATGTACGACTCTTTCGACACAGTACGCATCGGGGAGGAGGCCAGAAACCTTCATGTATGGAGCTTGGTGGATGGGACAAGAGTTTGTCCTTCTCTGGGTTTTCTGATTCGTAGTAAAATATGTAAGATGATGCGATTGCGATTGTCACATCATTTTGTTTTGGTTTTGTAGCTAGTCTTGCTTGGTGTGGTGTGTGGTGTGTTTTTTGAGGTGGTTGCATTTTTTGCACTTTTGCATTGTTTTGTTTTTGGCCAATTACCTTTTTCTTCTTCTTTTTCTTCTTACGAAACAACCACAGTAGTGGTACCACGATGTTGATGATGATGATGTGCGTTGTTGCGAGTAAAATTGCCCAACAAGGCATCTTTGAGATCCTCTTGTACAGCTCGGTCACCAAACCACATGCTCAAAAAGGCTCGTTGAAAATCTGTACCAACAATTCTCCCTTTCAGCACGTGTCCTTGTTCCAAGATTTCTGTAACACATGTAGTACCGTTGTTGACATCATCATCATCATTGTTGTCGTTGTTGTTGAATAGTCGAATGGTTATTGCATCTCCTTTCGAAATAGAACCAAACATGTTTACAAATGTTTCGGAATCGCGTTTGAATTGTGGATACACGTAGTCGACACTCCATTCCAATTGTTTTTGCCACGCCAATTGTACATTGGAAGCACTTACCGTTCGTAAGAAAACAAAATGAAACAATAAAGGGCATTGTCCAACACAGTTCATAATTTCTGTCAAAGTCGACAGTGGTTGGTTGGTGTATAAACTAGCGACGTACATTTTAAGATTTGTACCAAGAAAACGAAACGAACGCAAACCATGACCATTGCGTTTCAGCAGCAATAGCGGTGATTGTGACTGTGATTGTTCCTCCTCATGGTCGTGATGGTGCAGTAGCCGATGAACGGGCAATTCAATGCCTTCCAATGTAATGGGTGCTGTTGTTGTTGTTGTCACATTCACTTCTGGCAAGAGAATGGACGATCCTTCGACAAATGTTGTTATACATCCCGACAACCACAACAGCAGCAGCAGCAGCAGCAGTGATGGCAATGAGAGATGGGACAAAGGAGAGTAGTATTCGAGGGACATTGCGTAATCTCGTGACTTGTTAACTCCTGTACTACAGTTCTGTAGTTGTTGTGGGACGCTGCTGTAAACGTCGAACAGAGAAATTGTTGTGCTGCTGTGGTACTCTACGAGACGACTACTACTCTGCTAGTACTACTACCGGTACTAATCAATTGCCCCTGGCTTTTTTTTTAGTTGAGGATAAAACAAGCAGTAAATGGACATATAGCTAGACCTACACAATTTGTCGCAATTAATACATATACCTTTTGCTTCATAATTACTACCAGTAGTAGTCTAGATAAATCATACTCGGAGTAGCTACAGTAGTAGTACCGTGCCGTACTACTACTACTAGATCGAGGCTCGCGTGTTTGGGGAGAAAACCCTTACGGGAGAAACCCTTGGCGTGAGGAGCTGACGTGGAGGGCTGTGTTGTAGCCGACATTCTTGGGGACGCACAGTTGTTTGCTGTATGGCTTTTAACCCATAGTAGTAAACAAAGTGGTGTACTCTATTGCACTACTAGACTACTAGCTGCTAGCTAGAGGCAGTACTGTAGCAACTACTACTACTACTAGTAGACTAGTTGCCGTACGAGACAAAAAACAGGTAGCCGTAGCAGAAAAAACACAGGTGGCCGTTAAAAAGAAAACAGCTACTGTAGCTATTACATGCTACTAGTAGAGTACGGAGTACACCAGTAGCTAGTAGTAGTAATTCAATTGGATCTTTCCAGAATTTTCGAATCTATTCTCAAAATCCGGAAAACGAAAGTAAAAGAGATGATGATGTGATACGATGATGATAAGCCATTGACATGGTGTTTTGTCTTCTCGAATTCTCTTGATTTCGACTGTATTCTAGATACGAGATAGGAGAAGATAATTATAATATCATAATAAGAAGCTACTACTAAGGTATGTTTGTTTGATTCCATAAATTATAAGAGTAGCTGCGCCAGAATTTTCTTAATATTATTTGAAACAACTCAATCAACCATGATTCCAACGTCTGTCTTTCGTTTCTCTCTTTTATTCGTTTTGCCACGTTGCAGCAGTGCCTTTACCAATACTGTTCCACAACTACTACGAACATCACAATCACAACGACTACCATCTTCGACTACTACTACCACACCTCCTACTAAATTATTTTCCACCACCACCACCACCACCACCACCATGACCGATCGCAAGTACAGCATACCGAATCAAGAAGAACGATTTGCTCGTGCCAAACGCGAAAATAATCAGCGTTATCTTGATATTACGACCGTGTACGATCCTACTCAACTCAAGGGCAAGCGTGTCGTAGTAACGGGCGCTAACAAGGGCAGCGGACTCGCCTTGAGCAAGGAACTCAAAAATGCCGGTGCTCATCTTATTGCCGTAACGCGCAGTATGTCAGATGAACTCCAACAATTGGAACCGCAAGAACTCATTCAGGATATTGATGTCACCGACGATGAAGCCTGCAAAAATTTGGCCTCAAAAATTGAAGGACCCGTGGATATTGTAAGAAAAGAGGGATTCTGATATTTTGAGTTGTTGTTGTTGTTTCTAATTTTTTGGTTTTTTGTTCCAAATTTTACAGTTGATCAACAACGCAGGATACTTCCCCAAAGGTGAAGACTCCATTGAGAAACTCGATTTCAAAAAGGAGTTAATGGCCATCGATATTTGTGCTCTGGGACCATTGCGGATTTCGGCCGCTCTCATCAATGCCGGTTTGCTCCAAAAGGGTTCCAAGATTATCAACATTACCTCGCAGGGAGGTTCCGTGGAGTGGCGCGAGGTGCAAAATCCCAGTGGTGGTGATTATGGACATCACATGTCCAAAGCGGCAGCCAATATGATGTCCATGCTACTCAAGAAGGAAGTCGAAGGCAAGGGTATTATGATCGGTGTGTTCCATCCAGGATTTAATCGAACCGAAATGACCGAGCGCTACAAGGATGCTTGGGACAAGGAGGGTGCCGTCGATCCTTCCGTGGGCGCCAAACGTATCTTGTACGAAGCCCTAGAGTTGACCATGGACAAGTCGGGAACCTTTCGTAACTGCGAAGATGGATTGGAAATCCCATGGTAAAACCAACAAGAAAAAATCATCATCCTATCAATTGTATTGCCCACCAAAAAAATAATGAAAAAATATACCATGAGTCAATACAGAAAGCGAGATGGACTAGACATACAATGAAGTAGATACTACTGAGTACGAGTATACCGTAAAAGAGTGCGCTGCATGAGTTCGAACAATTCAATAATCCTGAAAGATACATGTTACTCCATGATGCTTTATGGCTGTGCTCTTTACCCTATCTATCTGTTGCTCAGTACTAAAAAGAATACATCGAAGCCTCGATACACCAAATAAATGCCACTTAATTTTTTATGATTTGTAGATGCTGTGTGCAATAGGAAAATTACACCCACCTGTTCTTCTTCGGCCTCTCCCTTCCTAAACATGGCCGGAGTCCATTTTCAATTTTCACACGAGGTTCAATAATGCGCGCAGACGACCTTAAGGATCGTTGTTTTGGAACAAAATAGTGTGCGCCTCTTCAAAGGGATTGGTGCCCTCAGGATTCTTTGCTCCTGTAGATTTCATGGGCCACACATAATCAGTAATATATTCCACATAGTCCAGTTCTTGCATCATATCAACAACATCTGCCTTAGAGGGAAGAGTTTCGGTCTCTTCAAAGACAAATTCTGCCTCGAACATCACTTCAAGTCGGTCAATATCAGATCGTACCGTTCGGTCCTTCCAATTAACTGACGCGGATCTGAAGGGTGTGGCGGAGTTGCTACCATAAGTTTCGCGCAGTCGCTTGCTGTAAAAGATGCCGGTCTCACGGGCCAATTGACCCAAATCCTCGTCGGTTGGTGTTCCCAGTCGTTCAAGAGATCCATAGAGAATGGAAAACGAAATCGTAACATAGTATGGACTGACCTCCTGGACTTGCAAGACGCTGTCAATGCTTCTCACGGCACCTTGATTCTTCAATTCTACAATTTTTTGGTTGTAACTTTCGGTAAATTCGGACGAACTGGGGGCATCAGGGCCCTCCGGTGATGCCCCAAGAGGACAGGTACAATCCTCTTCCAGCAACTGCAATTCTCGTTGCTGCTTGCCGCCGGAAGCACCTCCGGACTTAAATCCCTTCAAGTTGGACACAAATTCAGAGGCTGTCTGTGCTTCAAGTTGGGACGATTCGAAAAACGAACGAAGGGTCTCCTCATCTCCCTGCAACAGCATTCGCCGAAAGGCATCGTCAAACATGTTAAAAGTTCCACCTCGTGAAATTGGGCAATTGCGGCATTTACCTTTGACCAAATAGACGGATGGCACTCGGTTCTGCAAATTAACGGCCTGTGATGAACCAGTAGCACTTCCTGTCGCGGTACCTTGCAATCGTCTCCTTGTAATTCCTGGGATGAGACGTACCGACTCGATCCCTCGAAAATACTCGTCACATCCTTCACTCAGAAACTGATTGTACGTGTCGCTGAATCCAGTCTCCAGTGCAAAGATTTCGTCTGATTCCAAGAGATTTGGACTACCTTCGAAATCCGCATACACGGCAGATATCCATTCCGTCGGCTCGCCCGGTGGACAAGACGATTCCAGTTCGCCTTCAATGACAGCTTTGACTTGTCCGATACTAGACTGCAAGCCTTCAGCATCCAAAATATCGAGCGTCGCTTGCAACGCTCTGGCAAACTCGGATTCCTTAGGACTGCGCAGAAGCAAATCATCTTGGTTCAAGAGACAGACACAATCCGTGGTCACTTCCCGGACCACTATCATGGGCTGGCTTTCGGCTTCAGTTATGCGTTCAATTTCTGATATCAAAAGAGCCCGTGAAGGTGGACGAAATTCTTGATCTGTGACCGCCGCAACATTTTGTTCGCTGTCAGTATCCGATAGATCTAACAAGGTAATGGTAGAGGGATCGCAATTGAGGCACTTTCCCGTAATTTCAAAATTCATCAGAGTTTCCCCATTGGCGCCGTTGCGTGATTCTAGGTACGTCGCATCGGCCACTTTGCGAAAGAAGGGATTGTCACACGACAGTAAATTCATTTCGTTAAAGGTTTCGGCAATGGCCACTTCCACGGGCACAATATCGACTGGCGTGAGCTCGATACTACCCACTACTTGCAACCACACATTGGTAGTAAAGTCTTGAATGTCTTGCTCGGCGCACGATATTTGTTGCGCGGTGCCAGTAGTATCGATGGGAAAGACGGACGACGTCCCCGCAACGGCAGCTTCAAAAATTTCTCCAACTGACACGGCACCACTGAAGATATTGTCAGCACGCGCCTCCTGAATGGCCAAATTCAAGGCAGTGCCAAGTTCTTCGGCAGTAGGGCCCCTTTCAGCACTTCCAGCGTTACTACAAGCACAAATCGCGTTGACCACATTGTTTTTCTTTTGTAACTCTCTGCTTGATCGCGATCCCTTGATGCCCCTTTGCTGTAAGCTTCGTTGAGCAGGAAGTGGTTCAGTTCCGCCAAATAGGGGTCCAACAGAACTCGTGGTTCCACTTGTTGCAGTTACACATCCCTGGCAGGACCCTCCGACGTCATATCGCAAGCGAATGTAGTCCAAGGAATCCGTGTAAAAGACTTCTCCAACACTGACTTGGCTCAATGTTCGAAAGGCAGGATCACACGTTTGGGCATTCAAGTCGTTGTACGTCATCAGTGCCAATTCTAGCAAGGCATTCAAATCGGTTTGTTGAAACGACGTACCGTCGCCTTGAACTTCCATAAAAAGCGAGGTGGAAAAGTCGGTGGGAGAATCAGCACAAATAGATGCCACACGTTGCAATTGACGACGTTCCTGTGTGATGATGGATGCCGCCGGGGGGTTATTGGCAGTAGTAGTTTCAGAATGAACCAGTTGGGTAATGATGAGCACCATGAACAGTGGCAACATGCCGTACAAACTTAATTTGATCATCATCTTCTTCTTCTTTTTTTGGTATCAACGGGGGAAAAGGAAGAAGTGTGCAAGATGAATAATGTAGAGCAGAGAAGCGCTTGTTTCGTACGGTAGAAGTAGAAGGTGCGCTTGAGGTGCAAAGTTGGGACTGATGAGAAAACGTTTGCGTTGGAGTTTTCAGGGATAGGTAGATTTTACTGTACTTCTTAGCGGTCAAATATTTCTTGTACTATTGATCAAGTAGTTTCTCTTGCTACTTCTCTGTGATTGGATATTATTAGAAGGATTTACTTGAGTAGTTTGCTTGCAATATAACTATTACTTGTAATCGTGCAAAGTTATGATGAGGCAGCTTTACTACAAATTCAAATTAATAATAATAAGCAACCGTAAAGCGATAAATTTCAGCACGTGTTGTATGTGAGACAACAAAATAAACTTTCCTCGCTCCAGAAACGGATATTGTAGGTACACTCCGAGTAGCCTACTGGCTGTATGGTACCCATACATTACCTATCCTTGCTGGCTACCCAGTGGCTACTAGCAAGCAGTAGTACTGGTACTGTAAAAAGTACTCGACTACAGTATTCTTTATACTGGAATTATGTGCGTAGTAGATTTTAGTTGAAAAGAGTCATTGGAATGAGCTTGATTGGACTTTTCACTCGCGGAGGTTATATATTACAAACAAATTTAACTTAATTCTTTTTACTTGGCTCATTATTAATCAGCATCGGACTCATTAACAACCCGCATGAAGTCCTTAAATATGTTGATATGGCTTTGGTGTTTCAATGACTTTTTCACCGGCGTTAACAGCAGAGCCGAGAAATTTCCAGCCACTTCCGCATCAGGTCTTGGCAGCAATATGTAGTACAAAAATGTATGTGTTTGCAACCTGTTCCTACGGATCGGATCTGGTGGGAACTCTCGTCCTCATTTTTTGCAGATGTTTATTTTTGGCGACAGTTGTGTTCCGGGAAAATTGCTACCACTGCTACGACGGCTGGTAGTAGTACTAGTTACTACGAGTAGCTAGTACTGCTCAATTGGTAGCTACTAGTAGAGTAATCATACGGTAGTACCAGGGTAGCAGTAGTAGAGAGTGTGTGGTCGTGGCGTTCTCCTGGCATGGGACTTCGCTTCCGCGTGATCTCCAATTATTGGGACTGAGCTACCTGGTAAGTATTGAAGCATGTTTTAGTAGACGAGCAGAAAATATTACTGGATTTCTCTGAGTTAGGAAGAAATACCAGATGCGTTCAAAGCTGCGACAAAGGTAGATGCTGCGAAGGTTGAAATCTGTCGATGGCAGTCTACTAGTCTACTAGCTAGTAGTAGTAGATACCTGGTACTCGGTACTCGTAAACATCAAGATTGTTGACGTTGTGAGAGTTTGAACTTTGGTGGTATATCCAAAGTGACGCACACCGCCAACACCTACTTAGAATAATATTATTTTTGTCGATGTAGTTCCAGTACGCCCGAACACTACTACTTGATTGTTGTATGTGTTCGATGCGCAGAAAAGAACTGTGTCTTTAGTAGTGCGCACGGCCACAGAGAGAGAGAAAGAGAAAGAGAGAGCTGCACTTGCTACTGTACCAGCTACTTAAGCAATCTTAGTGCTCTACCTGGTACACTAGACCATCCGTGTCATCTGTTATCCCCTCTAGTTGCCTCCGGAGAAGAATTTTTTGAACATGGAAATACTCTTCGGTTCCTCCATCGATGATCAGTAAACGAAGCTTGTCAACAGCGAGAACTCTTTGGTTTTAGGCCACATCAAGTAAATAAATAAATAAATACTCGAGTAAATGGTAATAAAAGTATGCCGGAACATACCATATCCAGTAGGTTATTATGTTGCGATAACGATGCAGAGAAACATCCAGAACAGAATTTCTTAGCTGGCATTTCTCGTTCCGCTTTATTGATGCGATAATGATGATGAATGATGATGATAGCTTGCGGAAGGAGGTTTTTTGATGACTCTCTAGAGTAGTAGTAGTCAGCTCAACGTGCGCTATTGAATTAGAGTTAGGGCTTAGGTACAGCACACACGTCAACTGAAGCGTCATGGTGCACGTTGTTTAACTACAGTGTAAGTATGACGGAGCGACTTTGCAAGACTTATTGAAAATTACGAGTCACTTATGCAACTCCGACTAAATACAATACCACAATTTTGCAAATCTATGGAATGGCCTGTTAATTTGGCAGATTCGTGTAGCAGATTCATACCACGCCATATTTTCACGAGAAATAATAATAAAAAAGCTATGCCATTGTCGCCGACTCAATTTGAACAACAAAGAATTTATCATTCAAGAACGCTTTTTGAACTCTGAAACAAGCCAAGCAAACTGCAAGAGTGAATCTATTGTTGACACTGAATCTACGTAGAAACGGGAACAGATTCCCGGCGAGCAGCTACTAAAGAAGAGTCATCAAACAGGCGAATTCTGTATTCTGTTTCATAGAATCAAAGCGTCAAACAGACATAACAAGATTAAAGAATAATACCACAACACCATGTTGCGAATTCAAGCTTGTATAACCTCTCTGGTCCTCGTGGCGTTGCGCTCCTCGGAAGGCTTTTCCACGGCACAGCAGCCATTATCGAGTCCAAGATCTTTCACCAGTAAAACAAATTGCAGAAGCCCCGGCAGCCGACAACGGCGATCTCTTACTACATCATCAACATCGGCGAATCTCTTTAGTTCTCAATTTCGCTTCAACGAACACGACAAACCTTCCCCCAACGGGCGCATCGAGAACCGCCATTCCTCCAAAGACTTTTGGTACAATATCAAGACGCTTCCCAGCAGTACCATTCTCAGGGACGTTCGTAAACCCGTCTTGGCCGTACTGGGTTGGTCTACCTTTATCAGTGTGGTGCACTTCGTTCTACAAAGGAGCAGCAGCGCACTGATGCAATCAGTGGCCTCAAGCATGTGCATATCATCCTCAGCCCATTCCTTCTTGGTCTCGGCGCTGGGTCTTTTGTTGGTCTTTCGCACAAACAGTGCCTATCAACGGTTCTACGTAAGTTTACAATTACGAAGTGTCGCTTTGGTGCATTTTGTCTTCTGGAGCAGTCGAGCGTCGGAACACCTAAATGGCTCACATTGTATTTCTCGAATTCATCTTGATCTCTGCAGGAAGGGCGCAAAATTTGGGAACAAATTCTTAGTGTGTCGAGGAATCTATCCCGGCTAACACACTTGTACGGGCGAGAGATTGGTCAGGCGAGACAACAACGGTTACGGCAATTGATTGCTGCCTATCCGTATTTGCTGAGACATCACATCCGAAGCGGATGTCTGTGTTCCAACGCAGAAGTCGATCACGCTCACCGTCTCCTGCTTACCGAACCCACATACCAGATGGTAGAGACACGCCACGAAGGAGACAAGAATTGTGGGGGCAGTACCAGCACAACCATAAGTAAAACGACTACTATTCCAAGCAAGAAAGACTGTTGGGTCGATCGTCGAAATCTGCCTTGGTCCTTGTTGACACCGGGAGCACTCCAAAAGGTCGCCCGCGCCAAGAATCGTCCCCTGTGGATTTGCAATCGATTGGGGCGAGAAATTTGCGACATTCCATACAATGATCATTTTTCGAATCGCGAGCGACAGCACTTTTTGAGTCAAGTTGAGAAACTTACCAACGCCATTGGACAGTGCGAACGTATCCACCAAACAGCCGTCCCATTGAACTACGCCCGACATTCCTTGCGCAGTTTGACCATCTGGTTGTTTACCTTGCCATTCGCGCTGATACCGCAAATGGGAATTATGACGGGTCCGGCCACGGCCATCATTGCCTGGCTGATGTTTGGAGTTTACGAAATCGGATACTCGATTGAAGATCCCTTTCAAGGATCCTTGCGGCTCAGCATTTTGTGTGATGCCATTCGCACGGATGTTCTCAACATGGATAATGATGACGACGGTGATTTGGAGCAAGACGAATCTTGGATGTTGGACGGTGTTGCCCAAAATACTCTCAAGACTCACATTTTGGATGCTGCACAATTGGCATCCGTTGGTAAAAACAACTCTCTACTACCTTTGATCAGTCCTCAAGACTACCAGGAATTGGAAAAGTAAGATGTGCATAACAAAGCTGAAAAGGATTTCATTTCACAATAACAACAACGCATAAAAATATACAAGATAGAAGAAAGAAAAAATAGAGCAAAAAACAATTTTCCCTACTACAACTGTATATACAATAATATTATCATGATATAGCAGGCACGTTTATTGGTAGACACTTATTCCCAACGATGAAAAGTTGAGCTTGTCATTTTTGGGCTTGCGAATTCAAGCAGTCGGACTAAAACAGATCCAACTACTGGGACATACTACAACGAGTCATCAATTGCTCCGAGGAGAGTGATCACAGACAAGGCAACATCAGACTGTCATCAAACTATGTTTCCTTCGATGCTCTCTGTTCTCCAATTTCCCCATTGTCTGCTCAACTATTTCAGGGCCTGAAATTGGCAACCTACGCTTTTCTACAGCTCCGACGATGCGCTCCAAATTGGCATGATTGAAATGCCTGAAGGTCGGGTTTCAACTTCCATTTTTCATACTCTCAACCGGTCAAAATCGCTCTACAGGTTTCTTGCATATGAATTGTAGCATAGCTACCTGCTACAGCACTTTGCAAAAAACCTGGCAACAGGAAATCTCGCGCACGAAGAAAAAAAAAAAA
>Ga0210025_1001459_pt1 | contig 25683 bp, 15 predicted proteins | sample CryGeyme20150102_FD_183989 | JGI IMG/M metagenome (GOLD analysis project Ga0210025, IMG submission 183989) | Groundwater microbial communities from Crystal Geyser aquifers in Utah, USA - Crystal Geyser metaG 2015-0102 (SPAdes) (version 2) | ecosystem: Environmental > Aquatic > Deep subsurface >... | reverse complement strand
TCACCTCCCACGGGCAGTCGAAGTGCATGGTCATCGGCGAGAAATCGTCATTGCCGCGCGCGAGCACGTTGATTTCGTAGCGGATCGTCCACGGCTTCTCGGGCGGGATCGGCGCGGCGGCGGCGCAGGCCTCGTTGGTTGGCTGGCCGGGGCCGCCGCAGTTCACATAATCCACCGCCTCGCCCAGCCGCGCCCAGCCGAAATCGAAAAACATCGTGTCGGACTGGATGCGCCCGCCATACCAGACCTGCCGCACCACCGCCTCGCCGCCGACCACCGCGCCGTCGGCGTCATAGACCGGCATCACGCGGTTCACCCGCTTGTGGCCGGAATGGTTCAGCAGCGGAAAGCCGCGATAGGCGCGGTCGCCGGGCACGCGCGACGCCGCGCCGTCCCGCCCCGTGATGATGTCGCGCGCCCATTGCAGGTGGTGGTCCACCACGCTGCGCTGGTCGGTGAGCCGCGCCTGCGCGCCCTGCGCCCGGACCGCCAGCGCCTCGGGCGACAGGCCGTCAGGATCGAGCAGCAGCGTGCGGTAGGGCGCGTCCAGCACGATCTCGCCCAGGGTCTCGAGGATGTAGCGCAGGTCGTCGATGGGCGACTGCGGGTTGATCACCACCGCTGTCGGCTTTCCCGCGTGCAGCGCGTAATGCTCGGACTTGGTCGCGGACACCGTGTTGACCATCTCCACCCCGTCGCGGTCGCGCAGGTTGGCGTAGGTGGTGGGCAGCATGTTCGTGCCCGGCGGCGTGGCGTGCGAGTCGACAATCTCCTCCACCCCGTCGCCGTCGAGATCGGCCTTGCCGGGAAACAGGCTGGGTCCGGTGCGCACATAGGTCGCGCGGATGAAGGCGGGCGGCGTGATCCGGGGCAGGGTGCGCAGGGTGCTTGCCGCGAAGGCGGCGGCGTTGGCGTCGGGGCTTGCGTCGCGGCGCAGCCACTGGAACGGCAGCGCCTTTCCGGCGGGCTGCGCGACGCAGCGCACCCGCCGCCAGGCCGACATCGGCGTGTTGGGCTGCGCGCCCGGATGGCCCGGCTTAAGGTAGCGCGACTGCGCCGTGCCGGGGTCGGCGGTCGGATCGCCGGGGGGAATGATCATCGCATTGGCTTCGAAGCCGCCGCCCAGCGCGGGGAACTGCGCGAAGGTCTGCACCAGGTCCTGCTCGGCGGCCGGCAGCGCGGCGAAGCCCAGGATGCGGCCCTGCGCGCGAAAGATCGGCGGGTCGGGCTGGAAAAAGCCCGCCGCGCATTCCTGCGGACTTTGCGCCGCCGCCAGCGCGGGCGGCGGCGAGCAGGGCGCGCCGCAGGGCGCGGGCGCGCGTGGATGGGGGGGTGTGCCGGGTCATCGTCGCCTCCCTTTCGCCGTCTGTGGGTTCACGCCGTCTGTGGGTTCACGCCGTCTGAAGCCTCACGCGATCCCGGGCGGGAAAGGCCCCGCCCGCCTTCGCCCCGCGCGCGCGACGCAGGCGCCGGCGAGCCATTCCAGCCGCTCCGCGATCGCCGCCGCCGACGCGCGCACCGGGGCGCCGCCCCAGATGTCGCGCGCCTCGTCGCCGTAGCGCAGCAACCCCAGCGAGCAGTCCATCACCGCCCGCTCGGGCCTCATCCGCAGCACGTCGGCGCGCCGCCAGAGGCTGCGCGCGCCGCTCTCGGGGCCCGCGCCGCGCGAGACGAACAGCGCGCCGCGCAGGCGCTCCACATCATCAGCGCGGGCATGGAGAAAGCGCCAGCCCCGCCCCGCCCCCGCGCGCCGGGCATGATCGGCCCAGCGGCGCGGGGTGTCGCGGTCGGGGTCGAGCGTCAGGGTGTAGATCTCCGCCATGGCGGCGGGCCCCTGGTCGAGCGCGGCGCGCACCGCCGCCAGCTTTGCCGTGCAGGGGTAATGCGCGTCGTGCAGGACCGAGGTGAAGGCGATCAGCACCAGCCGCCCTTGCGTCAGATCGCTGTAGAACCGGGCCGCGCGGCCCTCATGGTCGGTCACCGCGATATCGGGGATCGCGCGACGGTTCAGCCGCGCAGGCCCCGTCGCTGACCAGTCATAACGCCTGTCAAGGTTCATGGCGCGCGCCTTTCATGCCTGAAGGCCTGGGGGGTTCAGCTGTCGTCGGGTTTGTGCGCGCCGCCGGGGGGATGCACCTCGATGTGCTTGCGGCGGCGGCTCTCGGTCTCGCGGCCAAGGTGCGCCACCGAATCGCTGCTGCGCGGGGTGTCGAAGCCCTTGCCCCTCGGCACGATGTCCCAGCGGATCATCATCGCGTGATCCTCGTGCACCACGTTGTGGCAGTGCATGACGTGGCGGCCCATGAAGTCCTTCCAGCGCATGAACACCGTGACCTCGGTGTTGGGCAGCAGCAGCGCCACGTCGCGGCGCGGCCCGCCCATGAATCGCGCCGGATCGGGCAGCATCGGCTGCCGCAGGCCCACCTGCGGCAGAAACGCCGCGAGCGCCGCGAAATGGGCGTGGCGGCGAAAGCGGATGTCCTGCGGGCGGCCCTCCATCAGCGGCGCGAGCACATCCATCACGGCGGCCTCGTCCACGGCGCCGTCGTCGCCCACGAACCGCTCCAGCGTCGCCAGCGCCGCTTCGCCGATCGCGATAAGCCGCGGATCGTCGTCGGCGATCGGGCCGTGCAGACGCTCCAGCCGCGCCTTTTGCTGCGGTTTCAGAACCGTCTCCCAATAGGTCTCCGCCAGCGCGCGCCAGTCGTCGGCGGGAGCCGATTCGAGCCGCAGCGCCTCCGGGTCGCGTCGCCGCAGCGTCTCGATGCGCCGCCGCAGCCCTTCGCGCGCCTCGGGCGGGGCTGCGGGGAACGCCTCGCGCAGCGCCTGACCGGTGCTGAACCCGCTGGCGCCGGGTTGCGGCGGCGCGGCGGCGCCCTCGGCGTCGGGCGCCGCCGCGCTTTCGAACCGCGCCGCCGCGCCGGTATCGCTGGCGCGCGTCTCAGCCTGCGCCTGCTCCGCCGCCGGGGGTGGCGTCAGTTCGCTCTGGATCGAGCCCTGGCTGAACGGTTTGCCGTCCTGCTCCAGGATGATGAACTCGGTGAAATGGCTGTGGATCGGGTGGTGCCAGCCGCTGCCGCCGTTGCGGAACGTCCAGATCTCGGCGCTGTCCTGCTCGATGCCGGCATCGACGCGGTTAGGGTCGAAGATGTCGCCGTTGATGGTCCACAGCCCGCCGTCGTAGTCGAACTCCCACAGCCGCTCGCGGCGCACCTCGCTCAGATCGACCGGCGGCAGGTCGCGGAAGAACAGCGGGAAGCGGCTCTCGTCCTCCACCGGCTCGGCCTCGACCTCGAAGGCGACCTGCGCGTTGGCGTCGAAGAAGTCCTGATCGGTGGCGTAGTCGCTTTGGCGGATGCGCCGCTCGGTCGGGCCGCGCCCGTTCTCCTGCTCCAGTTCGTTGACCAGATAGACGCGCGCCCCGGCCCCGAACGCGGCGAAATCCACGATCACGTCCACGCGCTGCGCCACGCCCAGATAGACGCTGTTCACCAGCACGGGGTTGGGCTGAAAATTGCCGTCGCCGGTGACGACAAGCATCTGGTGGCTGGTCTGCGTCGCAGGGCGGGATTGTTTTTCTTTGCTCTCCGGCCCGAAAACGGCGGCGCGATAGCCGGGGCTGACGCCGGTCGCATGCAGGAACAGATCGTAGAAGCGCGACGGCCCGCCGTTCAGCAGCCGCAGCCGATACTTGCGCGGCTTGACCTTGAGCAGCGGCTGCACACGGCGGTTGACGCTCCAGCGGTCGCCGATCACGCCGTCGATGTTGAAACCGTCGAACACCACTTCGGGCGAGGGGTCGTAGCCGTCGGCGCTCTTGCCGGCGTCGTCCGCGACGGCGGAAAGGCCGACATGGGTGATCGCCTTGCGCGTCCCGTCGGCCAGCAGCACGCCGCGCGCGGGGTCGGCGGCGTCGCTCCAGTCCTGCGCGCTCTCGAAGGTCCAGCGGGTGGACTGCTCCCGGCCCACCCTGCGCGGCTTCCGCCCGGTCTCCTTCTCGTCTTCGCCGCGCGCCACGATTTCCTGCGCGAACAGCAGATCGTGGAAAATCAGCGGCAGGTCATGGTCGCCGGAGGGCAGGCGCCAGCCCTGCGTCTCGTCGTCCATGTCGCCGTTCCCGGCGCCGGGCTGGTCAAACATGAAGTAAAAGCCGTCGAGCCCCGCGTAAACATTCGACGCGGTGAAGTCCATCCGGTGGTCATGATACCACAGCGTTGACAAACGCTCGCGGTCGTCATGGCCGGAGGGGAAATTGGCGTAGTGGTGATCCCAGTATTCGCCGGGGTTCAGCCAGTCGTTGGGGTAGCCGTCGCTCTCGCTGGCGGTATGGGCGTTGTGCAGGTGCGACGTGGTGGACGGCAGCGCGAAGCGCAGGCGGGAATGGCCGGGCTGATTGCCGATCTCCGGCAGGTCGTTGATGCGCCGGGTCATGATCGGCGCGCCATAGCGGGCGTGAAACGTCGGTCCGGGCGAGCCGGGGCGCGTGGCGCGAAAACCCTCCGGCGCGGCGTGGATGCAGTGATAGCCCCAGCTGCTGCTGGCGTCGCCATACTGGGGGTGAAAGCGCCACAGCAACTCGACCTCGCGGTTTATATAGAACACCTGCGGCCGGAACTCGAAGAACCGCTGGTGCGCGTCGGGCGCGGGCGGCTCGCCGATGTCGATGCGCACCCGGCCGTCCTGCGCAAGGTCGCCGCGCACCGTCCACGGCGCGCCCTCGGGCACGGCGAAGCCGGTGTCGCGCAGGGCCTGCGCCGCCGCGCGGAACCGATGGTTGAACAGCGCCAGCCACTGGTCGTCGGGCAGGGTCTCGACCTGTGTCGGCGCGTCGGCGGGCGCGTGGCCGAGCGCCTGCCATTCCGCCGCCGTCGCGGGGCCGGTCATTACGAACAGCGGCTCCGCCCTGGGCGGCCGCAGGTCGGCGAGCGCAATCTCGCGCCACGGATCGATCGGCGGGCTGGGCTGGGCGAGAAGATCGGGGGGGCCGTCGCCCGGCGCGGCGAGATACCCCAGCCGACGCCGCATTTCCTCGGCGACCTCGTCGGCGAGCGCCGCCGGACCAGCGGCGGCTACCCCGATCCCGGCGGCGACTTTCATGAAATCCCGACGATCTTCGCGCATTGCAACCCCCATAGCCATGGACGTCGTCAAATACCTGATGCTGCAGCACAGCATCCCGCGAACTCACATTCTGATATTTACATCAATAATAACCAACTCACGCCGGAAATTGTGATTCAGAATCACTTAATTGTCAACAATGTCGGTGTGAGGACGCAGGCGTTGCGAAAACGCACGAACTCGCCGCGTCAGGATTTTGATCGTCTTTCGCTCCGGCGCCGCGAGGGGTTTCGGCGTCGCGCCGGAAGGGGACCGCGCGCGGCGCGGCGCTGTCTGCCGCCCGCCGTCCAGCCGCGCCGGTTGGGCGGTCTGCGGGCGTGAATCGCCGTTGACGACCGGGGCTTTTCCCGCCGTGCGGCGTGCTATGTTCGTCTTCGATAGGGCTGGAGGCGGAGATGATCCTGAAATGGCTGCTTGTCGCCGCTGCGATGCTGGCGGCCCATCCGGCGGGCGCGCTGCGCGAGGACGGCGCCCGCTATGACCTGAGCATCGCCGGGCTGCCGATCGGCGAGGCCAGCCTCAGCGTCGCCGCCGCCGGCGACGGCTACGCCATCGACGCGGCGGCGGATGTCGGCTTTCTGTTCTGGGGCGGCGCGGGCGCGGCGCGCGCGGAAGGGGCGGCGCGCGCGGAAAAGGCGGCGGGCGCGCAGGCGCTTTCGCCCGCGCGTTACCGGCTGTCCTATGAGGGCGTCTCGCGGCCCGGTTCGGTGTCGATCGACTTCGCGCAGGGCCGCGCCAGCGCCTGGACCTTTGCGCCGCCGATCCCGCCCGAATTCGCCGAGGGGCGCGTGGCGCTGAAGCCGTCCGACCTCGACGGCGTGCTCGATCCGCTCAGCGCGCTGGTGATCGCCGCGCCCGCCGACGTTGACCCCGACACGCTGTGTCGGCGCGTGCTGCCGGTGTTCAGCGGCGTGACCCGGTTCGATCTGGCGCTGGAGGGCGCGCAAACCGCCGCGCTGGGCGATGCGGCTGGGGGCGCGGCAAGGGTTGGCGCAGGGGCTGGCGCCGTCTCCTGCGCGGTGCGCTATCGCCCGGTGTCGGGGCACCGCGAGGGGTCGCTCGGCGTCGCGCGGCTCACGCGCCCCGGCGCGGTGGCGCTGACGCTTGCGCCGCTGGGCGCGGGGTTCTGGGGGCCGGAGCGCGTGGCGGTGCAGACCCGCTTTGGCGCCTTCGAGATCACGCGGCGGCGCTGACCGCGCTCAGGCGGCGTCGGCCGCCGACGCCGCGCCGCCCTTTGAGAGGTTCCGCCGGGGCGCCGCGCCGCCGCCCGCCGCCGCCTCGTCGTCGCGCCACGCCAGCGGCGCCGCCGTCTCCACCCGCTCCGCGCCCAGCGCCCAGCGCGCCCGCGCCAGCGGCGCATAGGCGGCCAGCAGCGCGGCCTCACCCGCGCCAGAGACCAGCGGCGCGCCCAGCGACAGCGCGGCGCCGGGCCGCAGGCCCGCCAGCACCTGCGACAGCGCGGCGGCGTTGTCGGCGAGGTCCAGGTGCAGCCCCGCGACCGGCAGCTTCAGCGCCACATCGACGCTGGCCGCAGGCGCGCCGCCGCCCAAAGCCACCGTCAGCCTGACCGGGCCTTTCGCCAGTTCGTCGTAAGCGGTCCAGAACGCCGCGCGCCGCATCGCGCCAAGGTCGCAGGCCAGCACCGGCTCCTCGACACGCACCCGTTCGGCGCCCGCCTCGGCCAACGCGCCCAGCAACTCGGCATAGACCGCCAGCACGCCGGGCAGCAGCGTCAGCGGATCAAAGCTGTCGTCGGCGGCGGGCGCCAGCGACAGCCACGAGACCGGCCCCAGCAGCACGGGCCGGGTCTGGACGCCCAGCGCCCGCGCCTCCTGAAACAGCCGCACCGCCTCCAGCGAGGCCAGCCGGAACCGCTGCCCCGGCGCAAGCTCGGGCGCCGTCACCCAGTCCTGCGCCCCGAACCAGCGCGCGCGGCCCATCGCGGGCGCGGCGCGGCTGCCGCGCGCCATCGCCAGCCGCGTCGCCAGCCCGATCTCGCCCTCCAGCGGCGGCGCGAAGCGGGCGGGGACCGCGCCCAGCGCCGCCGTCATGTCGAGCGCGGGGTCGCAGAACGACACGTCGCCCGACAGGATGGCGCCGAGCCCCGCCGCCTGCTGCGCCCGCCAGCGCCGCGCGCGCAGGGCGCGACCCTCGGCCTCCAGCGCCGCCAGATCGCGGGCGCCGCGCCAGTAGGTCTCAAGCGCCACGCGCAGGTCGCGGCGGGCGCCGATGCGCGGCAGGGTATCTGCGGCGGCGATGGTCATGGTCGTCCCTCCGGGGCGGCTGATGCTGCTGCGGAAAATAGCGCTGGCGTCGCATGAAGCGGAAATGGTATTTTGTCGGCATTCAATGAACGGGAGTCATCTATGGCGGTGATCGAGCGCCAGCACCTCGCCATCCTGCGCGAGGTGTCGCGGCAGGGCGGCGTCACGGCGGCGGCGGCGCGGTTGTGCCTCACGCAATCCGCGCTCAGCCACGCCATCAAGCGGCTGGAGGGCCAGATCGGCGTGGCGCTGTGGGAGAAGGACGGCCGCCGCCTGCGCCCCACCGCCGCCGGGCGGCATCTGCTGACGCTGGCCGACCGGCTGTTGCCGCAGTTCGAGCACGCCGAGGCGATCCTCGCCGATTTCGCGGCGGGGCGGCGCGGGGCCTTGCGGATCGGCATGGAGTGCCACCCCTGCTATCGCTGGCTGCTGCGGGTGGTGGCGCCCTATCTGGCGGCGTGGCCCGACATCGACCTCGACGTGAAGCAGGCGTTCCAGTTCGGCGGCCTGGGCGCGCTGGCGGATTTCGAGATCGACCTGCTGATCACGCCCGATCCGGTGCGCCAGCCCGGCCTGCGCTTTGCGCCGGTGTTCGACTATGCGATGATGCTGGCGGTCGCCGCCGACCATCCGCTGGCGGCGAAGGCCGAGGCCGCGCCGCAGGATCTGACCGCCGAGGTGCTGATCACCTATCCGGTGGAGGTCGAGCGTCTCGACATCTACACCCAGTTCCTGATCCCCGCCCAGCGCCTGCCGAAGGCGCGCAAGATCATCGAGACCACCGACATCATGCTGCAGATGGTGGCGGCGGGGCGCGGCGTGACCGCGCTGCCCGACTGGCTGCTGGCGGAATACGCCGCAACCATGCCGATCCGCGCGCTGCGGCTGGGGCCTGAGGGCGTGCGCAAAAGCATCTTCGTCGGCGCGCGCGAGGCGGACATGGACCTCGACTATGTGCAGGGCTTTCTGGGGCTGGCGCGGCGCGAGGCGGCGGGGTTCAGGCGCTGACGCCGCCCCGGATCAGCGCCGCCACCTCCCGAAGCGGCGGCGGCCCGCTGGGGTCGGCGGCGATATAGCGCGGCCGCCACAGCGGGGCGAAGCCCTCGGCGAAGGCGCGCAGGGCCTCGGGGCTGTCGAAATGCGGCCCCAGCGCGAACAGCCCCGGCCCGCAGTCGCGCCACAGCAGCGCGCCGCGCCGCGCCTCGTCGCCCGCCAGCGGCGCCATGCCCAGCGTCAGGCTGGCGAGACCTTCGGCCTTCAGCGTCAGCGCCAGTTCGGCGAACAGGAACGCCAAAGCGTTGGGCGTGGCGTGGCCGGTGTGGCGGATCACGTCCACGGCGGCGCGCGGCCCCGCCACCAGCAGCGCGGCGAAGCCGACCACCGCGCCGTCGCGGCGGATCAGCGCCAGTTCGCGCCCCGCCAGCCAGCCCTGCGCCGCGCGCCCGGCCAGAAAGCCGCGCTCCGGCGCGGCGCGGTCCATCGCCCAAAGCTCGGCGATCGCCGCCAGCGCATCGGCCAGCGCGGCGTCGTGCGGCGGGCGGACGCGCTCCAGCGTCAGGCCGTCGCCCTTCGCGCGCTCATGCGTGGCGCGCAGCCTGCGCCGCGCGGGCGTGTCGAGCGCGAAGCCGGGCAGCGGCAGCATCGCCTCCTCGCCGATCAGGCTGAGGCTGAGGCCAAGGTCCAGCATCAGCGGCGCGTGGCGCTGACCGACGCCGAAGAACGCGGGCCGCGCCCCCTCGCGCCGCGCGGCGTCGGCGAAGGCCCAGGCCATGCGCGCCATCGCCTCCGGCGGCCCCGCCGGCGCGCCCAGCGCCACCCACGCGCGGCCCTGCGCGCCGAAACTCACGAAGGCGTCGCCCGCGTCCGACAGCAGCAGCGCCTTGTCGCCGCTCAGCGCCAGCAGCGCCGTTGGCGCGTCCTGCGTCGCCGCGATCCGCGCCGCCGCCGCCAGCGTCGCCGCGTCGGGCGCATGCGGGCGCAGCCGCGCGCCGCGCAGGCCATAGGCCAGAAGGCCCAGCGCGATCAGCAGGCTGGCCAGAAGCCCGGCGCGCAACGCGGGCGGCGCGCGCTCGTCCAGCGCGAAACGCCACCACTGCTCATTGGCGAAGGGCGTGCTCTTGTGGGCGAAATACAGCACGAAGGCGCAGGCGGCGCCGGTGCCGGCCACCAGCGCCAGCCACCCCGGCGTCAGCACGCCGCGCGTCAGCCGCCCGGCGCGGTGGAACTCGCGGCGGCTGGGCGCCAGCACCAGCGCCGCGGCCAGCAGCATCAGCGCGCGGTCGAGATCGCGCCCCGTGGTCAGCGCCGCCTCCAGCGCCGCGCCCGCGCCGGCCAGCAGCGCCGCCATGCCCAGCCACCACGCGCCCTCCACGCGCTGCGCCATCGCCAGCGCGATCACCACCAGCGCGGCGCCGACGGCGCTGGAGATCAGCGCGCGCCCCTCGACAAAGGCCAGCGGCGCCAGCAGATCAAGCTCCTCCGCCGCCTCCTGCGCGCCGGGGATCAGCGCGCCGAGCATCATCCACAGCCCGGAGGCGAACACCATCGCCGCCAGCGCCAGCGGCGCCACCGCGCTGACCGCGCGGAACACCGGCGTCATCGCCGACACCGCGTCCACCCCCGCCAGCCGCAAGAGCGCCATGCGCGCCTCGTTCAGCGCCAGCAGCGCCAGCGCCAGCGCGAACGGCGTGAAGTAATACACCACCCGATACAGCAGCAGCGCCGCCGCCGCCTGATCCAGCGACACCGAGGCCGGCAGCGCGGCCAGCACCACCGCCTCGAACACCCCCACGCCGCCGGGCACATGGCTGACCACGCCCGCCATGGTGGCGGCGGCGAACACGGCGAGGAACGCCGCGAAACCCATGTCGGAGGCGGGCAGCAGCAGATAGAGCGTCAGCGCCGACAGTGAGATGTCGGCCAGCGAGAACACCACCTGCGCGCCCAGCACCGGCAGCGAGGGCGCGCGCACCGTGAACCGCCCCAGCCGGAACGCGCCCTGCCGCACCGCCGCCACGGCCAGCGGCGCGGCCAGCGCGACCAGCGCCGCGACGGCGGCCCAGCGCGTGTTTTCCGGCGACAGCGGCGACAGCGCGGCCAGCGCCTCGGGGTGCAGCGCCAGCGCCGCCAGCCCCACCGTGGTCGCCGCCACCCCGAACGACACGGCGGCGAAGGTTGACACCGCCGCCACGTCATAGCCGTCCAGCCCCAGCGCGCCATAGATGCGATAGCGCACCGCGCCGCCCGACAGCGCGCTCAGTCCGATGGTGTTGCCGAAGGCGTAGGCCATGAACCCGCCCGCGACCACCACGCCAAACGGCAGCGGCTTGCCGATATGGCGCAGGCCCGACCAGTCATAGCCGATCAGCGCCGCATAGCCGCCCATGGCGGCGGCGAAGGCCAGCGCCAGCGTCGTCCACGGCGTCGCGCGCATCTGCGCCGTCACGTCGGGCAGGCTCACCTCGGCCAGCAGCCCGCTCAGCGCGTAAAGCCCCAGCGCGAACAGCCCCGCCGTGGCGATATAGGGCAGCGCCGCCTTCAGCCGCCGCAGCGTGGCGTTGCTGAAATCCGGCGGCGTGCTGAAGCCGGGCGCGTCTGAGGCCGCCATGGGGTGCGATGGTTTCCCTGTTTCGAGACGCCCGCGCTCTAGCACGGTCGCGGCGCGGGCCAAAGGGGCGGCGGGCCGCGGGATTTGCGCAGCGCCTTGCGACGACGCCCTACCGCGCCGCGCCGCGCTTGAGCGACCACATCGCGCCCAGCGGCGCGACGCCGGTGACATGGTGCAGCGCCGCCATCCCGGCATGGCCCAGCAGATAGGCCCAGGCCAGGTTGCCGAACAGCCCGTGCAGGTCGAGCAGCAGGTCGCCGCCCAGCCAGAACCACGCCGCGCCGCTCAGCGCCATCGCGCTCATCAGCAGCAGCCCCAGCCCGTGCGCCGCGCTGGCGAGCGCCGCCGTCTCGTCGTGACCGGGCAGGCGCAGCCGCGTCAGCGCATCCTTCAGCGCCAGCGCCTCGGCCCTGAGCGCCGCCCGGCGCGCGGGTGCGGCCCAGGGAAACAGCGCCCCCGGCGCCGTGCCGACGCGCCGCAGCGTCAGGTTCAGCCAGAACAGCGCGATCAGCGCCAGCGCCGCCAGCCCGGCGTATTCATGCGCCCACAGCGCCAGCCCGTCGGCCCGGCCCGGCTCGGGCCCATCCATGACGAGGCTGATCACAAGCTGAAAGGCGACGGCGAGCGCGACGCCCGCGTGAAACAGGCGGGTGGTGAAGACGTGGCGGACGGCGGCTGACATGGCTTTGGGTCTTTCCTGAACGGCGAAGCGGCTTGGATATGGGGGCGGCGCGCCCGCGGCGCCCAGCCTGCGCGCCTGTCGAAAGGCGATCGTGCGCGCGCCATGGCGCCGCAGGGGCATGAAATCCTGCGGCGCAGCCTTGCCGCAAGGGGCATGAAATCCTGCGGCGCAGCCTTGCCGCAAGGGGCATGAAATCCTGCGGTGTCGCCTTGCCGGAGGGGAATGGAGACCTGCGCGCTATGGCGCAGCAGGGGCGCGGAGACCTGCGCGCTATGGCGCCACAGGAAAGCGCAGCGTCACCCGCAGCCCCGGCGCGTTGTCGCTGAGCGCGATCTCGGCGCGGTGCATCTGCGCCACGGCGGCGACCAGCGCCAGACCCAGCCCGGCGCCGCCGTCGCCCCGGCTGGGGTCAAGCTGGCTGAAGCGGGTCAGCACGCGGGCGCGCTCGGCCTCCGGCACGCCGGGGCCGTGATCGGCGACGCTGAACACCGCGCGCCCGCCCTCGCGCCGCGCGGTCAGCGTGATGGGGCCTGCGCCCTTCGCGTGGATCAGCGCGTTGTCGATCAGGTTGCTGACCGCCTGCGCCAGCAGTTGCGGGTGGCCCTGCACCACCACGCCCGGCGCCGCCGCGCAGCGCATCGCGGCGCCGCGCTCCTCGGCGGCGGCTGCGTAGAGGTCGGCCATGTCGCGCGCCAGCGCGCCCAGGTCGATCGGCGCGAACTGATCGGCGCCCACCCCCGCCTCGACGCGCGAGATCTCCAGCAGCGCCGAGGAGGTCGCCAGCACCGTCTCCGCCTCGCCCAGCGCCCGCTCGATGCGGGCGCGGCGCTCGTCGGGCGCGGCGGTCTCGTCCAGCGCGGCCTCCAGATGGCGGCCCAGCCTGCCCAGCGGGCTGCGGATGTCGTGCGCCAGACTGTCGGTGACCATGCGCAGGTCGCCCACCAGCGCGGCGATGCGGTCGAGCATGGCGTTCAGCGTCTCCGCCAGCCGGTCGAACTCGTCGCCCGCGCCGCGCAGCGGCACGCGCTGCTCCAGCGCGCCGCCCATGATGCGCCGCGCCGCGCGGTCGATCTCGGCGATGCGCGACAGCACCAGCCGGGTGAGCAGCCAGCCGGTGCCCAGCGCCAGCGCGGCGGTCACCGCCAGCGCCCAGCTCAGCGCGCGGATCAGCGTGCGGTCGAAGGCGGCGCGCGCCGCCACGTCGCGCCCCACCAGCAGCCTCTCGCCCCCCGCCAGCCGCAGCGCGGCGCCGGAGATCGTGGTGGGGGCCTCGGCGCCGACGCGGTAGAGCTGGAGCGTCACCCATCCCGGCCCCGGCGCCGCGTCGGCGGGCCAGCGCGCCAGGTTGCCCGCGATCCGCGCGCCGCCGGGCGTGGCCAGCAGATAGACCGCGTCGCGGCCCTCGGGGCGGCTGGCGGGCGTCTCAAGGCGGCGGGTGATGGCGCGCGCCAGCCCCGCCGCGCCGCCGCGCGCATAGTCGTCGGCCAGCCCGCGCAGCTCCGCCTCCACCACCTGCCGCGCCTCGGCGTCGATCACCCCGCCCGCCGACCAATAGACGAAGCCCAGCGCCAGCCCGGTCGAGAACGCCGCCGCGATCAGATAGGCCGCGATCAGCCGCGAGGTGGCGTTGCGCAGCATGGGCTCAGGCGCCCGCGCTCATCATGTAGCCCGCGCCGCGCACGGTGCGGATCAGCGGCGCCTCGCCCTCGGCGTCGATCTTGCGGCGCAGGCGGCTGATGTGCACGTCGATCACGTTGGTCTTGGGGTCGAAGCGATAGTCCCAGACGCCTTCCAGCAGCATGGTGCGCGTCACCACGCGGCCCTGCCTGCGCATCAGGAATTCGAGCATCTGGAACTCGCGCGGCTGCAGCGGCACGCGCCGGTCGCCGCGCACAGCCTCGCGCGCGATCAGGTCCAGCGTCAGCGGCCCGCAGACAAGCGCCGTCTCGCTGGCGGGCGCGGCGTCGGCGGGGCGGCGCAGCACCGCCTCCAGCCGCGCCTCCAGCTCGGCGAAGGCGAAGGGCTTCACCAGATAGTCGTCGGCCCCCGCGCGCAGGCCGCGCACCCGCTCATCGGTCGCGCTCATCGCGGTCAGCAGGATGGCGGGCGCCGCCACCCCCGCCGCGCGCGCCGATTTCAGCAGCGACAGCCCGTCTAGATCGGGCAGCATCCGGTCGAGCAGCAGCGCGTCGAAACCGCCGCCGGTGGCCAGATACAGGCCCTCGCGGCCCGATCCGGTGGTCTCCACCAGATAGCCCGCCTCGCCAAGGCCCTTGGCCAGATAGGCGCGGGTCTCGGCGTCGTCCTCGACGATCAGGATGCGGCGGGTCATGGTCGGTTCTTTCAATGCGGGCGGACGAAACGTCATCGTCGCAAATATCATAAAGCAAAAATGCGCGACCGGCGCCGACAACGGCGCCGGTCGTCCTTTCCTGCTTCTGCGGCGTCAGGCCAGCGGCACGCCGACGAACAGCCGCGCCGAACCGCGCGCGATCTGCACCAGCAGGGCGCGCTCCGAGGTCTCCGCCGCCGTCGCGAAGTCCTGCGGCGAGGCGACCGCCGTCTCGCCCACGCGCAGGATCACGTCGCCGGGGCGCAGGCCTGCGGCGGCCGCCGCGCCGTCGGGCTCCACCGCCGTCACCACCACGCCGCCGGCGTCGGGCGCAAGCCCCGCCGCGTCGCGCATCTCGGGCGTCAGCGCCGCCACCGCGGCGCCAAGCCGCGCCGAGGCGACGGCGGCGGGCGCAGTGTCGGGCGCTTCGGGCGCGTCGGGCGCCGCCTGGGCCGCGCTCTTAAGCCGCCCCACGGCCATCTCCACCGTCGTTTCGGCGCCGTCGCGCAGCACCGTCATCGCCACCGTCGCCCCGGCCCGCGCGGCGCCCACCAGCTTTGGCAGGTCGCGGCTCTGGTTCACCGGCTTGCCGTCGAACGACAGGATCACGTCGCCGGGCCGCAGCACGCCGTTGGCGGGCGCGCCTTCGACCAGATCGGCCACCAGCGCGCCGCGCGCCGTCTCCATGCCCAGCGCCTGCGCGATGTCGGGCGTCACGGTCTGGATCGACACGCCCAGCCAGCCGCGCTCCACCGCGCCATGCTCGCGCAACTGCGCCACCACGGTCGAGACCACGTTGGACGGAATGGCGAAGCCGACGCCCACCGAGCCGCCGCTGGGCGAGTAGATCGCGCTGTTCACGCCCACAACCTCGCCGGCCATGTTGAACAGCGGCCCGCCCGAGTTGCCGCGGTTGATGGCGGCGTCGGTCTGGATGAAGTCCACATACGGCCCGGCGTTGATGTCGCGCGCCAGCGCCGAGACGATGCCCCGCGTCACCGTGCCGCCGAGGCCGAACGGATTGCCGACCGCGATCACGTCCTCGCCCACGCGCACGGCGTCGCTGTCGCCCAGCGTGACATGGGCCAAGCCGGTCGCCGCGACCTTGAGCAGCGCGAGGTCGGAGCGCGGGTCGGTCCCGACCACGGTCGCCTCAAGCTCGCGCGCGTCGGGCAGCCGCACGGTGACGCGCGCGGCGTCCTCGACGACATGGTTGTTGGTGATGATGTAGCCGTCGCTCTCCAGCACAAAGCCTGACCCTTGCGCCGCGCCGCGCGGGCCGGAGCGCGGGCCGCCGTGCGGGCCGTCAGGCATGGGAACGCCGCCCGGCGGGCCGAAGCGGCGGAAGAACTCCTCGAACGGCGTGCCTTCGAACGGCGAGCGCCCCTGGCTCTGCGCGCCTTGCGGGCCCTGCGCCTGTTCGGCGAGCACCGTCACCACGGCGGGGCTGACCTGTTCGACAAGATCGGCGACCGCGCCGGGGCGCCCTTCGGCCTCGGCCTGCGGCGTCCAGATCAGCGCGCCCACGGCCAGCGCGCCGAAGGTCGCCATGGCCAGATTGCGCGCCGCGCCCGCGCGCGGCTTGGGGAAAACGGGTCTCTCGGTCATGCTGTGCCACCCTGTTCCTGCTGCAGGCGTTCCAGTCCGGCGGAACGCATCGCGGGGTCAGATAGGCGCGCGCGATGAAACCCGGTTTGCCGCCGGATTAAAGTTTTTTCATGTGCTGCGGTGCGGGTTTTGCGCTTGCATTCCGATCGCGGCGCGGCGTTGATCGGGGCGGCGGAACGGATGGGAGACGCGATGACGCGCCGATTGCTGAGAGCCGCGCGATGGGCCGCCACGCTGACGGTCGCCGTGCTGGCGACCATCCTCGGCGTGCGCGCCTATGACGCGTTTCGCGGCCCGCCGCTCGACCCCTGGCATGTGATCGCGCCAGACGACCTCGACGCCGGGGAGATCGCGGGGCTTGACTGGGCGGGGTGGCTGAGCGCCGAGGACCGCGTGTTCGCCGAGGTGCGCGACCGCGTGACGCTGACGCTCGCGCCGCAATACCGCTCGCAGGTCAACCGCTATTTCGCCGACAGCCCGGTGTATCCGGGCGGGTTCAAGCAGGACTGGAACCGCTCCTACGTCATGGCGCCCGAGGGGCCGCCGAAGGGGGCCGTGGTGCTGCTGCACGGGCTGACCGACGCGCCCTATTCGATGCGCCACATCGCCCGGCGCTATAGCGAGATCGGCTTTGTCGCCGTGGTTCCCCGGATGCCAGGCCATGGCACGGTGCCCGCCGCGCTGACGGTGGTGGCATGGGAGGACTGGCTTGCCGCCACCCATCTGGCCGTGCGCGAGGCGGCGCGGCTGGCGGGGCCGGGGGCGCCGCTGCATCTGGTGGGCTTCTCCAACGGCGGCGCGCTGGCGCTGAAATACGCGCTCGACGCGCTCGACGACCCCGCGCTGACGCCGCCCGAGCGCATCGTGCTGCTGTCGCCGATGATCGGCATCACCCGGTTTGCGCGCTTCGCCGGTCTGGCGGGCTGGCCCGCGATCTTTCCCGCCTTCGCCCGCGCGGCGTGGCTGGAGACCCTGCCCGAGTTCAACCCGTTCAAGTACAACTCCTTCCCGGTCAACGGCGGGCGGCAGGCGCACCTTCTGACCCGCGCCCTGCAGGACCAGATCACCAGCCGCAGCCGTCGCGGCGGTCTGGCGCGGATGCCGCCGCTCATCGCGTTCCAGTCGGCGGTGGACAGCACGGTGAGCACCCGCGCCGTGATCACCGGGCTGTTCGCGCATCTGCCCGCCAACGGCTCGGAACTGGTGCTGTTCGACGTGAACCGGACCAACACCTTCAAGCCGCTGCTGGGCGCGAGTGCGGCGACCGCCGTCGCGCGGTTCACCCCGCCCGCGCCGCGCCCGTGGCGGCTGACGGTGATCGCCAACGCCGACCCGGTGACCAGCGCGGTGGTCGAGCGCGTGACCGAGGCGGGCGCGACGGTCGAGACGGCGCGGCCGCTTGGTGTGCGCTATCCCGACGACATCTATTCGCTGTCGCATGTCGCGCTGCCGTTTCCGCCGTGGGACGGCCTCTACGGCCTGCTGCCAGACCCCTTGGACGATTTCGGCATCAGGCTCGGCACGGCGCCGACGCGCGGCGAGACCGGCGCGCTGGACATTGCGCTGGAGTCGTTCCTGCGCATCGCCTCGAACCCGTTCTATGTGTACATGAACGACCGCTTGTTCGGCTTCGCCGCCGGACCGTGAGCCTTGCGCCCGGTTGCCGCAGCCGCTTCTCACCTATAGACGCAGCCTTGCTTCGCCGTTCGGCGCGCCGCGCGCCAGTTGAAAGAAAGATCGCCGCATGTTTCACGTCGATATTCCCAGTCCCGAAGCTTATCGCCGCCTCGCCGCCGTGCGCGCCGACGCCTGCGTGTCGATCTACGTCGAGACCACGCCGCTGACGCAGCAGGCCGACGCCAGCCGGATCGCGTTCCAGAACCTCGCGCGCGACGCGATGGCGCAGCTTGAGGCGGCGGGCTTTGACAAGCGCCGCGCGCTGGCGCTGGCCGAGCACTTCGACGACATCGCCGAGGATGACGACTTTTGGGCGGTGCAGGCGCGCAGCCTGGCGGTGCTGGCCACGCCCGACAGCGTGCGCACCTTTCGCCTCGCCAACCGGCTGACGCCCACGGCGCAGGTCTCCGACCGCTTCCACCTCAAGCCGCTGCTGCGCGCGATCACCTTCCCCCACGCGGGCTTTGTGCTGGCGCTGTCGGAGAACGATGCGCGGCTGGTGGCGTTCTCCGCCGACGGCGCGCCGCAGGAGGCGCGCGTGCCCGACATGCCGAAGGACGCCGCGAGCGCGGTCGGCAAATCGTCGATCAACGACCGCTCGCACTCGCGCCGGATCGCCGGGTCCGAAGGCCAGAAGGTGCGGCTGCGCCAGTATGCCCGCGCCGTCGAGGCCGCGCTGCGGCCGGTGCTGCGCGGCGAGACCGCGCCGCTGATCCTGGCGTGCAACCCGCCGCTTGAGCAGATTTTCCGTTCGGTGTGCAGCTATCCCCATCTGCTGGCCGACGGCTTCCATGAGGCGACGGATCGCTCGACCCCGGCCGAGCTCGCCGCCGCCGCGCGCCCGATCCTCGACGCCAGCTACGCCGCCGAAGTGGCCGATCTGCGCGCGCATTTCGCCGCACGGCTGGACCAGCGCCGCGCCACCACCGACGTTTCGCTGGCGGCGCGGGCGGCGGCGGCGGGCGCGGTCGAGGCGCTGCTGGTGGACATGGACAACGCCCTGCCCGGCCTGATCGACGAGGCCACCGGCGAAGTGCTGTTCGCCGAGGCCGAGGGCGCCGACACCTATGGCGTCATCGACCAGATCGCCACGCTGGCGCTGAACACCGGCGCGCGCGTGCTGGCGGTGCGTCAGGAGGACATCCCCGAGGGCGCGCCGCTGGCCGCCGTGCTGCGCTACGCGATGTGACGCACAGGCGCGCGGGGAGACCGTCTCCGCGCGCCTATTTCGACTTCACGATCCCCGAGAACCCCGCCACCGCCAGCAGGCTCAGCGCCCAGCCCGCCAGCGTCAGGAAATAGCCGAAGGCCTTGCCCGCATAGCCCCATGCCGTGCGGGTGTCGGGCGCCCAGTAATCCTGCTGGCCGGTCTCCAGCGCCGGCAGCACCGCGTCCAGCGCATACATCCAGGGATTGAACTTCGGGAAGCTCGCCGCCTCGGGCTGCGCGAGAAAGCAGGCCAGCTGCGACTGGCCCGGCGCCGCCAGCCCGGCGCGCGTCTGGCCGAGCGAGGGCATCGCCAGCGTCTGCGCCGCCGGGACGCCGCACAGCGTCCACTCCGGCGCGCGCAGGAACACCGGCGCGTTGGGCCGCAGCGCCTCGCGCGCCTCGATGGTCGCGAACAGCGCCGCGCCGGAGGTCCAGAACAGCCCCAGCCAGACGAAGGCCAGCAGCGGCTCGCGGCCATAGCGGATGGTGATCGCCAGCAGCGCGTCCTTCAGCCACAGCGCCAGCCGGACAGCGCCCCAGCGGGCGCGGGCGCGGCGGGCGCGGCGTTGCAGCCGCTCCTTGGCGATCAGCACGCGCCGCGCATCCTCGCCGTGGCCCATCTCCTGCAGCACGCCCGCAAGGTGCTCGTAGGGCTGCGGCCAGAAATCCTCGCCCCAGCGCGCCGGATCCTGCCGCGACAGCCAGCGGATGCGGGTGCGCCCATCGACCGGCGCGGCGAGAAAGCCGCCGTAGATGCAGCGGTTCAGCAGCAGATCGCCCGGCCCCGGCCAGCTTTGCGGATCGTCCACGATGGCGCCCAGCGCGGCGCCGTTGAGGCTGAGCGCGCCCCTGATCGCGGTCTTGTCGCGCATGATGAACGCGCCGACGATGATCGAGCGGTTCAGCGTGATCGCGGCGCCGCCCTCCTCCTCGAAACTACCGCCGCTCAGGTCGCAATCGCCGCTGACGCGCGCGTTCTTCATGCGGATCTCGCCGCGCACCGTGGCGACGCGCAGCGCGAAGTCGCCCTCGATGTCGCCGCCGGAGGCGTTCACGGCGATCGCGCCGGGCCGCTCGATCGCCGCGCCCACCATGTCGAGATCGGCGCCCAGCCGCGCGTCGGCCAGCATCACCCCGCCGCGCACCGTGGCGCCGCGCAGCAACACGCCGCCGCCCGTCCTCAGCCGCGCCGCGTCCAGCGCCAGGCCGTCGGGCTGGGACATCAGCGCGCCGTCGCACACCAGCTCTCCGCCCAGCCGCGCGCCGGTCAGCACCACCGCGCCATCGACCGCCGCCGCGCGCAGATACACCCCGCCGCGCGCCTCCAGCCGGTCCGCCACCAGTCCGGGCAGGATCGAGCCGTCGAGAAACAGCGTGTCGATCCGGGCCGCGCGCAGCACCGGGGCGGCCTCGAAGCGGCAGTCGGCGAGGCCGATGTCGTGCGGCGCGCGGCAGCCCTCAAGGTCGAGCGCGCCGGTGATCCAGGCGCCGCTCAGCCTTATGCCCTTTTCGTGCTGGCGCGGCGCGTCCGGGCCGCCAAGGATCAGGAACCGCAGCAGCGCGGCGCGCACCGCGCGATCCGCGTCGCCCGCCTGAGGCGCGGCTCCGTCGCCCAGCCGGTCGAAGTCGCCCGCGTCCAGCCCGTCCACCAGCGTCTGCTCGGCGCGGCTGAGCGGCCCGAACGCCGCGAGGCTGCGCGCGCTCATCGGCGGCGACGATCACAGGCGCCGCACGTTCGCTTCGCCGCCGACGCACCATGAACAAACATTTAAATTGTCGCCTCCAACCGCCTGTGCTAACCGACCCATGCTTGATGCGCCGCACAATAATACCGCCGTAGCCGATAACTGCACAACAACGTCGCCTCGAGAAGGCGAATAACAGACGAGGGCTTCATGCGCGACCGCAAAAGGCGCTATGGCGGAGTGGTTTTTCTTGCGGTGATGGCGCTTGCGCTGGCCGCCTGCGACGACGCGCCCGAGGCGGCCGCGCCCGAGCCGCGCCCGGTGCGGGTGGTCACGGTCGGCGCGCAGACGGCGGGCGAGACGCTCACGCTGTCGGGGCTGATCGAGGCGGAGACCGAGGCGGATCTCGCCTTCCGCATCGGCGGGCGGATGATCGAGCGGCTGGTCAACGTCGGCGACGTGGTGGCGCCGGGGCAGCTGGTGGCGCGGCTCGACAGCCAGGATGAGGAGAACGCCCTGCGCGGCGCGCGCGCCGCGCTGACGGCGGCGGAGGGCCAGCTTGTCGAGGCGCGCTCGAACTTCGAGCGCCAGAAGACGCTGCTGGAGCGCGGTTTCACCACGCGCCAGCGCTATGACGAGGCGCTCCAGACCCTCCAGACGCTCGAGGCCTCCGCCGATTCGGCCAAGGCCCAGCTTGAGATCGCGCGCAATCGCGTCGCCGACACCGCGTTGCGCGCCGACGCCTCCGGCGTGGTCACCGCGCGCGGCGCCGAGCCGGGCGAGGTGGTCCAGCCCGGCCGCATGATCGCGCGCATCGCCCGCGACGACGGTCGCGACGCGGTGTTCGACGTGCCCGCAAACGTCATCCAGTCGGCGCCGCGCAACCCGCAGGTGCGCGTCGCGCTCAGCATCGACCCCGGCGTGACCGCCGACGGCAGGGTGCGCGAGATCGCGCCGCGCGCCGATCCGGTCACCGGCACGTTCCGCGTCAAGGTGGGGCTGGAGCAGCCGCCTGCGGCGATGCGGCTGGGCGCCACGGTCACCGGAACCGTGACGCTCGACGCGGGCGCGGGCGTGGTGATCCCGGCCAGCGCGCTGACCCGCGATCAGGGCGCGCCGGCGGTGTGGGTGGTGGACCCGGCCAGCGCCACGGTCTCGCTGCGCCCGGTCGAGGTGGCGCGCTTCGGCCCGGCGGAAGTGTCGGTCGCGCGCGGGCTTGAGGTCGGCGACGTGGTGGTGACGGCGGGCGTGCAGGCGATCCTGCCCGGCCAGAAGGTGCGCCTGCTGGGCGATCCGTCATGATCGGGCCGAACCTTTCGGGCGTCGCGATCCGCAGCCGGTCGCTGATGGTCTATCTGATGATCGTCGCGGTGATCGGCGGCGTCAGCGCCTTTCTGGGGCTGGGCCGCGCCGAGGACCCTGTGTTCACCATCAAGACGATGGTCGTCTCCGCAGGCTGGCCCGGCGCCACCATGGACGAGACGCTGTTGCAGGTGACCGAGCGCATCGAGCGCACCTTGCAGGAGGTGGACGGGCTGGATGTGGTGCGCAGCTACACCCGACCGGGCCGCGCGACGATCTTCGTGGACATCGAGGGCGCCGTCACCTCCGCCGAGATCCCCGACAGATGGTATGACGTGCGCAAGCGGGTGGCCGACATCCGCCACACGCTGCCTGCGGGCGTGATCGGCCCGTTCTTCGACGACGATTTCGGCGACACCTTCGGCTTCATCTACGGCTTCACCGCCGACGGCTTCAGCGCCCGCGAATTGCGCGACGCGGTGGAGAACGTGCGCACGCAGCTGCTGTTTCTGCCCGACGTCTCGAAGGTCGAGCTGGTCGGCGCGCAGGACGAGACGATCTATCTTGAGTTCCAGCCGGAGCGCATCGCCAGTCTGGGGCTTGATTATACGGCGGTTTTTGCGGCGGTTGCGGCGCAGAACGCGGTCAGCCCGGCGGGGGTGATCCGCACCGATCAGGAGAACGTCTCGCTGCGCGTCTCCGGCGCCTTCGTCAGCGAGCGCGATCTGCTCGAGGTCAACATTCTGGTGGGCGAGCGCATGGTGCGCCTCGGCGACGTGGCCGATGTGCGACGCGGGCTGGTCGATCCGCCGCAGCCGCTGTTTCGGGTGAACGGCGAGCCCGCGATCGGCCTCGCCATCGCGATGGTGGACAGCGGCGACATTCTGGCGCTGGGCGCGCAGATCAAGGACGCCATGGCGCGGATCACCGCAGACCTGCCGCTGGGCATCGAGCCGGTGCTGGTCGCCGATCAGGCGGTCACCGTGGACGAGGCGATCCAGGACTTCACCACCTCGCTGTGGCAGGCGATCGCGATCATCATCGGCGTGAGTTTCCTCAGCCTCGGCGCGCGGCCCGGCATGGTGGTGGCGATGGCGATCCCGCTGACGCTGGCGGTTGTGTTCGTGGTGATGGATCTGGTCAACATCGACCTGCAGCGCGTGTCGCTGGGCGCGCTGATCATCGCGCTGGGGCTGCTGGTGGACGACGCGATGACCACCGTGGACGCGATGATGCGCCGGATCGCGGCGGGCGACGGCAAGGAGAAGGCGGCGACCTTCGCCTACGCCAACCTCGCCGCGCCGATGCTGACCGGCGCGCTGATCACCATCGCCGGTTTCGTGCCGATCGGCTTCGCCGCCAGTTCTGCGGGCGAATACACCTTCTCGATCTTCGCGGTGGTGGCGATCGCGCTGATCGCGTCGTGGTTCGTGGCGGTGCTGTTCGCGCCGGTGATCGGCATGGCGATCCTGAAGATGCCCAAAGGCGGCGCGGTGGCGGCGCCGCCGGGCGCGACGATGCGCGCCTACACCGGGCTGCTGCAAACCGCGATCCGCTTCCGCTGGATCACCATCGTCGCCACGCTGGCGCTGTTTGGCGCGTCGCTCTGGGGGATGCGGCTGGTCGATCAGCAGTTCTTTCCCGCGTCGGACCGCACCGAGCTGCTGGTCGATCTGACGCTGCAGCAGAAGGCCTCGACCCGCGCGACCGGCGACGTGGTGGCGCGGCTCGACGCCATTCTTGCGCAGGACCCCGATGTGGAGCGCTGGAGCGCCTATGTCGGGCGCGGCGCGCTCAGGTTCTACCTGCCGCTGAACGTGCAGTTGCCCAACGACTTTTTCGGCCAGCACGTCATCGTCGCGAAAGACATCGCCGCGCGGGAGCGGCTGCAGGCCCGGCTTGAGACGCTGCTGGCCGAGCAGTTTCCCGAAGTGGTGGCGCGGGTGACGCCGCTGGAGCTGGGGCCGCCGGTGGGCTGGCCGCTGCAATGGCGCGTGGTCGGGCCGGACGTGGAGCGGCTGCGCGCGGCGGCGATGAAGCTGGCCGACGTGATGGCGGCGGACCCGAGCGTGCGGCGGGTGAACTTCGACTGGATGGAGCCTGCGCGCCAGTTGCGCATCCAGGTCGATCAGGATCAGGCGCGGCGGCTGGGCTTCAGCAGCCAGGGCCTGTCGAACGTGATCGGCACGCTGACCTCCGGCGCCACGGTCACCCAGCTGCGCGACGACATCTATCTGGTCAACGTGGTCGCGCGCGCCAGCGAGGCGGACCGCATCGCGCTCGACACCCTCGGCACGTTGCAGGTGCCGCTGCCCAACGGACGCACCGTGGCGCTCAGCCAGTTCGCGACCTTCTCCTACGAACAGGAGCAGCCGCAGATCTGGCGGCGCGACCGGCGGACCACGCTGACGGTGCGCGCCGATGTGGCGCCGGGGGTGCTGCCCGAAACCGTGGTCGCCGCGATCCAGCCGCAGATCGACGCGCTGAGCGCCGCGCTGCCGGCGGGCTATCGCATCGAGATCGGCGGCATCGCCGAGGAGAGCGCCGATTCGCGCGCCTCGGTGATGGCGGTGGCGCCGCTGATGCTGTTTCTGATGTTCACCTTGCTGATGCTGCAGCTGCAAAGTTTCCAGCGGCTGGCGATGGTGACGCTGGTGATGCCGCTGGGCCTGATCGGCGTGGTGGGCGCGCTGCTGATCTCGTCCAGCCCGATGGGGTTCGTCGCGATCCTCGGCGTTCTGGCGCTGCTGGGCATGATCGCCAAGAACGCGGTGATCCTGATCGTGCAGATCGAGAGCGACCGCGCCGCAGGGCTGGCGATGCGGGAGGCGGTGGTGGCGGCGGCGACCTCGCGCTTCCGGCCGATGATGCTGACCGCGATGTCCACCGTGCTGGGGCTGATCCCGATCGCGCCGACGGTGTTCTGGGGGCCGATGGCGTTCGCGATCATGGGCGGGCTGCTGGTGGCGACGCTGCTGACGCTGGTGTTCCTGCCGGTGGTCTATGTGACGTGGTTCACGCTGCGCGGCCAGACCGGGGCGCTGGCGCAGGACCCGGCGTGACGCGGTGGCGCAGCCGGGCGCGACAGTTATGGGCACGTCGGCTTATGTCCGGCTGTTCAGGGCCAACGCGCTTGCGCTGATCGCCACCGGCGTCGCGACAGTGGCGCTGGCGCTGCTGGCCTATGATCTGGCGGGCGATCAGGCGGGCGCGGTGATGGGGATCGCGCTGGCGCTGAAGATGGGCGCCAACATCCTGGTCGCGCCCATCGCCGCCGCCTTCGCCGCCCGCCTGCCGCGCCGCGCCTGGCTGATCACGCTCGACCTTGCGCGCGCCGCCGTCCTGCTGAGCCTGCCGTTCGTCGATGCGGTGTGGCAGATCTATGTGCTGATCGTGGTGTTCCAGGCGGCGGCGGCGGCGTTTTCGGCCGCCTACATGGCGACCGTGCCCGACCTGCTGCCCGATGAGGCCGACTATGCCCGCGCCATCGCCAAGGCGCGCATCGCCTATGAGGCCGAGACGCTGATCAGCCCGGCGATCGCGGCGGCGCTGCTGATGGTGCTGGAGTTGCGCGGCGTGTTCGTGGGCGCGGTGGGCGGGTTCGCGCTGTCTGCGCTGCTGCTCGCGACGATCACGCTGCCGCAGGGGCATACGCCGCCGGGCGGGGCCGTGGCGCGCAGCGTCGCCGGGCTGCGCGCCCTGCTGGCGGCGCCGCAACTGCGCGGCGCGCTGGCGCTGAACGCCGCCGCGACCGTGGTGGGGGCGATGGTGACGGTCAACACCGTGGTGCTGGTGCGCGGCGTGTTCGACCTCGACGACCGCGCGGCGGCGGTGGCGCTGGCATGCTACGGCGCCGGAGGCGTGGCTGCGGCGCTGATGCTGCCCCGTCTGATCGTCGGCGGGGCGGAGCGCGGCGTGATGCTGGCGGCAGGCGCGGCGCTGTCGGCGCTGCTGCTGTCGGGGGCGCTGCTGCCGGGCTATGGCGCGCTGCTGGCGCTGTGGGCGGCGCTGGGCGCGGCGACCACGCTGGCGCAGACGCCGACCGCCGCGCTGATCCGCCGCTTCGGCCCGGCGCGCGAGCGTCAGGCGCTCTACGCCGCGCATTACAGCCTGAACCATCTCATGCTGCTGGCGGCCTATCTCGCGGCGGGGCTGGCGGGGGCGGAGGGCGGCATGGTCGCGGCCTTCCTCGGCCT